>Ga0209541_10017107_pt1 | contig 10658 bp, 16 predicted proteins | sample RifCSPlowO2_01_FD_184027 | JGI IMG/M metagenome (GOLD analysis project Ga0209541, IMG submission 184027) | Groundwater microbial communities from Rifle, Colorado - Rifle CSP2_plank lowO2_0.1 (SPAdes) (version 2) | ecosystem: Environmental > Aquatic > Deep subsurface > Groundwater | place... | reverse complement strand
GTCTTTACCCAAAATAATATTTTTACTTATTCTTTTGGGGTTCGCCAAGACCTGCACACAAATGCGTCTGACGACGCCAGTCGTTTTTTGCGCAGGGATTGGTTTACAAGGCAGATGCTCTACCAAATGCTCGGTCATCCCAATCTTCTTGTAATATCTTATGAACACCTGTTCTTTGGGGTTCGCCAAGACCTTTCTTACAAGAAAGGGATTGGCCACTGAGCTACAGAGGCATTGTTTGAGTTGCTTTATTTTGCAGCCCATAATTTAAAAACATTAAGAATCCCAGTATCCTGATCGTATAGCGGAAATTCTTTCAAGAAATTCGTCCCTGTAAGGTTTTTTTTCATTTCTTAAAAACATGTCCCTTACAGGTCTGAGGACTTTCTTTACGCTTTCCGGCAGGAAAGAATGCGGCCTCTTTATTAAGCGCTTTGTGAAACGCTTTGCAATTTTCATGTAATAATCAAAATCGCTTTCTGAGTGCTTGATGTCCAAGAATTTGTTGTCTATTTTATCCCAGCCGTTTTTTCTGTAGATTCCGCTTATGCTGTCCTGATGCGTCATGTAATAAGTAAGAAAATCATCTATATATTCTATGCCAGAGCCGGTTTCTATGACTGTTTTAATCAGCCTGAGAGACATATCACAGTCCTCGCCATAACCAATCCTGCTGTCATAAAAACCAGTTTCTTTCAGGATGTCTTTGGAAAATAAAATTGTATGATGCGGAAAGCTTCTTGAAATTCTTGTCTTTTCATAAAGCGTTTCAGCGTCAGGAAAATCAAATCCACTCGATTCTCTTATTATTCTGTAGTTTTCATCAATATTACAAATGTTGCCAAAAGCAAGAGCATACTCTGGGTTTTCTTTTATTTTTTTTATTCTCTGGCTGATACTATTTTCTGTGAGCAAGTCATCTGAATGCAGCACGGTGAAATATTTTATTGTGCTTTCATCAAGAAGCATATTAAATCCGTGGTTTATCGCATTTGATGCCGTGAGCTTCTCGCCTTTTGGCTTTTCCCTTCTCGCGTAAACTATTCTCGGGTCTTCTTTTGAGTGGAATTCAACAAGCTCTTTTGTCCTGTCGCTTGAGCCATCGTCCACAATAAGATGAATATGATTTCCGTATGTCTGCCACCTGACGCTGTAGATGGTTTTTTCTATCATATGTGCCCTGTCGCGCGTTGGCGTTATCACTGCCACAACCATGGTTATTACTAAAATGCGATATTTTAAATAATCTTTTATTTCATTAGTTGGCATGGGCAAAGTGATTGGAACCGATAAAGATATTACAGTACTTAATACTCTGTCTGATTCCGCTTATGATAAGTTTTGTAACGTGCTTGGATTGCCGGAAGAAGAAAGAGACCTTTATTTTGTAGAAAAGGCGTATAAAGATATTCACGAAGAGCTTCTAAGAATAGTTTTTCCTTCTGCGAATAGTTACAGATGCCTTAACAAAGGAGGGAAAAGAACAGGAAGGATTGAGAAATTTATTCTGGAAACTGTTCTTGTGTATGATCCACGGGCTACAATGCATACTGACAGATATGTGCTTGAAATAAATGAAGATCCGGATGATTGCATGGGTGGCTTAAAGGTTTATATTGACATGGAAGACCCAAAGAAAGTTGGGGAAGGGGCTGAAAAGGGCGAAATATTTAGAAGACTTCAGCATAGAGCCACCGAATTAAGAGATATGGGCAAATTTGATATAATTTTTAAATCAATGAGCTACGTCAGGGAGAAATACAAAGCCTATATATGAGATTTTAAAAATTATTTATAATTCTGCAGCCTTAATAATGCAATGGCAATAGACCCTTTTTCAATTTTGATACTGTTCAGCCTCACAATAGTTGTCGGTTACGTGGGCTCATACATATTCTCAAAGACAAGGATACCTGACGTGATTTTGCTTTTGTTCTTCGGCATGATAGTCGGACCGCTCTTTCATCTGGTTGATACAGCGATATTTCTTACAATATCGCCGTTTCTGGCCGCTCTTGCCATATTAATAATTCTTTTTGACGCGGGGCTGAACATGGACTTCTACCAGATGGTTCATTCCTTCTCGAGAAGCATGTTTTTGGCAGTTCTGGAAATACTTCTCGGCATTGTTGTTGTTGCGTTCGTCTCCATGCAATTATTTGGTTTTGACTTGCTGCGAGGGATGCTTCTCGGCACGATACTCGGCGGCACGAGTTCGACCATAGTCATAGTTGTTGTCAGCCGGCTGAAAATGAACGAGAAGGCAAAAACATTTCTTAATCTCGAATCAATTATTACAGATCCGATGGTTGTTGTTATTGCCATAGTGCTCATTGGCATGATAACGCAGTCAGCTGTCCAGTCGCCCGTGAATAGCATTCTTGCGACATTCTCCATAGGCGCTGTGCTTGGCATTTTAGCAGGCGTGATATGGCTTATCGTTTTAGACAGATTGCACGGCAGGCCGTTCGACTATATGCTGACATTGGCTGTGCTTTTCCTGCTCTATACATTTGTTGAATCCACAGGCGGAAGCGGCGCAATAGCCGCCCTGCTTTTCGGCCTTGTCTTGGGCAACGGATTAACATTCTCGAAAATACTGAAAAGCAAGAAGCGCGAGGGCTTCGGGCATCTGCTAAGGACTTTCCAGTCAGAAGTGTCTTTCTTTATCCGTTCCTTCTTCTTCGTCTATCTTGGCCTTATAGTATCGATAAATCCGACTTATCTTATATATGGGATAGGCATTTCTGTGCTGCTTATAATAACACGCATAGCAGCCGTACAGCTAAGCACAATAAAAATGGGGCTGACAAAGCTGGAAAAGAACATATCCATGCACATGGCTCCGAGAGGGCTTGCTACTGCGGTATTGGCGCAGCTGCCCATATCTTACGGCATCGCGGGCGCGCAGATATTCTCCGACATCGCTTTCGTTGTTATTCTGGCTACAATGATTTACACTACCATAGCTGTGAAAATATGCAGCAAGGAAAAGAAGCCAAAAAAGCCGGACAGCAGCGAGGAAGAAGTTCACAAGGAAGAAAAGCACGAAAAGAAAGGGAAGAAGAAATGAGGCTTTTCAGATGCTCTTTTTTTCATTCGCTTTAAGAGTCTCTGTTCATAGTTAAACAAGAAAACAATACTGACATGATTCTTGTTTAGCTATAAGGAGTCCAACAAAATTATATCCTGAATCTTTTGTTGGACGACTATAAGTTTATAAAATTTGCTAACATAATAACTGCTATGCTTATGAAGGCAAATATTTATGAGATAGAAGTTACAGTCAAACAAGAAAAAGATATATCTCAAGAAAGAAAAAATTCATATTCATGTCTTTCTGAAAATGTTAAAGACGCACTTTCAATGATAGAAATGCCTGAAAATGCAGATTACTTTACCATTTCGGTTACAAGAACTTCAAAAGATAGTCAGATATACATATCTCCCGGTATTGCTAAATTAATTAGGGAAGGGGAGAAGAAATAAGATTTAAATAATAAGTGGTGTAATTAAAATTATGGAGATATTTACCGCAGTAATACAGAAAGAAGAAAATATGTATGTTGCCAAATGTCCAGAGGTTGGCACAGTTAGCCAAGGGTATACAATAGAAGAGGCATTGGCCAATCTAAAAGAAGCCACCGAGCTTTATCTGGAAGAGTTTCCGCTCAAGGAAAAATCCCATCCGATTCTAACAACATTTGAGGTGGCTGGTGTTGAAGAAGCTTAGAAAGATTTCTGGAAAGGAATGTGTCAAGATTCTTTGCAATAAATTTGGATTTTCAGTTATAAGACAAAAAGGCAGTCATACAATTCTTCAGAAAGAAACGTCTGAGGGCAGAATAGGTACAGTCGTTCCGATGCACAATGAGATAAAAATTGGAACGCTGAAAGGAATTCTTGAGCTTGCAAATATCAAGGAAGAAGAATTTGCAGAATATTTATGAATCATTCAGTTCTCCCTGTTGTCATAAACCCATTTCGACTTGTTTTTCCTTTCGTTTTCTGTGGCAGCAATAACGTTTTTCGCCAGCAGTTCAGTCTCTTTAAGATAAACATCGCCCAGAACGGTTTTCTTGTCTTCGTAGGTTGAGACGCTTATGGAAGACATCGCATACATATTGCTGTATGGTGGAAACAAAAAACCGAAATGGTTAAGTGTCATGAATAAATTGCTGATTGCCATGCTCGCGCCTTCCTCATGCCCTGTCACAATGATTCCTGCTATCTTGCCCTGAAAACGCCTCAGCATCCCGCTTCCTAGTATTTCTGAATCAGCTGTCAGTTCAATAAACTTCATGTGTTTTTTATTGAGTTCTGCATCCTTTGGAGTTTTCGGATTGGCAGGACTCAGGCTTCCGTCCATGCTTATGCAGCGGTCAATAAATGTTTTCATCAGCGTCGAAATATTGAAGTTGTTCACGGGCGTCGCGAATATTATAGCATCGGCGTCAATCAATTTCTGATAAAGAATCTTTGTCATGTCATCGTTCGGATAGCACGAGCATGGGTAATGGCACTGCGTGTTCGTTGTAGAATAGCAGGCTTTGCAGTATTTGATGTCGTATTTTCTTAGTGCAATTAGCTCTGTTTCTGCGCCCAGTTTTTTGCAGTGGTAGAGGCATTTTTTTAATAATTGTTCTGAGTTAGACGACTCCTGCGCCATATCTCTTTCATCTCTGGCAGAAGAAGAAATGCCAAGCACTTTTATCTTTCCTTTTTTTTCTGATAATTTTTTAGCTTCTTTTATCGCTTCATCTCTTACTTTTTTGAACATATCAAGTGTCTTTTTGTCTATGGAGAGTTTTTTCATAAGTTCGGCGTCTTTCATCATAATCAATGTTTTTTCAAATTTATAAAAGAAGAGCACCAAAAATAATTGAAATAAAAATTGAAATGGCTTTAATAAAGCCATTTCTTTTCAATTTTTTAGATATTGACAAATAAATAAAATTGAAAGAAAAAAATAAAAACTCCCAAAACTCGTAATTTTTTCCGTTCCTTTTTGTTATTGGCTTATTTTGCCGATGCCAAAGCTGCAATAGCCTTTACAGCAACTATAATAGCTGCCGGGGCGACGAACACAGCGATGTTACGGACAATACTACCTATTATTGTACCCAATGGAGGCAATAACCCATTTATTGCCACAAATCCTGCTGTGCCTGCCACTATCAAAGCTACTGATGCTATGAGGAACGGTGTGGTTTCTTTCTCCGAAATGTTCAGGAAACCGACTACAACACCCAATATCACGAGCAATAACGACACTCCTGCTATGTCCACAAAGGCTGTGGTTGGTGTTATTGGTTGTATAAACGGGGCGATCACTCCGGCCGCTATTGCTATGATTACCGAGACGATATAGGCGTATTCCCCTATTTTCGCACTCTTCATTTTTTTGCACCTATTTCTAATAGCACCCAATTAGTATATATAATTTTCGCCTTTTCCGAAAGCTTAAATAGTGGTAAATTTGGCTATATCGTGATTTTCGGCGGCGGGATATCCATATATCTATGGATATCCCTACAGTTAGCAGTATCATCATAAAAAGATGATACTGCTCCCGCCGAAAATCACTTTTAAGAGGTTTTTGGTTATTTTCTTGATATGGTCGCATTTGAGAAGTATTTTGACCCTGAAAAGCCCACAGTAAGGGAGATAAAAGAAAAACATGGCAGCAGAATCAGGGATTACAGCACTCATAAGGGCATGTCAGGCAGGGATGTGGCTGATGCCATTGCCAGCCTGCCTCATGATTATGCCTTAATCCTGCCGCTGCCGGAAAACAAAGACAATTATTATGATGCAGGCGCTGTCTTTTGCAAGGGCAAAAAACAGATACCCCTTGACACGCCTTCAAGATTCAAGAAATTCGGGCCAGAAATCAATATTATTGGCTACAAAACCGCCATGAAGGATATAAGGGAAAACAAACTGACAATAAAAAAAGCCTTCAGGCAGGCCTTTGCCAGCAGCGAGACAAAGGAAAGGCTGCTTTCTTATCTGCATCGCGGCTTTGGCTGGTGGGATGTCGCGACAAAGACTCACAGGATAATACCATTTGACGTGCCACCAGAAGGGCAGATGTATTTTGATTTGTACAAAAAGAAGATGTCCATAGACTATCAGCTTGCAGACTCTTTTGCGTCAATACCCTCATTTAGCAAGGAAGAAAAATACAAAACAAAGATATGGGTCCTTCCTGTGACAGACGAATATCTCATAGAATGGACAAAGATGACATGGGATTGCAATTGCGAGGACAGCATGTTCAAGGAAGCCCGCTCAAAAATCAAAATAGGCGATGAGTATGATATAATTTTCAAGTATTCAAACTCCGAAACGCCCATGTGCAGGCATATCTGGGCAAATATCCTGAAATCAGAAGAGCATTCAAAAACCGATAATAAGCCGTTCAGGATAGAATATCTTAAACCAAAAGGTGATATGAGAAAGCACTGGGGCGCAATAAAGACAAGGCTTATTTTGGCAAAAGCAGACCCTGGCGGAAAAATAAGGCAGATGAGGCGGCCGCTCAAGGCAGAAACAAGCCCGCTCTGCGGGTATGTCATGGGCTATTGCGGCATTGGCGAGCTTTATGATTTGGATGAATGATATTTTTGCTGGAATAAAGCTCAATTCCTTTATATATTTATTTGTTACATATAGTTATATATAATGAAAAATAAGGTGATAAAATGCCGTTGACAACCATTCAGATAGATAAAGAGACCAGGGAAAAGCTGAAGCAATTCGGCACAAAGGACGAGACCTACGATGAAATACTGAACAAGCTAATTGAAATCACATCTTTGCATGCGCTTCATGAAGACATGAAAAGAATTCTGAGAGAAGAGAGGTTCGTTCCGCTTGGCAAAATTTAATATCTTCATCTCTGAATCTGCCGTGAAGGAATTAAATTCTTTAGACAAAAAAACAGGCGAGCGAATTAAATCTGCCATGAAAGAGCTTGAGGAAGAACCCTTTAGGTCAAGGCCAAAGGCTGATATAAAAAAACTGAAAGGCTTCAAAGACCCCGATATGTTCCGGCTGCGAGTAGGGGATTACCGCGTAATTTATACAGCTGAAAAAAATGAAATAAAGGTCACGCATATAATGAAAAGAAGCACTGCATACAAAGGGCTTGAATGAATCACTTTTTCTTCTTGTATTCCTTGAACCTTGCCCTGTAAAGTCCCATAAATAAAGGTTGCAGTTGCCCATTTGCCAACCTTTTTATTTCTCTTAACATAAATAAAGAAAGTCGTATGAAGCACGAAAGTGCTTTTTTTCGATTTCGGGGTCGTAGTATAACCAGGTTAGTATAGCAGTCTCCAAAACTGCCTATGGGGGTTCAAAACAAATCCCTTTCTTGTAAGAAAGGTCTTTGTATGTTCCAAAGAACAGATAAAGACATATTAAAAAAAGAAAAGGTTTGGTGAAAGTCCCTCCGACCCCATTAAACTTTTTTATACTTTTGTTTCATGGTATTTGCATGCCACCTATAAACATATTTTACCATAAAGAAGAAGATTTTCACAGGCTTGACAGCCATATTCCTGAGATAAAGGCGTATTTCGCAGAGGCGCTTAGCTGCGGCGATATTGCGCTGACGCCGAAAGAAATCAGCATCAGGCTTATTTCTGTTAAAGGAAAGATGATTGGAGAAATCGAAGCGGAAATAACTGCGTACGCCTTTACTGAGCGTGTCAAGAAACAGGATGAAATCTGCTGCGATGCGGAAAAATATCTCAAAGAGCTGACATCTCTTGACGCAAAGGTGTGGCTGAAATTATCAGAGCTTGGGTATAGCGGGTGAAATAAATTATATTTAAAGCTTGACTTTCATTTCTTTTCATGTTTGATTTCATCAGTATTATTCTTCACCTTGACCAGTACATCGCTTCGCTCATACAGCAGTATGGGATTTTAATTTATCTGATTTTATTCCTTATAATATTCCTTGAGACAGGATTTGTTATAACTCCCTTCCTGCCGGGCGACTCATTGATTTTTGCCGCTGGCTTGCTTTCTATAAGCGGTCAGCTGAATATTTTTTACCTGTTCTTTGTTCTGGTCGCCGCAGCTATACTCGGCGACACGGTTAATTATTGGATAGGCAACAAGTTCGGCGAGAGGCTTTTCAAGGAAAAATCTCGATATCTTAAGAAAGAATATCTTGATAGAGCTCATCAATTTTACGAAAAATACGGCGGAAAGACGATATTTCTTGCCCGCTTTGTCCCAATCATCCGCACATTCGCGCCGTTTGTCGCGGGCATCGGCAAGATGAGCTACAAAAAATTCCTGAGCTATAATGTTTCAGGCGGCATTACATGGGTCGCTGCGTTTCTTTTGGCAGGATTTTATTTAGGCAATGTCCCGATTGTGAAAGAAAACCTTTCACTGGTTATAATTGGCATCATTGTTGTCAGCATTGTTATAGCGATTGCTGAGTTCATGAGGAAGAAATAAATTTTAATTCTTGTCATTTATTTTGATATGTTCTTCGGCCAGTTTCCACAATTTCTTTGCCGTTTCCATATCCTTCGACTCATCAGACGACTTGACGATTTTTTTGTTTGAGAAATACTCGCCCGTTGTGTTTTCTATTTCAGGAGCGCTTGCCAGATAGATGGATGTACGGGCTCCGTTCTTCGGGCTCTTGAAAAGCAATCTGGAAAGAAAACGGATGGCCTTGCCCCTGTCGCGTATTATGTTTGTTGCAATAACACCAGGATGAAGGCAGTTAACAGTTATTCCGTCTTTTTCCAGATTTTTCGCGAGCAGCCTTGTAAAAAGTATGACCGCCAGCTTTGACTGGGCATAGGCTTTCATGCCGTTGTATTCGTTTTTCATCTCAATGTCGTCGAAATTTATTTTTCCCTTGTGCAGGGCAGAGCTGACATTTATTATTCGCGACGGGCCGCTCTTTTTTAGTGTGTCTAGCAGCAGCTCTGTCATTAAAAACGGCGCCAAAAAGTTCACGGCAAATGTCTCCTCTGTGCCGTCGCTGGATTTTCTTTCATTCATGTTCCACAAACCTGCGTTGTTTATCAGCACATCCAGTCGCCCGTAATTCTCAATGAATTCATCGCAGCATTTTCCTATTGAATAGAACGAGGCAAGGTCGCAGTAGATGGAATGAATGTCGCTGTTTTTTGTTTCGTCAATAATCTCTTTTCTTGTCTCCTCACCTTTTTTCCTGTCCCTGTATGTAAAGACTATCTTTGCGCCCATTTTTGCCAAACCTATGGCCGTTGCTTTGCCGATGCCGGACGTCGCGCCTGTTATCAAAACAACCTTTCCGTTCATGCCGTTGCCCATGAAAAACAAACATGTCAATCAAGGTATAAATATTTGTTTTTGGTCATCAGAGTATTTTTATATTGGGCCCGATAGTGCTTGGCCTCGGGGCTTTTGTCGAGGAACTGATAAACTTTATAATAATAGCTCTTGTGGTTTTCCTGATTGCCAAAAAAATCATGAAAGAGGAAAAAGTAACAAAGAAATAGATTGTTTTTGTCATCACTTAAAAAATTCAATATGGCCTTTATATTCTATTTTTCTTATCAATTGTTCGATTTCAGTATAAGCTGATTCAGGAACAGACTCGACTTCTGATATTTTCAATTCCGGATCTTCTGTTTCCTGCATGTAGATTTTTACAAAACCAGGCACAACAACATATCTCTCATCTTTTGGCTCTTTTCCAATCGGATAGCTTCTCATAACCTGGCGTTCTATTGCAAGAACCTCTTTTTGATTATATGGTAATAATTCAAAAGTTTTTAATAATGATGCATTATCTAATGATTTATGGCAAAAAAATTCCTCTACATGCTCGCGCCAATTGAGGATGTAACCGATTCCTGCTTTCGCTCCGTGTGTAATGCAGATTTAACATTTACGGAAATGGCGAGAATCGAGGCCTTGGAAAAGAGAAACGCCTCGACGCTGCAGAGAATAAAGATGTATGACGAAATGCCGACAGCAATACAGATTATAGGAAATAATGCTGAGTTACTTGAAAAATTTCTTTCAGGATTCAGCCCGGAAAAAGGCTTTGCCGGGTTTAATCTTAATCTCGGCTGCCCGTCGGAAAATTTTGTCAGGGACGGGCTTGGCTGCGCTATGATAAAGCGCATAGCAAAAACCCAAAAAGTGATTGATATTATAAAAGATCACGGTTACGGAACCAGTGTAAAGATGAGGCTTGGCCTGAACAGCTATGAGAAAGAAAAGAAAGTCTACCTGAATCTGATAAATAAAATCGATGCAGACTTTTTTGTAGTTCATGCAAGGCACGGTGATGAATCTTACAAAAAGAAGGCTGATTGGTCAATACTCGAGGAATTGAAAAACACCGGAAAAAATATCGTGGCCAACGGCGATATAAAAACAAAAGAAGACGTCGAGAGGTTCTCGGATTTGATGGGCGTCATGATAGGCCGGGCCGCGCTCGCAAACCCTTTGATTTTCGCGGAATTAAAGGGGCTTTTTATTTCTAAAAAAGAAATTATGGAAGAATACAGCCGCCTTGTAAGGGAGCGCAATCCGCCTGAAAAATACAAAAGAAATTTGATGAGGTATCTTGAGAAGGCATAGATTTTCTGATCAATATTTTTTTCTAACTTGGGAAATTTTTT
>Ga0209541_10017105_pt1 | contig 10658 bp, 9 predicted proteins | sample RifCSPlowO2_01_FD_184027 | JGI IMG/M metagenome (GOLD analysis project Ga0209541, IMG submission 184027) | Groundwater microbial communities from Rifle, Colorado - Rifle CSP2_plank lowO2_0.1 (SPAdes) (version 2) | ecosystem: Environmental > Aquatic > Deep subsurface > Groundwater | place: Rifle... | reverse complement strand
GCATCATCTCGTACCGCGTAGCGTTTACTCAAGCCAAGAACTCCATACCGCCAGCGCGTCTGATTAAGAACGTTTTAAACGCGAAGTGGTATGATTCGTAATAAGCTTGAGCAGTGCAGACCCTTTTCGACCGGATAAAAAAGGCCAACTCATTTTTGCTCCGTATGCCGTTCCAAACGGCGGATGGCTCGGGCGGGTTCATCCGGAGGCGGACGGCGCTGCACGGTCTTATCCTATGCTTCGCCAGAGAAAAAGTCGGCTAAAGGAGATGGGTCACCACCAAACATCCTTGAGCCCCAGAGTGTAACCGGTGAGGTTGGTGAGGAAGTGCAGGAACGGAGTAAGGAGCAGCAGAACGAGCACCCGCGGCAGATCAAGCGCATACACCGGGCTCACGCAGATGAGGGCTCCGAGGACGAGATCGATCTGATCAAAGGGAATCCAAGGTCGGCCCTCGGCGATCTTCAACCGCCGCTTGAAAAAAGATTTCACCAGGTCGCCCGCGATGGCGCCGAGGCCGAAGAGCGCCGCGAGAAGCCAAAGGTTGCTTGCGTGGTAATCGAGCAACCGGAAGGATTCCAGAACTCCGTGTTCCTGCAGCCATCGCTGCAAAAAAAGCGCAAGGAGAGCACCGAGGTATGCCGCATACACTCCCCTGTAAGTTTTGTGCTTGCCAAAGAGGCTTGGCTGAATTGGAATGTCGAGAGGAAGCCGCATAGCGCCTGCAAACACGGGACACATGTTGGCCACGTACGCGGGCAGCAGGAAGAAGAGTGCGGAGAGAACCAAGTTGAGCATGCACGCAGTATGTGGATGAGCGCGTGCCGGCGCAACTCGCAACAGATACCGAGCTGTGTCATCATCGAGACATGCTGGGTCGCTCGATCCTCTTCCTCAACGCGGGATACTGCGCCGGACTCAATGGCTCGCTCAGGGACTATGTCTTCCGCGGCCACCGGCAGCTCTTCCCGTCGAGGCGCGCGCAGCACGAGACGGAGCGGAAGATCATTGCTCTCCTCCGCAACATTCAACCGGACGTCTGCTGCTTTGCCGAGGTGACGTCCCACTCGTTCGAGCGCATCCGGACGGCGCTTCGGGAGCTCTATCCCTTTTGGGACGCCGCCAATAAGTACGGACCGCGTCTTCCCTCTCACACCCCCTTCCTCCGTCACCGCCAAAACGGGATCCTCCTCAAAGAGGAGAGGCCCATCCGCAAACACTGTTTTTCGCACGGCCTCAAGCGGCTCCTCTACGAAGTGGATCTTGGGGATGGCATCAGCCTCTTCACCGCCCACTTTCCCCTCTCCGCTTCCGCGCGCCAGCGGCAGTTTCATGAGCTCAGGGAGCTGCTTCCCGGTCATGGCCGAACCATCCTCTGCGGCGACTTCAATATCTTCCGCGGATTCCAGGAACTCGATGAATTAACGGAATCATCCCGCCTCCGCATCGTGAACGGGGCGCACGACTGCACGTACCCCGCCTGCAAGCCGGCGAAGGCTCTGGATCTCTTCCTCTGCTCGCCGGCGATCGCCGTCCGCTCGCTCAGGGTCATTTTCTCCCCCTTGGTCTCCGATCACCTCCCTGTCCTCCTCATCTACTCCGCCTCCGGATGACCAAGCTCCTGACCGTTCCCAATTTGATCTCCGCCTCCCGCCTGCCGCTCGCGGTACTCGTGGTGATCTCTCTCAATTCGCCCTGGAAGTACGCCTTCTTCGCGCTGGCCGTCCTCTCCGATTACCTGGATGGTGCGGTGGCACGCCGATGGCGCTGGGCATCGTCCGCCGGGGGCTTCATCGATCCGCTCTTCGACAAAATCTTCGTGCTCATCGTGTTCCCCGCCCTCCTCGTCGTGCTCCGTTTGCCCCTCTACTACGCACTGATCTTCTTCGCCCGGGACATCTTCACCGTCATGGGTATCGCCCTCTTCAGGCGCCGCCTGCCCGCCATCAAGGCCCGGTTCCTGGGCAAACTCGTTACGTGCATGCAATTCGTCGCCCTCGTGAGCCTGCTGACGCAACACGGATCGTTCATACGGATTTCTATGGCGCTCCTAGCACTCCTGACGATTGTGAGCATCGTCGACTATTCATGGTCCTTTGCGATAGGGAACCGACGGCCTCTGGGCTCATCAGTCCCATAGGATGGCCCGGTGCTCCGGTGTGATCACATCCCATTCGCGCTACACTTCTCTCTCATGATGCTCCTTCCCGACCGCATCCGGCAGGCCAACAAACACCTTCAGTCGAATAAACTCACGAATTGGCAGATTTTTTTCCAAAGATGTCAGAATTATCGCATCACCGCGGCCGGGGACGGCCGCTGCTGACGTGAAAGAAGATTTTGCTAATTAGAAACAAAACACTTTAGCAGCGGCTTTCCAAGCCGCGGTGACTCGAGGAAAGAAAAACTGATCAGCCAATTCGTGAGTTCATTCGTCGCTGGAACTTGACAGTATCACATTGATATGTAGAATCACCTAAGATTCCAATGGTTCGAGCTGAGGGGACTTAAACAGATTGTGTGCAAAGTAGCGCAAAGTGTGCAGACCTATCCAAAGTGCATCAAATAAGCCTCTTATTTCGGAATGCAAACCCTGAAGAACTTTTCAGGTACTTCTCAAAATCGTATGCTTTCTCCTTACTCTTGAATGCTGCATAGAACAAAAGCTCGTGTGGGCGAATACGGCTTGTCGTTGGTACGGCATGATGCTTGTGTTTCTCAAGACGTTTCTTAAGATCCTCGGTACAGCCGATGTAATACTGACCGTTTTCAAGTTTCAGAATATAAACATAGTGCATAGCTGCTCGATTGTAGCCCCACTTCGCTCTGCGAATTGTAAAGGATTAAGACAGAGCTTGTCGTAAGCAATTACCCAGACTTGGGCAGAGCTACGCGGGGCACACTTCGCTTGGAAGTAAGTGGCTTGCCACGCGTAGCTCTCGTGAACGAAGTGAACGAGAGCGAAGTGTGGTGGAGCTGAGGGGACTCGAACCCCTTACCCCCGCGTTGCAAACGCGGCGCTCTACCAGATGAGCTACAGCCCCGACCAACGGCAGTTTACAAGTCGGGCTTTAAGATCGCAAAGAACTCTAAAAGAAGCGTTTTTGTCATTAAAATGTCAATAAAACGTCATAAATGATGGAATAAATTGCCTCCACCATCAAGTAAGGATTTCCCCTATCCTCTTCTCTTCCACCGCCCCCCTTATCTCCACCGCGACTCTCTCTCCGACACTCATCGACTGGCCGTAGAGATAGCCGGAGTACGGAGTGGCCGCCGTGCCCGGCGAGCCGGGGATCCGGAGCGATACATCGAAGATCACAATGTCTTCTTTGCCTTCTTCGGCGATCACCGCTCCCTGAAGAGCAAAAGGCCCGATGATCCCCTTTCCGCTCGGGTCCAAATCCTTTGGCAGATTTTGCGTGGCTTTCACAAATTTCTCACCGAGATCGAAAGCTTTCTCGAGAATCGATTCCTTCACCGTGCAGGCGATATGGCCGGTTTCGATCATCTTCAATGGAACAACATTCAGAGCTTTATGTTGCGTTTGCCCAACCAAACGAATGAAACCATCCAAATTTGTCTGGCGACGGGTATCTGTCCCAAGCAATTCCAATTCATTTGTTAAAGGAGAATAAAAGAAATTGAAATTTACGGGAGCGCCGACTATAAATTCTTCGATAGGAGCGTTCTTCCACTCCGGACCTACAATCCCTTTTTGTTCTAAACGTTCACCTTCTTCTTTCCATTCAGCAAACCGACGAACGAGAAAAAAACTTCTCTCATAACCTCTTTTTGCTTCGTTCGCCTTCACGATACAAAGCCGATCAATATCCTCAGGTTTATCGAATATTTTAGGAATCCTGATCCCTGCATCGTTTAAAAGATGATATTGATTATATGGTTGATCTCGTTCTTCGAGCTTAAGCAGATTCCGTGATCCGAAGATCGGAACCTGGAAATCATTTTCAACCTTAGAAAAGTCCTTGAAATAGACCCAAAAATAACGATTATGTATAAATATTGTGTTCAGCTTTTTTAGCTTATTTTGGACGTCTTCATGCAACACGTCTTCAAATTTATCGACAACGATCACTTGATCGACACAGCCCTTCTCCTCATCACTTGTCGTCGGTTTCCGGCCGCTCTTGGTTTGTCTGGTTTTGAAATATTTTCCATAAGTCAACTCCCTCCCTTTTCTTGCGATACACACTGTCTTGAATCCGCAAAGCTTGGCGCCATGACAAACATCCAAAGCGCTATGCCCTCCCAGCACGCCGACGGTGAGATTTTTTAAATCGTAACCTTTAAGAAGTGAAGAAATATTCATTGAACGGATTGTTAAATTGTTAAATTGCTAAATTGTTGCAAGCATCGTTCAAAAATAACAATTTAACCATTTAGCAATTTAGCAATTGTCGGTCGTAAAAAGAACAGGAAAATTCAACCCAATACCTCGTTCAGCCTCCCGAGCTCAATCGCCTGCTTGATGTCCCGCGCCAATCTGCGCCCCGTACTCATCGGCACATCATATTTAAGCGCCGTATACGGCGATCCTTCGATGAAAGGATTTGTGCCGGCGACGATCCGGGCGCTGATCTCGAAGACGAAAATCTGAAGTTTGCGCGTGACTATGCATTCCAGGCAGAACGGTCCGAAGAGTCCCTTGCTTGCCCCTCGAAGCCCGGAGGGCGAAGTGGAGCCGCACAGTTTTTTACTGACATTCACCACCCGCTCGCCCATGTCGAAGAATTCCGGAAGCATCGATTCGCGGACTACCAGCGGAATATTGGCCACGATCGTATAACTCGTGTGTATCTTGGCCGCCAGCTGGTCCTCGGCCTTGATCCGACCGATGGAATCGGCATTGGACTCATACCGTTTGTCGAAGCTCATTATCTCCAGCTCTCCAGTTATCGGCGAATAGAAGTAATGGGCATAAACCGGTACGCCGACGATGTATTCCTGGATGGTATATTCGGTCTCTTCCGGATATTTGCGGTTCTTCACTTCATAAAACTGCTCGGCGGTTTTGACGACGAAATAGCCGAATCCCCCGCCGGCGCCGTGAAATTTCACGATGGCCGGACGGTCGATGTCCTCCGGTTTCTCGAAAACTTTGGGAAGCAGCAAGTCTGAATCCTGAAGCCACTGGCGCTCCATGGTCCGGTTTGATTCCCACTCCAGTATCTCTTTGGTTCCGTAATACATGTTTTTCATTTTCTTCACCGCGTCATGTCCCATATAAGAGATGAATGATCCGTGGGGAATGAGTATCGCGTTCCGCCGAATCAGTTCCTCTTCCAGTTTTTCGTCCCAGTCTTTCCAGTCATCGATCAAAATCATGTCATCCGCGACACCAAAGCTTTGATACGGTCTCTCCCGCCCTTTCTTGCAGATGACCAGATTGCGCATGCCTTCGTCCCTGGCGCCCTTCAGTATCTGCAAAGCCGAATGGCTGCCGAGCGTGGCGATGACATAATCCGCCGGATTCTTCGAATTGCCCGAAGATTTTTTCGAGGTGACCATGGATTTTGGGGAATATACGCTAAAACCGGGACTATAAGCAAACTAAACTCGTTTATCTTTGTTTTGCCCGATATGTTTAATCCCATTCTGTAATCGGTTTTTCAGTCGTCGCGCATTCATATAGCTTACACGCCGCGGCCGCGGAGGGCCGCTGCTGATGTTATTTTTTCTCCCCGCTTATCGCTCACCGCTACTTCGTTAGATAACCCCGTAGTATGCGCTTCGCGCAACTACAGGGCACGAAGTACGCAAAAAAGGAGAACTTCGTGGCTTGCCATGAAGTCGCACGAACGAAGTGAGTGCGTACTTCGTGGAGGTGCCGGCGGGAATCGCACCCGCGTATGGGGGTTTTGCAGACCCCTGCCTTACTGCTTGGCTACGGCACCCCGGATTATTGTTAGCAATATATCATAAAAACATGCATCCCCGACTGATGTTCGCTTGATTCAAAATCAAACCTCCTGTCTCTGCAAACCGTTTCCGCCTGACTCCTGAACATACCTCGTAGCGTACCGACAGACCTCACATGAGTCATAAAGCTCAAGCTTATTCTCAATTTTCTGACGATGGCAAACAACCGTTTTTGTGGCAAGTCCAAGCCTTGCAGCGATCTTTTTATAATCCATTCCTTCGCCAAACATACAAAATATTTCGAGTTCGCGGGGGGAGAGGCAATCAGCCGGACTTCTTATCACTCCTCCAGTACAGTTTAATTCACTGAGCAGTTGATTCGAAAGCCGCTTGCTTGAAAAAATATTCCCTTCTCGCAATTTACGGACAGCTTCCAGGATACGATTCTCAGTTTCATCAAGCGAAATCACTCCCTTGACGCCGGCTGCAATCAGCTGTTTTTCAAAAAATACATCAGATCCGTTCTGAAGCATGAGAAGCGCCACTGCTTCACGAAGCTTTTTGATTGTATCGAACACTGATCCGGTCTTCATCAACCTTACATCCACGATGCCCACATGAGGATGTATCTGCTCGACGCAAGATTCCAATCCGGAAAGGCTGTCCGCCTCATCCAAAACCTTCATATCAGGTTGTTCATTAATGATTGATTTGAGCCCGCGCCGAACAACAGGATAACCGGAAGCAACGACGACACCGGTTCTGTCAGGTAAATACGGCTGGAGCTCTCTCGTTTCGGAAACAGACATAACATATTAATACAAGATAGTTTAATTTTTGTAAAGTAGACCATGAGACCATCATTAAAAGGATTATCGGATTATCATGATTTTTTTAATCAATCTAATCCTTTAATCAGGCAAATCATGGTTCATGACATTTTCTTTTCCACCCTCTTGATCACTTCCTCGATCGTGATCAGGGCTTTTTGAAAAACCTCTTCGGCGCCGAGCCGCTTTGCCCGCTCGATGTCTTCGTCCTGGCCCAAAGCTGTGATGACTATGAAGGAAGTGGAATGGTTCAAAGTCTTCGGCCGCTCCTCCAATACCGCGAAACCGTCCAGTATCGGCATGACCAGATCCAGCAGAACCAGATCAAAAACTTCTTTGTAAAGAAGATCCAAAGCCTGCCTGCCATCCAGGCACATCTTCGCTTCGATCCCCTTGCTTTTCAGCTTTTTGCAAAGAAGCTCACCGATGTACTTGTCGTCCTCGACAACCAGCACGCTCTTCTTTTTCCCACTCATGTTAATAGTGTTTCACTCGAAATAATCAAAGGCAATGTTAAATCCCTTGCCAAAACATAATCATTTATTCTCTGCCAAATGAGCGAATGTAACTCACTGACTCTGCGTCGCATTTCAATATTAACCCTCTTTCATTGGATTTTTTTGTCGCTTCCCGTAACCATCCTCTCTCCCGACCTCTCTCCCGCGCTGCCCAAATAAATATCCCATTTAAATTTTCTGTAAATTAATGCTCCACCATGGGGCGCCGGAGAAAGGTGACTCATGTTTTTATTCCCCTGAGTTTTCCTTTCCTTTTCTTTATCTCAAGTGAGTAAAGACTTGTATTTCTTGGATAACAGAGCTCCTTTCTCCGGTGCCCAGTAGGCAGATTATTTCTTAAAACAAACGTGAACAGGGCGGAAACTTAGTCCGGCACCGGAGAGAGGTTGGGAGAGAGGATAGTCAACCCTGCAAAACATCATCTTTCCGGTTTCTTATTCTTTCTTTTCCGACCCCGGGTCAGCAAAAGATATATTTTTCAGTATAAACAAAACCTGATCAGCCTCGCTCGGCTCTATCGAGAGTGGGAAAGATCCCGTAAAGGTATAGCCGGTTTTTTCTTTGACCGCGGAAAGCTGGTAGTACCGCCGTATCGGCAGATCGGGGGAAGACCTGGCGCTGAATACATGAACGGCGGTCTCCTGCCCGTCGATAAAACTTGTAATTTTGTCGATAAGCTTGTAATCCGGCAAAGCGGAAACGGCCTGGATATTGGCATCGGAGTAATCCCCTGTCTTCATATCCTGACTCAGCGGCTCCAAAGTTACGGTTATGGTATCCAGTTGTCCGGCATGCGGAGTGTCAAACTGGAACGCCGCGACCGTTTCTTCGGCAATGCCCATCGTCCTGAGCGATTCCTCGGAAAGTATTTTCCAGCCTTTCGGCAAACAGGCGGCTAAGTTTCCGTTCCAAAACTGCTGCTCGCAGGTCACCTTGGTCGATGAATTGTTTCCGGAACCGCAACCCGCAAGAAGAAAGACCGCGAAAACAGCGATGAACGACCGTTTCATGGGAGCGATCTTAGCATATGTAAGGAAGGTAATGAAGGTAAGGGAGGTAAGGGAGGTAAGGGAGGTAACGAAGCAAAGAAAAGCGAGTACCTTCCTTACTTTCCTTACCTTCCTTACTTTCCTGACCTTTTTCTGATGTTTATCAAAAAAAACACCATTGACACTTCCCCCAAACTAATCCCATAACCTATACAGACCATTGATGGAAACATGGTATTTTTGGTATACTAATCAGATTATGGTCAAATTGAAGCTTTCGGCTGCAGCGCTTGCCGTACTGGCGGTTCAAATGGCTGTGCCGACCGCCATGGCTTCAGGTTGTTCGGTTTCCGCACTCGATACTGTGGCGGGGCTGGGTACGGAGGTCTATTTGAAAGGATGTGCCTCTCTTGCAGGCTTTGAGATTTCAGTGAAACAGCCGGACGGCCCGCAGTATCCGCAGTCCGTGACGACGGATTCAAACGGCGAGGCCTCCACATTGATACCCTCGAAATACACGGAAACAGCCGGAAAATACGAAGTGATGGCCGGCAGCTCATCGGCTTTTTTTACGGTAATCGCGGATCGCGCGGATGATGCCCATTCCAACCTGATAGCATCGGCCTATTCATTAAGCGGCCCCGATGATTCGCTGACGGTCACCATAATTTTGCGTGACCGTTACGATAATCCCGTATCCGGCCGCCCCATAGCGCTGGTCACCAGCCGTTTCGGCGACGAAGCGGTCCCGCAGGCAAAACAAACCGATGACTTGGGCCGGTTGATCTGGCAGGTGAGATCCGGCGAACCGGGAGTAATGAGCCTGATCCCTTACGACATATTGAGCGGGCGTCAATTGAAGCTAAAGGTTCAAATCACAGTCGGTTCTTATGCTGCCAATTCATGGCTCCGGGGCAGCTTGACCGGTCAGGGACAGGGCAATGAGCCGGTGGCCGCCAGTATCACCGCCGATTCCGCCGGCTTTAGCGACTTGTCCGGCGCGGCAGTGGATCATTTTGAGCTGGAACTCCCGCAGGGTCAGACCGAAGTGAATGCAAACGACTTGTTCAGCATGAATATCCGCGCCATGCGCGGGGACGAATTTGTCCGCGCATACGTCGGGACCCTGATCGTAAAAAGCAGCGATCCCGATGCCGAACTGCCGAAAAAAGGCGAAGATCCGAAATCCCCCGCTACCGGCCGGATCGACATCCGTGATATCGACCAGGGCCAGCGCAAAGTAGCCCTGGCTTTCGTCCTGCGGAAAGAAGGCGAGCAAACCATCGAAGTCTATGACAAAGATGTCCCGTCGATATCCGGAAAAGTCACGCTTTTCGTAAAGCGGTCGGGGGCTCTGTCTGGAGGCAGGATACAGATCCTTTCTCCGAAGGACCGTTCCCGGATCAGGGGCGACAAAATTGTCCTGCAAGGCAAGGCGCCCAGCCTGGTCAACCTGGTGGTAAAGGGCGGAAAAGAACAGGTAACGGGTGAAAGCGATTCGGAAGGCGTGTTCAGGATCCCCGTTGAGCTGAATCCTGAAGACAGGGAAGTCACCATCTTTGTTTCCAGCGAAAACAATTCCTACGAGTCCCAGCCGGTTCACATCATCATCGACAATGATCCCCCGAAAATCGATTCGATGGTGATGGATCCGGAAGCGGGCAAAGCCGGCAACCCCGCTGAATTGACCGTGAAATCGGAACCGGAGCTCGCCTCCGCTTCCGTAAACCTGGAAGGGACCGATTACAAATTATCCGGCAGCGGAGGGATATACACCGCGACGTTTGCGGCGCCGGCAAAAGAAGGCAGCTTCGACGTGACCGCAACACTCGCGGATTCCGTGGGGAACACTTCATCGATGCTGCTGAAATGGGATGTAAAACCCGCCCTTTTGCCCGTAGTACAAAACGTAAAAGCGGAAGGGAAGCCGCGTGAGGTGCAACTCACCTGGCAACACATCGTAGCGGCGCCGGTTTCCCAATACCGCATCTACATCGCCAAAGACAGTGATCCCAAAAATTTTATTTACAGCGTCACCACTTTGACCGCGGTAAGCTCAGCAGTGATAAAAGATCTGCCTCTCGGTGAAACTTATCAGTTCTCACTGACGGCTCTAAACAGTGACGGTCTCGAGAGCCCGGAAAAAAGCAAACCCGCTGTCGCCTCCCCGCTCGGAATAACGCTCAAGGCAAAATCGGGGAACGATTCGGTTCTGCTTGAGTGGAATCCCCTCCCGTCACTGCCGCTCGACCACTACCGGCTGAGATTCGGCCCGGGTCCGGAAAATTTGTCCGAGTCGCGCGCCGTGGACGGCGAAGCAGTTTCTTTCGTGGTTCATGACTTGATCGGCGGAACGACTTACTGGTTCTCGCTCACGCCGGTCACCGTAACGGGCAAAATCATGGAGGAGCTGACCGCCTCGGTGAGCGCCACTGTCGGGG
>Ga0209541_10017104_pt1 | contig 10658 bp, 11 predicted proteins | sample RifCSPlowO2_01_FD_184027 | JGI IMG/M metagenome (GOLD analysis project Ga0209541, IMG submission 184027) | Groundwater microbial communities from Rifle, Colorado - Rifle CSP2_plank lowO2_0.1 (SPAdes) (version 2) | ecosystem: Environmental > Aquatic > Deep subsurface > Groundwater | place... | reverse complement strand
AATTGATCGCAAGGAATACTTTTTATCCAGCAAGATTTTAATTTCTAAACGCTCTGTCCGACACAAATCTTTGACCTTTTTCATATCACAATTCTATTACCAAGTGTCCTAACTGAGAACGGAATGGGGGAGAAAGTACATATGATAATTAAAACTACCGCCGTGCCTGAAGAAAGATGGAGAATCGATCTTAATGACAGCCTTTCTCCGCTTCGAAACTTCAAGCAAATTGACAGTTTCGACCCCACGAATGTGCAAATTACGAACCTAGGCGTCGTCGGCAACATTCCCGCGTCGGAATGGATCGACAAAGCGTCTTACGTCAACGGGATTCCTCTCGACATCACATGCCTTGACGCAATCAGAAGGCAAAGCTATCCGATTCCTAACAATTGGAAGGCTACCCAGAGTCACCCCATCATGCTCGTGTTCGCGGGACGGCTCATCATGAAAAAAGAATCGGTCGCCCGCAAGGTTATCGAACAGCAAACCTTTACCGACCGGCAGGGCAAAAAAAGTACAAGGCCGGTCGAAAGTACGGTGATGGTCCCAGAGTCCTTCCCTTTTGTGCCTATTCTGATGTGGATCCCGAGCAATAATCCCCTATACCCATCATCGTCATTGTTCTTTGCCGGTAACGGTAGAGGGTATCTGGATCAAAATTGCTTTCTTCCTATTCTCGTGTGAACTTAATTTTGCACACGACAAAGCGCGACAGATGAATGCCGCGCTTTTTTTATGACAACGTTCTTCAAAGACACTTAATCGTAAGAAAATTTCTTGCGAAAGAGACGGATTTTACTCCTGCTCTCGTTCCGGATTAAATGAAAATAATTTTTCGTCCGCTTCCTTAACAATTCTTATTTTATCTTCGGCCGAACCTATTTTGTATTTTTCGAGCAATTCTTTGTCGTTACCAACAAGTTCCGAAAATCTCTTTTGGTAATTTTCCGCCCAGATTCGCTCCTCGGGATCAGTGCTCTCATCCATGCCGGAGTGAATCGCAAGCAATTGATTTTTTATTTCATCAATCTCCGCCAAATATGCTTCGCCTTCAGCATCAAAATTTTCCATAGCCATATATTTTGTTTATAACTTCGTAATATCTTTATATGTTATCACAGCCATAAGAATAAGAAGAGCTATAAAACCTATTTGGTTGGCCATGTGAAAAAATTTCTGATTGACCGGCTTTCTGATGATCGCTTCAATCGCCACAAATACGAGCCTTCCGCCATCGAGAGCAGGAAAAGGCAAAAGATTGATCATTGCTAAATTTATAGAAATCAGAACCACCAGTATGAGGAGGTTAACAAACCCCGCTTTTTCGGCATCACCGACCATAAGAGCGATGCCAACGGGTCCGCTAAATGAAGACCACTTTGCTTCGCCTTTTACGGCATCTTTAATCAGGTCATATATTCCGATACCTACTGATTTTGTCATATCCCAAGTGGCATAAGTGCCGGCAATAACAGCCTTATGAGGCGCCAATTTTAAAATCCCCGCATACTCCATTGCTATACCGATTCCCCTTTTTCCTTCGACAATACCTTCTTCTGCCACGGCAGAAACTGTAGTCGTTGCTCCCTTTCTCAGAACAGACAACTCTATCGGCGTGCCGGACGACACATTTGAAATGAATTCACCGGCGGATTCGCCGTTCGGATACAAAATCGCATTTCCATCGCCCTTTAGTTCAACAATCCGATCACCCGGTATGAGCCCCGCATCGAAAGCCGGAGAACCAGGCAAAACCGCGCTGATTATGAGACTCGGGCTACCGATTTCTTTTGCAAAGGGTACGCTTTGGCCTGAGGGAAGACCTATCATAAAACCAATGGAAATTGCCAACCAAGCAAAAATTATATTGCCCAAAATTCCAGCAGATAAAATTATCGCTTGCTTAGGCCTAGACACTTCCGAAAATCTTTTTCCCTTTCTTTGCACTTCGTCGTCTTTTAAAGATTCGTCGCCGTCTTCACCCAAAATTTTGACGTACCCACCAATCGGAATCATGTTTATGGCATACACTGTCTCACCGATTTTCTTGCCAAAAATTCTCGGCGGAAATCCGAGGGCAAACTCATCAACTCTCACACCAAAAGCCTTGGCGGCCAAAAAATGTCCGAGCTCATGTACAAAAACTAAAATACCAAGGACAATAATGAAAGTTACGATATACATTGTAAAAATATTTTTTAGTTTCCAATCTTAAAGCAAACAGCGATAACACTTTCCCATCGATTCTTTATCTATCAAATCAACGAGGCTAATTTGATACCTCTTTCTCTTTTTTGGAATACAATTCATCCATTTTGCGATTCGCCTCGTCCACCAATTTTTGCAGTTCAGCCTTGCTTCTAAATTTATCATCTTCGGATATTTCCTTTTTCTTTTCTTTTTCGTCAACATCCCTTACGCTTTCATCACGGTGTTTTCGGATAGAAACCTTTGCCTGTTCCAATTTCTCCTTGGCCACTTTGAGAAGCGAAGTTCTTCTCTCAGAAGTAAGTTCCGGAAACGCGACCCTAAGCCCTCTTTCATCTGAAGATACTGAAAGTCCAAGATTAGCCGCCGTGATAGACTTCTCGACAGCTTTAATTTGAGAATTGTCGTACGGAGCTATGCGTAAAGTTCTCGGGTCCTCAATACTAACGGACGCAACCTGCTTAATGGGCATTCTACTGCCATAAACTTCAACTGAAACATTATCGAGAATGGCCGGTGTGGCGCGGCCGGTTCTTATGCCGCCAAACTCCTTAACAACCCAGTCCTCGACGGTCTTTACGGCACTCTTAAAATTTGAAAAATTGTATGACATAAATTTATGATATCACATAAAGTGACGTGTGTTTAATTCATATTAACAAAAGGTTCGGTTGGCAAGACCATGGAAATCAGATCAAGAAGTGTCTTGACCGATGACGACTGATCTTTGATATACGAACGACATTTTTCAATTTCCCTATACAAATTAACATTTCGAGCGCATGGAGGTTCTGTACGATAAATAATCTCTTCTAGTGCCTCCACAAACGAAAGCGCGTCCTGTCTGGTGCGCTTTTCGTCACTTACATCAAGACCAAAATTTTTGCTCCATTCAAACCTTCTTCGCAAATCCATTTTCATAAACGCCGATGCCTCTTTAACAAACCTATCAAGCGAACCTCTTCTAGATGTAAGAAACATGAAGCGTGAGCACAATGCGGGAGGAAGCCTTTCGGGATTAGGCGTCAGCACAAAAAAAATTGTTTCCGTGGGCTCCTCAAACAGCTTGAGAAGCGCGTTCGACGCTTCGCGCGTCATGAAGCCGAAAGAAACTACCATTATCTTTTCCCCTTTACCGATCACCTTATTTAACGCACTTTTTTCTATATCGTAACAATCTTCAATTTTAAAAGTTGAGTATCTTAAGACAATAAAGTCAGGGTTATTCGCAATTTGAACTCCCCACTCACTCTTCAAAAAAGCCAACAGCTTTGACTCTGACTCTTCGGCGCTTTCCGCGACCAAATAAGCATGATGGCCACGTTTTATATTTTTTGTCCAATCACCTTTCATCATAGTAATACCATCTCTAATTAACCGTTTCACACGAATTCCCGAATTTTGGCTGCAAAACTTCGTTTCGCGCTCGCCATATCTCGATATGACTCGCGCTCCAACTCGTTTTTCGCCTAAAATTCAGAAATTCGTTAAATGTGAAAGCGTTAATTAGAGATGGTATAAAGAGTATACCAAGAGAGACAAAACACGAACACTCTGAACAATAGAGCTCGATCGTGCCAAATATATTTTACGTAATACCATCCCCAAGTAAGGCTTTCTGATAGCATTTGAAATCTCGTGGCGAGATGAAGAGAAAAATACGAGGAATATCGAGATATTTCGAGTATTTTTCTCAAAATCGTAGCCCAAGATTGCAAAGGATTGTCGGAAATGATTAGTTGGGGATGGTATGACAAACGATTTATCTTTTCGAAATAACTGTTTTTTTGTAAGTATCCAAATGCTCAAGAGCGATACCGGTTCCTCGCACGACGCAAAACAAAGGGTCTTTTGCCAGTATGGCCTTAACTCCGGTTCTTCTCAAAACCAACTCCGGAAAATTGCGAAGCTGAGACGTGCCCCCGGTCATAATAATTCCGCGGTCAATAATGTCGGCCGCCAGTTCAGGAGGAGTTTCCTGCAATACGTCTTTGATGGCCTTTACCATGTCCCTTAAATCTCTCATCACCGCCTTTACGATCTCGTTCGTCTTCACTTCAGCCGTACGTGGCAAACCGGTTATAAAATCACGCCCTTTTATGGTCATCGAAAGTTCCTCCTCAACCGGAACGGCCGAACAAACTTTCACTTTGATTTCCTCCGAAGTTTTCTCGCCTACGGCAAGATTAAATGTCTTTTTTATATAATCGGCGATAGTAGCATCAAGTCTATCCCCTCCGCACTTCACGGAAGTGGAAGCCACAATGCCTCCAAGCGAAATGACGGCCACATCGGTGGTACCTCCGCCAATATCGACGATCATGTGTCCGGCCGGTTCATGAATCGGTATCCCGGCACCAATGGCGGCCAATATCGGCTCCTTTACAACATAAGCATTTTGGGCACCGGCGCGGATTGCCGCCTCGATGACAGCGCGGCGCTCGGTCGACGTTATTCCGGCCGGCACCGATACTAAAACATCCGGCTTCCAAATGTTAAAGCGCCCAAGCGCCTTATTGATAAAATATCGAAGCATAGCCTCGGTCACCCGATAATCCGCAATGACCCCGTCGCGAAGCGGCCTATAAGCGATAATACTATCCGGCGTTTTGCCTATCATGGCTTTAGCATCATTACCAACGGCCAAAATTTTGTTCTCCTGCTCGGAAACCGCTACAACGGAAGGTTCGTTGAGTACTATTCCCTTTCCAGGCAAAAAAACCAGGGTGTTAACCGTCCCGAGATCTATGCCTAATTTTTTTGAAAAAATCGCCATTAATACTGAAGTTTAAGTCTAAATGAGAAAAAAGCAAAGATTAGACACTCTTGCATAAGATTTCTATTAAGATAAATTATATGCAGAAATTAACCTTATGAGTGATATGACCCCGAATGGCACGTGCAGAGTTCTTATACCGACTTTTTTGAAAAACCGAGAACCGCTTTTTTCCATAAAACCACTTGAACCATGGCAGAGATACCACGAATGGAAAAAGTCACTGGAGAAAAAACGCGAAAAACCTCTTCTCGCGCCCGAAAATATAGCCGGCGATGAATACGGTTTTGATGACAGCGCCAGAGTTGATTGAAGTCCGCTAAACACGGACTTTTTCATTAAGCGGATACGCGTTTGATATTGACGCCAATCTTTCTCAAACGCTCTTCAATTTGCTCATATCCACGGTCTATGTAATACGCATTCCTTATAACCGACTGCCCTTTGGCAACTATAGCCGCGATAATAAAAGCGATTCCCGCTCTAATATCAGGACCCTCAAGCTCCCTACCCTTCAGCGAATTCGGACCCTTGATTGTGACATGATGAGCATCCCACATTTTGATATCAGCTCCCATTTTCATCAAATCCGCAGTGTAATTTAACCTCCCCTCGTAAATAGTTTCGAAAATCGTACCTTCTCCACAACATTGACTAATAAGAACAGTAAGCGGAGCCTGTAGATCAGTCGGAAAACCGGGATATTCGTGAGTTTTAACAGAAATAGAGCGACAAACATTCGGCGGAACAGCTTTGACAACCAAAAAATCTTTGCCGATTTCTATATCCGCGCCGGCACTCCTTAAAATCTCGATCGGAACCGAAAGATGCTCAGGGTCGCATTTTTCGATCTTCAGTTTTGACGCGGCTATGGCCCCAAGAATTAGAAAACTGCCCGCTTCAAGCCTGTCTGGAATTGCTTGGTAAACATTCCTGGAATCAGAATGCAACAAGGCACCGTCCCCGCCTTCAATAATTAAAGTCGTTGTACCAGCGCCATTTATTTTGGCCCCGGACTTTATCAAATGCAAAGCCATACTCGTAACCTCCGGCTCTATGGCACAATTGCGCAAAATAGTTATACCCTTTGCCAATAACGCGGAGAGCATGAATGTTTCTGTCGCCCCAACACTTTGAAATTTAAAAGTGATCTCGGCGCCGTGCAATTTTCCATCCTTGCAAGCCAACGTATAAAAATTTTCATCCTCCTTTAATTCCGCCCCCATCTTCAAATAACCGTCAATAAAAAGATCGATTGGCCTCGCTCCTATGACACAGCCGCCAGGATGCGGAAAAGTGACCTCACCCATCCGACCCAATATTGGTCCAATCAGGAAAATTGAAGCGCGCATGCGCTTTGAAATTTCCGCGTCTAAAATCGACTTTGAAAGCCTCTGTCCTTCAATAACGACCGAGCCTTTTTTTGTCCTGTCTACCGTAACCCCAAGACCTCCGAGCAACTCGGACATTCTTTTTATGTCTTCAATGTCAGGGCAATTTTCAATAACCAATGAAGAATCATACAAAAGAGAGGCCGCCATCATTGGCAAAACAGCATTTTTTGAACCATTTACCTCTATAGATCCGGCAATTTCCTTTGACCCTGCCAATCCCTCGATAACGAAATATTCTTTATTTTGCATTGTCGCAATATTGTACCGTTTTCCCGTAGCATTTCAATAGTTACTTTGGATAAGGCCACCCACTTTTGCAGTTTTGTTTTTCGAATACAAAAAAGTGCAATATGTATTACGTCCATCTTGAACACTGAGGATTAGGCGGCAAAACACCAAATAAAATTTGTCCCGTCCTTATTTATGGTGAGCCTGTCGAACCATCCCCGCCCCAAGGGGTACCCTCGGATTACCTCGGCGGGTCGTTCAGACTCTCCGAGTCTTCAGACTCGAATGAGGTCTTCTAGCCGCTTCCAATAAAATTACAAGTTAACTAATCCGCCCAATGTGTGCACCAAAAACAACTTTCCAAAAAATAAAATTTTCTGCCTATTTTTCGTTGTTACCAAACTTGGCCGATCGTCCAAGTTTGGTAACAACGTGCCGCACTCAACACATATTGAATCGGATAGAGTTTTACGTTTTTGGTTTTACGTTCTATCATGTTCTTATGTGGCTAATCTCAGTTACCCCCATTTCGAGGGGAATTATCAAGGAACGTCTTTACTATTTTTCCAGTCAAAAATTTGGAGAAGGAGACGTTATTGAAATTCCCGTAAGAAATAGGCAAGTTGTGGCGAAAGTCGAGGAAGTCCGATTGGTGGCAGACGCCAAATCAGAACTTAAAAACCTTCCTTTTACAATCAGAAAAGTTCAGACTTTGAAGACCTCGAATTTTCTTTCGCAATCCTTCATGTCTGCGTCAAAAGAATGCGCCGCCTACTTTGCCGCAACCCTGGGCGCGGTACTTCATACACTGCTTCCGCCCAAGCGACTAATTTCATCCCTAGATTTTTCTTCGGATGACAGAGTGCCTTTTTTAAATGAACCGAGATCGGCTCAATTTGTTCTTCAGTTGCCCGATCATGAACGAATAAGTTCCTACAGAAGATTGACTAGAGAAGAGTTTGCCAAAAAAAAGTCACTAATTATCCTTGTTCCCACAATCGCAGAAGCAAAAAAATTACATAACGACGTGAACAAGGGCATCGAAAATTACGCGTATCTTTTGCATCAACGCCTGCCAAAATCCGCAGTTTCGAAAACATGGAAGGACGCTTTACATTGCGAACACCCTATTCTTCTCATAGCAACCCCGCAATTTATGGCCATACCGAGAAATGATGTCGGAGTGATCGCCATTGAAAGAGAATCTTCTAGAAATTACAAGAGAGATTCGAGACCGTTTCTGGACTATAGAACATTTGCGATGTTTTATGCAAGAAAAATCGGAGCATCTCTTATCTATGCCGATTCGATGATAAGAACAGAGACTTACCATAAACTCGAAAGCGGCGAAATATACGAACAGGGCAAAACTTCCTTCCGACCTCTTTATTCGGCGCAAACTGAAATTATGACTGTCGACAAAAAAAGCGGAAAAAATACTCCAGGTTTGTCTCCGGAAACTCTGCGTTTTATAAAATCGACACGAGAAGCCAATTACAGGCTTTTTATTCTATGCCCTCGCCGCGGCATAGCGCCAAGAACAATATGCCGCAACTGCGGAACATCATTACTTTGCCCGAATTGTTCAGGCTCCCTCGTGCTTCACGGAACAAACAAAAAAAGTATAAACGAGGGTACCGTATATCTGTGTCATCGGTGCGGCTTTGAAAGCCACTCCATGTTGCGTTGTGAAAAATGCAACAGTTGGGACCTAATAGCTTTTAGGATCGGAACCGAGGAGATTGAGATCGAACTGAAAACAGCCATTGGGGAAGCTCCAATTATCCGCTTTGACAAAGACTCGCTTAAAACCGACGCCGAATCGTCAAAGGCTGTCCTAAAATTTCTAAACACCGCAGGCTCAATTTTAATAGGCACAGAAATGGTTTTTTCGTATCTTGCCGAGCAAGTCGAGGCTTCACTCGTACTTTTTCCAGAACTGCTAACCGCCGTGCCTGATTTCGAAAGCGATGAATCGGCACTTCGCTTTATTTTGAGAGCAAAATCTCAGTCAATAAACAAATTTGCCGTCCAAACGGCAGAGCCTGATCTTCCAATAATTAAATTGATACATAATTCAAATTTAGCCGAGTTTTATAGAAAAGAGATCGACTTGAGAAAAAATTTAGGTTATCCGCCTTTTTCCATTTTAGTTTTGATCACTTTTAAAAAAAATGAAATACTAAAAAAGCGAATACAGGAAATTTTCGCAAATTATAAACCCATGTTCTTTGAGGGATTTGGAAGTTCCGCCAAAAGCGATGATCGCGTTTTATTTCGTTTAGCTAGAGACAACTGGCCGGACAGTAAATTCCGAGAGCTGTGCCTTTCCTTGCCTCAAAACTGCCAAGTTGAAGTCATGCCTGCAAAACTGTTTTCCTAATAATCGTTGAGCGGAAACTTAGTTTATTTACCAAACTTTTTTTTGACATAAGTCAAATATTAAGTAAAATTGTCAACATGACTTTGATAGTGCAAAAAGATAATAAAGTGTTGCGTGACATAGCAAAACCGGTCAACATTACAGACATCACTTCCCCCAAAATTCAAAAAATTATAGCAGACATGAAAGAAGCGATGGGAAGCGAACACGACGCCGTTGCTATCGCGGCGCCCCAAATCGGCGTATCTCTCCGAATTTTTGTTATGTCGGGCAGAGCCAGATTGATTGTGAAAAAAGAGGAAGGCAATCAAGAGACAGACGAGAGGAGCGACAAGTTATCCCCCTTATATGCTGACGAAGTTTTCATCAATCCGGTTATTACGAAAATATCCAAGAAAAAAAAGGCAATGGAAGAAGGATGCCTTAGTGTCCGATTTCTCTATGGAAAAGTCGAGCGCGCCGTTAAAGCGTCAGTTGAAGCTTTCGATGAAAACGGAAATAAATTTACCAAGGGCGGAAGCGGATTAATTGCCCAAATTTTTCAGCACGAGACTGATCATTTAAACGGTGCCCTTTTTATTGACAAAGCCAAGGATGTCACGGAACTGAGCGCCAAAGAAAGAGAAACTTGGGCAAAGCAAAATCGTAAAATAAAATAGTATCCGCATGCAACATCCTCTAAAAAATTACGTTTTTTTCGGCAGTTCATCGTTCTCAGAACTGGTTTTGGAAAAACTTTTTACGAAAGGTTTTCCGCCCAAACTTATAGTTACTACTCCTCCGGCCATAGCCGGCAGAAAAAAACAAATCAAAACGACCGAGGCTATGAAATGGGCATCCTCGCATAATATAGAAGTTTTCCACCCGACAACCCTCGACCTGAACGCCGCTGAAACACTAAAAAAAAATGAGGCAGAAGTCTTTATTGTCGCGGCATATGGGAAAATCGTCCCAAAAAACATTTTAGATCTTCCGCGACTCAGGGCTTTTAACATCCACCCTTCGATGCTTCCGCGTTATCGCGGCCCTTCCCCTATTCAAAGTCAAATTCTGGATGACGAGGACAAACCCGGCGTTTCCATTATAAAAATGGACGAGCAGGTTGACCATGGTCCGATCCTATCTCAAAAAGAGTTGGTGATTGAGGAGAAAAACGTGCAAAATTATTCATATACTACTTTAGGAAAAACTCTTTTTGAAATCGGCTCAGACCTGTTGGTTGAAGGACTTGATGGTTTGACAAAAGGTCTCGTTAAACCTGTCATTCAAAACGAAACAAAAGCGACTTTTACAAAAAAATTGGACGCACCCTTAGCATTAAACCCGGAAAACGCAAAAGATGCCTGGCTTAAATTCCTGGCGCTGGGAGAAAATGTCGGAGTTTACATTTTAGTTAACACAAAAAAAGGAGTGCAACGACTAAACGTTAATCGCGCGAACTACAAAGACGGCACATTTATACCGCTTAGAGTAACTCCTGCCGGAAAAAAAGAAATGCCATACGAAGATTTTCTTCGCGGTCAGCACTAGCACTATCTCATACCATCTCTAAATAACATCTGAACATTGTTTTAATATCCACTCATATCCCAACATTTTTTTCATCGCGGGAATATTGTCTGCCAACGCTTTCAACTTTTCCTCAATTGCCATCTCTTGATCTTCA
>Ga0209541_10017103_pt1 | contig 10659 bp, 12 predicted proteins | sample RifCSPlowO2_01_FD_184027 | JGI IMG/M metagenome (GOLD analysis project Ga0209541, IMG submission 184027) | Groundwater microbial communities from Rifle, Colorado - Rifle CSP2_plank lowO2_0.1 (SPAdes) (version 2) | ecosystem: Environmental > Aquatic > Deep subsurface > Groundwater | place... | reverse complement strand
TAACCTTAAAATAGCATATTACTACAGGATATGTCAAGGATGAATTTGAGGAAGGGCTGTTTGGTGTAATATTAAATAGACGTTATTAATTAGGTTAAAAAACATGTTTGGATACAATGGGTATGGTGGGTATGGAATGATGGGAGGATTAGGAGCTTGGAGTTTCTTTGGTCTAATGACTTGGGTATTCCTGATCGCCTTTCTGGTGTTGGGAATAGCCTACTTCTGGAAAGAGATCAACAAGCCCAAAGGAAAACGCTAGTCTAAGTTTTTGGCTTGATAACCGAGTTTTTCGATTTCGGCAATGATTTTTTTGGAAGTGACTTTGTCAGGGTCGAAGTCGATCGTGGAGATAGACTTGGCGTAATTCGTGGTTGAATTGGCTACACCGGGTAAGTCTTCGAGGGAAAGGTCGATGTTGACGGCACAGCTGCTGCAGTGCAAACCCGTAAGTTTCAAAACTAGATTGCCACGCTTCGCTCGCAATGACGAATTTATTGGTTTGTGATAAAAGAGGTTGAACATCAAATTACGTTAAAGGTTCCGGTGTACATGCCCATACTGCAGGAGAAGACGAGGGGACCGGTCTTGGTAGGGGTGAACTCAAGAGTTTCACTGCCGGTTTCGGGGAGAATCTTGGATAACCGAAGTGAAGGAATGGTAAAGGCACGGGAGCAGCCGCCGGTATTGTTGGTGGTCAGGGTAAGCCTAGTCTTGACGCCCTTCTTGAGGGTAATACTTTGAGGGGAATATCCGGAGGACTTGACGGCGATGCTGATTTCTTGGACGTCGCCGCTGATGGTGGCACTGGCACCGGCCACTCTCGGGGTGGAACTATTCAAACTTATTTTGGCGGCTTCATAAAAGTTCTGAAGAGTGTAGATAGAGCCCATCAGACCAAGTCCGCCATTGAAGGTAGTAATGGCCATGACGATGAGGAGGGCGGCGGAGACTTTGCCAAACCAAGACTGGAAGCGAGAACTGGCCTTGGTAAAGACGAAGCCGAGGGCAAAAAAGGTAGGTGAAGTTCCCAAGATAAAGGCGGCCATAACGGCGGCGCCATACAGGGGATTGGCGGTGGCGAGAGCAATGGCTTCGGTGGCCTGAGTCACGGCGCAAGGAATGAAAACGGTCATAGCACCTAAGAGGGCAGGGGCAAAAATTGACTTACTCTTGCTCTGGTCTTTGATTAGGCGTGAAAGAAATTTGGGAGGGGTGATGATGAAATAACGAAAAATTGGGTGAACTTCGAGCATCGAAAGGGCGACGCCAAGAAGGTAGACGGCGATAGCGATTTGGAACCAACCCCGAGTGATCGGAGAGAGGGTGATGACGGTCCCGAGAAAGCCGAGTAAGGCGCCGAGGATAGTGTAAGCAATCAACTTGGAAATCAAAAAGGCCAGAATTGGGAGAGCTTGGTTCTGGGTCTGAAGTTTTTTATTTATTTTCTCTTCGGTCGGGGAGATGACTGAGGCCAGCAAGCCTCCTTGGACAGCGAGGCAGGATAGACCGCCGGTGGTCAATCCGGTGAGAAAGATTAAAAATAGATTTGAGTTGGCAGGCATAGCTTCCTGAATTATATAGTAGATTGTTTCAGTCTCAAAGAATTGGTGACGACAGAAACCGAAGAGAGAGCCATGGCGGCGCCGGCAAAAACGGGATTTAGGAGTATGCCGAAGAAGGGATACAAGACTCCAGCGGCAACGGGAATGCCAATGACATTGTAAACAAAGGCCCAAAATAGGTTCTGTTTGATCGTTCCCATGGTCTTTTTCGAGAGCCGGATGGCTTTGACCAACTTACTCAGGTCGCCGTGGAGAAGGGTAATGTTGGCCGATTCAATGGCGACATCCGTCCCAGTGCCCATAGCAATGCCCACATCGGCGAGAGCTAGGGCGGGAGCGTCGTTTACTCCGTCCCCAATCATGGCAACGACAGTTTTCAGTTTTCGGTGATCAGTTGTCAGCTGGAGTTTTTTGACTATTTCGGCTTTTTCACCGGGGAGAACTTCGGCGAAGACATCATCAACTCCAGCCTGACTGCCAATAAACCGCGCTGTATTTTCGTTGTCGCCGGTGAGCATGATTACCTTGAGTCCCAACTTGTGTAAATCTTTGACGGCCAGAAGAGCGGCTTCTTTCAGGACATCGGCGATGAAGATAGAGGCAAGGAGAGTTTTGCCCTTGATAAGAAAGACGGGAGTTTTCCCCTCTTTGGTGAAACGGGACACCACGGCTTCGTCATATTTGACCTTTCTCTCCGAGAGGAGTTTGACGTTGCCAAGGTAGAAAGTTTCTTTGTGAAAGTCTGCTCTGACTCCCTTGCCTTCGAGATTGGAGAAATCGGTAACTTTTTTGGACTCGACCCCTTTGTCTTTGGCATATTTTATGAGGGCGGCGGCGAGAGGATGCTCAGACTGTTTCTCCAGCGAGGCGGCGATGGTGAGAATATCATGATCATTTTCTTCGGAGTGGTTAATGAAGTCGACCACCTGAGGCTCCCCTTTGGTAAGAGTCCCGGTCTTGTCCATGACGATGGTCGTGACCGAGTGGAGCTTCTCGAGGCTCTCGGCGTCTTTGATTAGAATCCCGTTCTCGGCGCCCTTGCCGACCCCAACAATAATGGCCGTCGGAGTAGCTAGGCCGAGCGCGCAGGGACAAGCAATAACCAAGATGCCAACAAAAGACGACAGCCCAAAAGCGAGAGCCTGCGAGAAAGGAAGATAAATCGAGCCAAGCGACAACCAAATGATCAGGGTGATCACCGCCAGTACCAAAACGACCGGAACAAAGACGGCCGAAATCTGGTCGGCAATCCTCTCGATTGGAGCTTTGCTGCCTTGAGCCTCCTCGACCAACTTGATGATGTGGGCCAAAAGAGTATCGGAGCCGACTTTGGTGGCGGCGAATTTGAAGGATCCCTGTTTATTGATCGTGCCGCCGATGACCGCTTCTCCAACCTTCTTGTCGACGGGCATGGATTCGCCGGTGACGAAGGACTCATCAATACTGGAACTCCCCTCCTTAATGACACCGTCGACGGGAATTTTGGCCCCTGGCTTGATGATAATGACGTCCCCCAACCTGACCATTTCCGCAGCAATCTCAACCTCTCGTCCGCCTCTTTCGACTAGAGCGGTCTTTGCCTGAAGCAGAACTAATTTCTCAATGGCCTGGCCGGTTTTGATTTTTGAACGGGCTTCGAGATATTTGCCAAATAGGATAAAACCAATGACGACGATGACGACGTCAAAATAGGTGGTCTCGGCGAGACCGAGACGTAAAATTGTGCCCGGAAAAAGAAAGACAAAGGAACTATAGATAAAGGCCGCTAACGTCCCGATACCAATGAGGGTATCCATATTGGCGGTTTTGGTTCTGATGAAACGACCGACGGCGATGATAAAATCTTTACCAAATCCAAAGAGGATAACTGTCGACAATATCATTGAAATTAGATTGAACATCTTCATCGGTAAGAAAAACGGAGGAAGGGACTTGAAAAAGTCAGCGGCAATTCCCCACATCATCAAGAAGAAGATGGTTAGGGAGATAGGGAGAACAAAGGCGACAACTTGGCGTTGTTTCTCGAGTCGTTCCAGCTTGTCTTTTTTTGAACTGTCTATCTGACTACCGACGACCAAGGTGTAACCAAGGTCGGTGACTTTTTGACTGATCTGATCGAGAGAAATCAGGTCGGTGTCAAAAGTCAGGGTGGCTTTTTCGGTGGCGATATTGACATCGCTTTGGCTGACGCCGGGAAGTTTGGCGACCGATCGGCTAATGATGCTGGCGCAACTGGCGCAGTCCATGCCTTTGACCGGAAGTGTGACTGAGGTTTTCATATGGCGTACCAATCCTTTCTCAATTGTTCCAAAATTAATTTACTTTTCCCGAGGCTTTGGGTGATTTCGTCAGCTAGATTTAGGATTTCGTCTCGAGTTGACTTGGTGGAAATTTCTTTGGCAGTTTCGATTGCCTCGATATGGTGGGCAATCAGAGCGTTTAAAAAACGCAGATCGAAGCGTTTGCCGTCGTCGCCTAGGTTGATTTTCTCGAACTCCCCAATATTACGGTCATCTTTGTACCATGTTTGTTTATAGATCATTAGCTGCTTGATACTGGCTTCATCAGACTTGATGATTTCCTCGGCTATGTTTCTTACTTCCTCCCGATGTGACTTTTCGAGTGCTTGGCGAGCAAGATCAATCGCGGTGAGGTGGTGAGCGATAACTCCGTTAAGATACCTTAGATCGATAAGACGATCCGCCTTCCCCAAAGGAACCATGGTGGTATTTTTTTCCTGCATCGTGCTCGCGTATTCGGGAGTGAGGGTGTAGCCTGCGCCCATACCAATGATAAAGGCAATTATGATTAAGCTATAAACAAGTAGTTTTGACATTTTTGATGATTAAATAATAATGAACTTTTCGGGTTCTTTTTGAAAATTTTTCAGACATTTCGAGGCACAAAAATAATAGTCGTGATCAGCATGGGTGTGAGCGAAAGCAGCAGTTTTTGGAGAGAGATACATGCCGCAGACGGGGTCTTTCTCGGAAGGGAGAAGATCGGCAAGGGGAGGATATTTTTCAAGAAAGACGCAACGCAGGAGGTCACTAGCCTTGATGAAGTTACCATGCGAAAGTTTGTAAAAAACCTGTTTCCCCTTTTTCTTCGTAGTGACGACCTTGGCGTGGCGAAGAACGGTGAGGTGCTGACTTAAGTTTGCCTGGGGGAGGTCGAGCATTTCCTGGATTTCCCCTACAGTGAGTGATCGGTCACGAAGCAAATGAATTATCTCCAGCCGCTTGGGATGAGCCAGGGCTTTCAATAGTTCGGCATGGAGCTCAAAGACTTCTTGATACATATTCGATTATTCGAATATATTACCAACAGACCAGAATGTCAAGAGAGATGTATGAAATAAGGTAAAATCTAAAGCATGAACGTCTTGGCCAATATTATTTTGTTTTCCTTACTGGGGGGAGTAGTTTCTTTGGCGGGAGGAATAATTCTTCTCTATTGGAAAAAACTAACCGAATATGTTCTCGAACTAACCAGCTTCGCGGCCGGGGTTCTGATCGCCATTTCGATCCTTGACTTGATTCCCAAAAGTTTCAATGCCGACAATCGAGAGACCATATCGCTTCTCATCTTGGCTGGAATTCTATTTTTGTTTTTTATGGAGCGAACTAGTGTTTGGTTCCATCATCACCACGAGCCACATACTCACGACACATCTATGTTTGGAGTTTGGTTCGGGGACACCCTGCACAATTTCATCGACGGGGTGGCGATTGGAACGTCTTTCCTGTTGGGTAATAACTTGGGGATCGCCACAGCCATTGCAGTCGGAATTCACGAACTGCCTCAGGAGATCGCCGACTTTAGTCTCTACATCAAAGCAGGATACAGCCGAGCCAAAACGATTTTACTAAACGTTCTTTCTAGTTTCTCGACCCTTTTGGGAGCGGTTTTGGTATATTTTTTCGGGAGGGCGATTGGGGGAATGGAACTCTATATTCTCGCTTTTACAGCGGGGATGTTCCTCTATATTGCTCTGTCCGACCTAATACCGGAACTGCACACTATAACCAAAAAGAATGCTATCCAAAGACAACTTCTGGCTTTCACCTTCGGTTTGGTAGTGGCCTTTGCCAGTATTAAATTGCTGGGGGGGTAGTAGCCTACAGGGTGTTACAACATTGATATACTACAAGAACTATGACGGATATCCATTTGGCTATCTTTCGAGGTAAGCAGATTCGCCGGGCGATCCATCACAACGAGTGGTGGTTCTCAGTTGTTGACATTGTTAAAGCATTAACTGGAACTGATAGACCGAGAAAATATTGGAACGATCTCAAAACAAATATTGTTAAAGAAGGGTATGTTGAAGTGTCCGCAAAAATCGGACAATTGAAATTACAAGCTCCCGACGGCAAGATGCGTGAGACTGACTGCGCCAATGCTGAAACTCTTTTTCGCATTATCCAATCAATCCCATCACCTAAAGCAGAACCGTTTAAGCGGTGGTTGGCCCGTGTTGGTTACGAAAGAATACAAGAGATAGAAGATCCGGAATTGGCGACCAAGCGAACAAGAGCGCTCTACAAAGCTAAAGGGTACTCCGATGACTGGATCGAGAAACGAATGCGGGGGATCGCGATTCGAGAGGAATTAACTGATGAATGGAAGCATCGTGAGGTTGGGAAAGACCGCGAGTACGCTATTCTTACCGCAGAAATTTCCAAAGCCGCATTCGGCATGACCCCATCTGAATACAAAAAATTTAAGGGGCTGACTCGAGAAAATCTCCGGGATCACATGGATGATCTGGAACTTATCTTTTCTATGCTCGGTGAAGCCTCAACTACTCGAATCACACGGGCTAAAAATGCCAGGGGTTTTGCACGAAACAAACAGGCGGCAAGGGAGGGAGGAGCCATCGCCGGAAACGCTAGGCATCAGCTTGAACAAAAATCCGGCCAAAAGGTTTCCACTGCCCAAAACTATCTTAAGACTCCACAGAACAAGAAACTCCTGAAAAAATAGCAAGGCTGGGTTAGAACACAAGCGGTTATGGAAATTTGACAGCGGAGGAGAATGTCTTTACAATGCGCCTGTAGTTTAAATAAAGCGTTCTAGTTTGGTTTCCCGCCAAACGAGCTGCGTACGATGAGTACGACGGAAGTCACCCGTAAAATACGACAAGACGTGTCGGAAACGGAGCGTTTAATAATGAGCGTCAGTTTAAAAAGCTGACGGAAGCAAGGTGGTACCGTCTTCTCCTTGAAGGCCCTTGTCTAATCCTTTTTTTTGGGGATTGGGCAAGGGCCTTTTTGTGATTTAAAAGTTAGAGAAATAATAAAAATGAAAGAAAAAATAGGAATCATTGGTTATGGCCATCTAGGGTCTGCATTAGACCGGGGCTTTACAAAAGCAGGTTACGAAACCGTTATTAACAACGGCGATTTGGGGACGACTAGACGAAAACTTGAATCGATAGGAATCGATCGCTCAAAGGCAAGAGAGTTGTCACGGATAGCCGAAGACTGTGCGGTTTTGGCACTATGCATTAAATCCAATGACTTGAAGATGGTCGGTGATGAGTTGTCGAATTATATGGACAATCGGCATATTGTCTTTACTTTTTTGGCACAAACTTCCCTGCTGGAGGTTGTTTCTGTTTTGAGAGACGTGCCCTTAATTGCTAGAGTTATGACCACCCTGGGGGTAGCTGAGCAAAAAGGAGTCTCTGCTTATCAACTTCTTGAATCGGCAGATTTGAGGCGGATTGAGATAGTAAATGGTCTGATTTCAGAAATTTCTGCTCCTGGATGTGTATTCAGGCTAAATTCAGAAGAGGAAATGCAGTTATTTACGGTTGCCGTGGGTTGTTTCCCCGGAATATTGGCCTATTTTCTAAATCAACTTAAGTCCAAAATTAAACAACGGGACGGGGGGGCACTTGATAATTATGAAAAGGTACTCCCAGCACTGCTTGGTTCGGTCTCTCAGCTACTGATTGAAGCGGGATCACTACAAATACTTCAGGAGAAAATTGCTACCAAAGGTGGTGTAACTTCCGCTATGATTGATTCATTGGAACAATCAGGACTTGATAACGCCATCGACGGAAGCATTGAAGCCGGATTAGAGCGCATGCAGTTATCAACAAAATGAAAATATATGGCCATGTATGACGACTTCGAAAAATTGGAAATACGAGTGGGAAAGATTGTTAGTGTTGATGATTTTCCTGAGGCAAGAAAGCCTGCGTATAGACTGACGATTGATTTTGGACCCGAAATTGGAATCAAGCATTCAGCGGCACAATTGACAAAAAATTACGCCAAGGAAAGTCTGGTGGGGAAACTGGTGCTTGGGGTGGTAAATTTCCCCCCGAGACAAATTGGTTCTTTTATGTCTGAAGTTTTGACACTGGGTGTTCCAGATGAAGGTCGCGAGTGTGTATTAATAGTTCCTGGTATGGAAGTGCCTGTGGGGGGCAGGTTATACTAAAGAATATGAAGATGAGTCAGCTGGCTTTTCAGCCTGTAAAAACCCCACCGAAAGACGCCGAGGCGATCAGTCACAAACTTTTGGTGCAAGCAGGTTTTATCGACCAAGTTATGGCCGGAGTTTTCACTTTCCTCCCTCTGGGACTTCGAGTTTTGACCAAAATCGAAAACATCGTGCGGGAAGAAATGGATAAACTAGGCACAGAAATCCTGATGCCCTCGTTGGCCCCGAAACAATTGTGGGAGAAAACGGGGAGAATTGAGACCGTTGATGTCTTGATGAAAACAAGTCCGGCAAATAAAGCGGCCGAGGAGAAACATAACGCGGAATATATCCTCAACTCGACCCACGAAGAACTAGTCACTCCCCTGATCATGAAACAAAACCTGTCCTACAAAGATCTACCTTTGGCGGTTTATCAAATTCAAACCAAGTTCAGAAACGAACCGCGGGCGAAATCGGGAATCATGAGAACACGAGAATTCCGAATGAAGGACCTCTATAGCTTCCATACGGATGAGGCCGATTTAAAACGATATTACGAGGTAGCCAAAGAGTCGTATAAAACCATTTACCAAAGACTGGGAATCGGCAATGATACTTACATCTCTCTAGCGTCGGGGGGGGACTTTACCAAAGACTACTCCCACGAATTCCAAACCAGATGCGAAAGCGGCGAGGATACAATTTATTTGGACAAAGAAACTGGGATCGCTTACAACAAAGAGGTGGCACCTACGGGAGCGGAAGGAAGCGATCGTTTTGAGGAATTTCGAGCTTCCGAGGTGGGCAATATTTTCCCCTTGAATACCAAGTTTTCAGAAGCATTTGATTACTACTACACCGACAAGGATGGGGGTAAAAAAATTGTCTATATGGGAAGCTATGGTATTGGCACCAGCCGGCTGGTGGGGGTGATTGTGGAAAAGTTCCATGACGATAAAGGAATTATCTGGCCGGAGAATGTGGCTCCGTTTAGAGTAAGTCTCATCAGCATGAATGATGCTGCCGAGAAAGCAGCAGAAATTTATGATGTTCTAACCGCTGCCGGAGTGGAGGTGCTTTGGGATGACCGAGATCTATCTGCGGGGGTAAAGTTTGCCGATGCGGATCTGATTGGTAATCCCTACCGAGTGGTAGTGGGGCAGAAAAGTTTGGCACTTGGTGGAGTGGAATTGAAAAAGAGAGGCGAGGAAGAAATGGAGATAGTTGCCGTCGAAGAAATTGTAAAACGATTATCTTGAAACTGACGTTATTTGTATAGATTCCGGGTCAAGCCCGGAATGACACCATGAGTATAAATTTATTTGGAGTAGCTTTTCACCCTTATGGTTTTGTTTTGGGAATTGCGATTTTGGCTGGTTGGCAGGCGTCGCTTTGGTTAGCCAAGAGGAGGAAGATACCAGTTCAATTAATTGAAGGATTATTCTGGTGGGTGGTGATTGGTGGAATCATTGGGGCGAGGCTATATCATGTCATTGATAAATGGAAAGATATTTATAGTCTGAATCCCCAAAGCGCTTTTTACGTCTGGAACGGGGGTTTGGGGATTTGGGGAGCGATAGGAGGAGGAGTAATTGGGTTACTGGGTTATTGGGTAATTAAGTTGCAGATGAAAATAAATTTTTTTGTGTTGGTGGATGTGGTGATGTTTGGAGTGCCGCTGGGGCAAGCGATTGGTAGGTGGGGGAATTTCTTCAATAATGAGATTGTAGGGAGGAACGGTGAACCGTTGTTTCTTTATGAGAGTGGGCTGAGTTTTGTTCTCTTCGTCATATTAGTCAAATTGGTCAAATTAGAAAAATTTGGAAAAGAATTTGGGAATATTGCTGGGGCGTATTTGATTGGATATGGGCTGATTCGTTTTCTGCTGGAGCCCTTACGGCCCGAGGCGATAGTCTGGAAGATCGGAATCATGCCAACGGCCAGTCTAGTTTCGATGGTTGCGATTCTAATCGGAATATCTCTTACCCGCGCTACGCGCAAGCGCTAGCGGGGTGGGCAAAAGCCTCATTTCCTGAAGACGATTTTGACGACGTCGTCCATGCTTTCGACGAAGTGGAATTTCAAATCTTTTTTGACTTTGGTGGGAACTTCGATCAAACTCTTCTGATTGTCTTTGGGGAGGATAACCTCCTTGATACCGGCACGGTGGGCGGCAATGACTTTTTCTTTGACACCGCCGATTTCGAGAGCCCGTCCCCGGAGTGTGACCTCTCCGGTCATGGCCAGATCTTTCCGAAAAGGCTTGCCGCTGAAAGCAGAGATGATGGCCGTAGTGATAGCAAGTCCGGCGGAAGGACCGTCTTTGGGAACTGCCCCCTCAGGAACGTGGATGTGAATATCAGAGCGATTGATTACTTTCGTATCCAGACCGAGTTGCTTGACGTGTGATTTGACGTAAGAAAGAGCCGCCCGGGCCGACTCCTTCATAACACTGCCCAGCTGACCGGTGAGTGTAATCAAACCCTTTCCGGGCATAGTGGCGACTTCGATGAAGAGGATGTCACCGCCGACTTGGGTATAGGCAAGACCGGTGGCGACCCCGACTTGGTCAGATTTCTCGGCAAGACTATGAGTAAAACGTTTGGGACCAAGAATGTCAGTCAACTGGTTCTCAGCTATAGTCACTTTC
>Ga0209541_10017102_pt1 | contig 10660 bp, 16 predicted proteins | sample RifCSPlowO2_01_FD_184027 | JGI IMG/M metagenome (GOLD analysis project Ga0209541, IMG submission 184027) | Groundwater microbial communities from Rifle, Colorado - Rifle CSP2_plank lowO2_0.1 (SPAdes) (version 2) | ecosystem: Environmental > Aquatic > Deep subsurface > Groundwater | place... | reverse complement strand
AGTTTTCAAGACTAGTTCCTTACCATTCGGAGCACCCTTCCATACTCACTTTACTAATTTGGGAGTTAACCAACTGCCTTCAAGATAATGTTCTTCGGCGTGGCAGTTAGGACAAATCAGTTCCAGATTCCCTAATTCATTATGACTTCTGTTCCTATCCTTATGATGCACATTTAGAATTTCCGTTTTACCATATCCGCACCGTTCGCACATGTGACCTCGTATTTCCATGAGACGAAGTTTGAGTCCTCTGAGATTCTTAACCTTGTCTTTCTTTGGACGACCGAGATAAAGAATGCCGGTCCTATTCTTATTCGCGCAAGCTCTACTACAGGTCTTTTTATTCGCGCTTGCCAAGATCGGTTTTCCGCATACTGTACAAGGCTTCTCCTTCCGAATCTCTTTTCCATAGCAGTTCTGGCTACAGAAGACTCGGCCTTTTTGTCGTTCAGCTGGCCTACGGTATATGGGCTTATTACAGGTCAAGCACTTCGCATTCGGATTTCTTTTATACAACTCGGACACTCATCCAGTATACCACCCAGAACTCAGTTAACGGCTGATGAGATAGCATCAGCCGTCTTATCGCCGGTTTTCTTATACGGAGCTTTCGGACGGAAGAAGAGAAGATAAATAATTTCCAAGATACCGACGGTGTTTACGATGAGGAGGGCAATGAACCACCATTTCTGACTGCCGCGCGCGGCGTACCAGAGCGCGAATCCCTTCCAAAAGATAGACCAGGCCGATATGACCACGACGAGGACACCGAGCGCAGCAGCGCTAAGGCCAAGCATGCCGGCGAGTTCGTTGGGGCCGAAGGAATACATCATATATAGGAGTATCGTAGCAGAGTGTTTGCATGCGGACAATCTCTAGGACTTGGCGCTTCCGCAGTATAGGATGCTTCTCATGCGTCATCTCGGCATCGACTACGGCACGAAAAAAATAGGCCTCGCCCTCTCAGACGAGGCGGGAACCATGGGATTCCCGCATGCAGTTATTCCTGTCGTAGGCGCTGGTGCGTATGTACTCGAACTCATCCGGAAAGAAGGAGTGGAGAAGGTGGTCATCGGAGAATCGAGGGATTTTTCTGGCAAGGAAAATCCCGTTGCAGAGGGGGCCAGGACATTCGGCGACTACGTAGAGCAGCATTCCGGAGTTAGAGTCGTATACGAGCCCGAGGCGCTTACGACGCAGGAGGCGCGCCGGTCGCCGGAGGGCGACCGGCGCAAGGATGCGGGGCTTCTCGACGCGTCTGCCGCCGCCCTTATCCTCACCAGTTATCTTTCACGCCATGATACCACTCGATGATTTCAAGAAAGTGGAAGTGAAGGTCGGCACGGTAAAGAGTGCCGATCGCGTTCCGGATACCGACAAGCTGCTCTGTCTTTCGGTAGATTTTGGTGAAGCATTGCCGCGGCAGATTATTTCGGGCATTGCGGCATATGTTCTCGATCCGCACCTCCTCGTCGGCAGACAGCTCGCGTTCGTGACGAATCTCGAGCCGCGCGTCATTTGCGGGCTTGAAAGCAACGGCATGCTCTTCGCCGTAGGCGAAGGGGAGTCGTTCGCTTTTCTCGCCCCCGACCGCATCGTCCCTTCCGGCACGTCTGCGCACTAGCTCATGAACATCCTCGACTCGGTCGCCTCTGGCCTTCGCGCGCTCTGGCAATGGCTTTTTGCGCGCGCCGATGCGATCGGCGCGCGCTGGGGACTTTTCGCTCTCTCACTTCTCGACTCGTTCATCTTTACGCCGCCGCCCGAACTCCCCCTCGTTTTCATGACGATAGTCAGACCTGAACGATGGTGGCTCTACAGTTGTATCGCAACCGCGGGCGCGGGTACCGGAGCGATGATCGGCTACATCATCGCGTGGCTTTTCTACGAATCGCTCGGCGTCCACCTCATTTCTTTTCTCGGGTACACGGAAATGTTCCATACGGCAGCGGGGACGCTCTCGAATAACGTCTTCTCGACCATGCTTCTCGTCGGCATTACCTTCCCGTTCGTCCCGTTCGTATACGCGGCCGGATTTCTCAAGGCGTCTCTGGTGTGGTTCTTTCTCGGTACGCTTCTCGCCCGCGCTCTCCGCTACGGTCTTATCGCCTACGCGTCTTCTATCCTTGGCGTACGGCTTTTGCCGACAGTCAACCGCATACTTGAATCGAGCGCGCTTCTTGCCGCGCTCTCGATCGGCTCGCTCGCTCTGGTCCTTCTCGTTTTCTATTTCTTGCCGGGTCTGTGAGCAGTGAGGAGGTATACTCTGTAGGTATGGCGCACGAAATGCTCGCGCGCGCGGCGCGCATCTCCTTTGCTCCGCCACGCTATCTTGCTCCGCCCGCGGTCGGCATCGACGTTTCCACGAGCGGCATCAAGATTGCGCTCCTTTCGGAGAGATCGCACGGCATTGAGCTGGTTGGGTACGAAGAGTATCCGCTTCCGGCGGGAGCGTTCGCCGACGGAGAGATCGCCGATCACGCGGCGGTCGTCAAAGGACTCGCGATGCTCGCGAAGAAGCATCGCATCCGCACGGCAAATATCGCGCTTCCCGAGTCGAGAGGGTATCTGTTTGAAGCTGACGTCGCCGGAGAGGGGCGCTCGGAGTGGTGTACGGCAGCGGAGAGCCACATCGACGAGTACGTTCCGCTACCGCCCGCGGAGATTGCATTCGATGTGGCTCCCGTCTCTCGGCGGGGGGACCTGGTACGGGTCGCCGGCATCGGATACGCTCGCCGCGTTGTCGAAGAGACCCTCCGGGCTTTTGACGATACGGGAGTAGGCGTACGAGCGATGGAAAGCGAGACGTTCGCGATAGCGCGGGCCCTGCTCCCGCACGGAAGTACGGAAACGGTGCTCATGATAGACATCGGTAAGACGACGACAAAGCTCGCTATCGTCACCGGACGGCTGCCGCGATTTGCGACAACACTTGATATCGGAGGACATGCGCTCACGCTTGCGGTTCAGAAGCATTTCGGCGTCACTGAAGCAGAGGCGCGGAAGGTGAAAGCGGAACAAGGTCTCATCCGCGGAGAAGGAAGTGAAGAATATATCGCCGCTATGCTCTCGACCGTATCCGCGATACGCGAGGAGATCCTGCGGCGTCTCGATTACTGGCAGACGCACGCCGCGTCCCAACACGAGCATGAACCCGTATCCCGTGTTCTTATCGCTGGGGGGAACGCGACCCTGCTTGGCCTTCCGGAATACCTTGAATCGGCGCTCAAGGTGCCGGTCGAGCTCGGGGACGTCTTTACGAATCTCACGCCGCGTGAGTACTGGCTTCCGCCGGTCGATTACATGCAGTCCTTGGCGTATGCGACCGCCATAGGCCTTGCGCTACGCGAACATGTACCGTGAACTGACCAATCTTCTTCCGCACTCGCGCATCGCGGCGCTCCGCCGGGACTATTTTCTGCGGCTCGGAACCGTCGCCGTGCTCGCCCTTGTCGCTCTCGTCGGTACTCACGGTGTTCTTCTCATACCCTCGTACGTATTCATCGAGCAGCAGACGATGGCTCGCGAGATGACGCTTGCCGCTCTTGAAGCGACGCTTGCGACCGACGAGGAACGCGAAGCGGATGTGCGGCTTTCCGCGCTTCGCGACGATACCGTATATCTTGCCCGTCTCGAGTCGGTTTCAACCGCAAGTGCCGCTATCCGTGCCATACTCGCGCTCCCGCGCCCGGGAGTACAGTTGACCAGCTTCACGTTCGAACCCCCTGCTGGCGAGAAGGAGGGGCGCATGACGGTCGCCGGGATGGCTGATACGAGGAACACGCTTCGGCGATACAGTCTCGAGCTTTCCGCCCTCCCGTTCGTCACGAGTACTGACCTTCCGATAAGCGCATACGCGAAAGAGCGCGACATCCCGTTCTCGATAGCCCTCACGGGCCCTCTGCGCCCATGAAGCGCTCTTCCTTCACCGACCTCGTGCTCGCGCTCGTCCTGACGATCTTCGCGCTTGGCGCATATTTCTACTGGTACGCTTCGCTGACGAAGGCGAGCGTTGCCGCCGCAGAACTCGCGTCCCGCATCGCGGAGAAAAGCGAGGATGCGTCCCGCATCATAGCGGCGAAGTCGATCCTCGTGACCCTTTCTTCCGACGAAACGGCAGTACGCGGATACTTTGTCTCGACCGAAGACGTCGTGCCCTTCCTTGAAGGGCTCGAGGAAACAGGCAGAGCGTTCGATGCGCGCGTATCGGTCGCGTCGGTCTCGGCCGGCAGCGCAGGCGGCCGGAACCACCTCCTCGTTGCCGTGAAGGTAAACGGTGTGTTTGATGCAGTACTCCGGGCACTCGGCGCCATCGAATATGGCCCGTATGATATCGCTATCGTGAACCTTTCGTTTGACGCCGTTTCCGACGAGACGTCCGAATGGGAAGCAACGGCGACATTCGCCGTTGGCACCCACTTACCCACCGCGGGGGCGGCGGGAACCGCTTCGCCATGACGCCTCAGCCTCTCATAAACCGGCTTCGTTCCGTCACGACGCTTCACTACGGCGAACGTATCCGTCCTGTTCGCGATTGGCTCGTCATTCTCGGCGTATCAGCCGTCCTGCTGGTCGTAAGCGTCGTCTGGAATACACTGATTTTCATTGACGTGGTGCAGGGCGACGTCATCGGCAGCGCCGAACCGCGCGAGGATGTCCCGAACGGGTCCATCGAGACCATACGTGAGCTGTTCGAATCGCGCGCCGCCGAGGAAACGCGCTATGAGAACGAGTATCGGTTCGTTGACCCGTCGCGCTGATAGGGTAGGGTAGAGACGTGCTTTTGCCCCCGTAGTTCAATGGATCAGAACACCGGACTTCTAAGCCGGTTATGTGGGTTCGATTCCTACCGGGGGCACAGCTGGACTCCGTGAATTGGCGGAGCGAGCGAGTGAACGGGCACGTGGCGAAATTGGTAGACGCGCTGCGTTCAGGTCGCAGTTCCCGCAAGGGATTGGAGGTTCGAGTCCTCTCGTGCCCACGGGCGATTAGCTCAGTTGGTAGAGCAATCCGTTTACACCGGAAAGGTCGCAGGTTCGAGTCCTGCATCGCCCACCAAATATGTCTGTGAAAATAAAGATAGAAGGAGACGGCTTGTCATACGAGGGAGAAACGGATGCGTTGAAGGCGGCGCGCGTCATCGAGCTTCTCGGCGCACGCGAAAGTAGCTCTCCGAGAGAGGCTTTGTTGGCGTCACGAGCCAGCTCGTATCCGCAGAAAATCGCCGCGCTCGGGAATTACGTCTCAGACTGTAACGCAGCGAAAATGTTCTCGCTCAAAGAGCTCAAGGAGGCCTTCAAGGAGGCGGGAGAGCCGGTCCCCAAGAATCTTGCACGAGATATTACGGCGGCGATTGCTCTCGGACTCATTGCCCCCACGGGAACCAGGAGCACGTATCATGTGACGGACCGAGGCGCCGCTCGTCCCAAAGGGACGCGTTCCGACGGCCGCCGTATCGAAGAGCTTGAAATAGAGCCCCGTCTCAAAGGGTTTCCGGACTACTGGCACCGCTCTCTAAAGACCAATAAGAGCGTGCGGATGCTCTGGCTCCTTGAGTTCTGTAGCACCCGCGGCGTGCCGGAACTTTCGGCCGCTGATATGAGCCATCTCGCGAAGCGTCTCGGAGACGACATACAAGCCAACACCATACCCTCGAAGATTAAAGGCCTTGCGAAAAAGGGATACGTCGTCAAAACCGCGGATGGTCGCCTCAAGATACTTTCACGCGGATCGGAATTCCTGCGCGCCGCTCGCATATCGCGGGAAACCCGGTCTGTGCCGCGATAGTTGAATGAGATATGAATGAACGCATTGAGACAATTGTCTCCGGCCGCGTGCAAGTAGTGATGTATCGTGACTTCGCGACGCGCAAGGCCCGCGGGCTCGGGCTTGTCGGTGAAGTGAAGAATCTTCCGGACGGCACCGTACGCGTGGTCGCGGAAGGACCTCGTGCTACACTCGAGCGATTCGTGAAGAAACTGCACCGCGGATCCCTACTTTCTCGCGTCGACGGCATCGCGACGTCGTGGCTTCCCTATACGGGAGCGTACCGCTCTTTTGATATCGCCTATGACTGAAGAAGGGAAAGTTCCCGCCTGTGTCGGCATCATCATGGATGGCAACCGCCGGTGGGCGAAGGAGCGCGGACTCCCTACGTTCGAAGGCCATCGCGCGGGACTCACGAACGTAAAGACGATTATTCGTCACGCGATCATCGATCGCGGAGTCGATACGGTCATTTTATACGCGTTTTCGACCGAAAACTGGAATCGCTCGAAGGAGGAAGTCGAATATCTCATGAGTCTTTTTTCATGGGCATTCGAACACGAGTTTGCCGAACTCAATAAGGACGGCATTCGGCTTCGCTTCATCGGGCAGATTGAGCGTCTCTCGGAAAATCTCCAAAGGATCGCGAGAGAGGCTGAAGAGAAGACGGCTAAGAACACGCGGGGAACCCTTGCCGTCGCTATCTCGTATGGCGGCCGTCCTGAAATCCTTGCCGCGGCGAATCGTCTGCTCGCGGATAAGGCTGCCACAGTTGATGAGACGAGCTTCCGGAAGGCGATGTGGAGCGCGGACCTTCCGGATCCCGACCTTATCATACGCACGAGCGGGGAACAGCGCCTATCTAATTTCCTTACGTGGGAGTCCGTCTACAGCGAGCTTTTCTTTACGAAGACCTACTGGCCGGCGTTTTCAAAAGAGGAGTTTGATTCCGTGCTTGTTGAGTTCGCTGAGCGCGAACGACGGCACGGAAAGTGATACTGTAGCGGCATGGAGATGCCGGTACTGTACGAAGATGCCGATGTCCTTGCGGTCAATAAGCTCGCAGGAGTGATGACACATCCTTCCTTCGCCAAGGCTACGGAGGGAAAGTTGGAGAACGAAACGGCGAGTGAGTGGTTTGGAAAGAAATATCCGGAAGGTGGATACGCGCACCGGCTCGACCGGGACACATCCGGCGTTCTGGTGTTCGCGAAGAATCCCGACGCTCTCGCGTTCCTGAAAAAAGCGTTCCACGATCGCGAGGTGAAGAAAACCTATCTTGCGTTCGTCTACGGAGTCCCGAAAGAGCGGAAGGGGACTATCAGCTTTGACATCGGTCGCTCGCGCAAGGATTTTCGCCTCCGTTCCGCACAGCCGAAAGCGCGCGGCACGCTTCGCGCGGCAACGACGCGCTACGAAGTTATAGCGGACATCAAAACGCACGCTCTTCTGAAGGTAGAACCTGAAACCGGTCGCACCCACCAGATTCGTGTGCACTTGAAAGCTATTCATCATCCCATTGTAGGCGACAAGCTGTATGCTCCCGGTTTGTCCAAGAGCGAAGTGATTGGAAACAAACCGCAGTCCTTTAGGGCGCCAAGTCATCCGTGCGATCTCGGATTCGAGCGGCTCGGCCTTCATGCGTATGCGCTCGATCTTCCACTTCCAAACGGCGGTCGCGTACGTATTACCGCTCCGGTTCCCGGAGAGCTCGTGCCTGCGCTTGCGCGCTTTCCGGGCGGAAACGCCGTATTTGCGGCCTCCTAGAGTGCGTGCCCCCACACCAAACACACTTTTGTGTTTGGTGTGGGGGCGTGCTAGAGTGCCGCGACATGCATACGGTCATCACGCCGGTGAAAATCAGTGAGCGCACGAAACTCGGTATCAGGGCCGGGGATACCGTGCGCGTGGAGCAGAAGATTATCGAGATAAAAAAGACGAAGGGCGCCGACAAAAAAGAGAAGGCGACCAAGATGGCGCGGACCCAGGCGTTCGAAGGCCTCGTCCTTGCGGTCAAGCACGGTAAGGAAGCGGGAGCGACCTTTACCGTTCGTGCCGTTCTCTCTGGTATCGGCGTCGAGAAGATATTCCCGCTCTACTCGCCGGCGATAGAGAAGATCGAGATTCTCCGCCGTTCAAAGGTCCGCAGAGCGAAGCTCTATTTCATCCGCGAGAAAGCGGCGCGCGAAGTGCGCCGTCAGCTTCGCAATATGCGCACGATGAATATCTCAACGGAAGATTTTGCGGAACCAGCTCCTGCGGAAGCGGAACCGGCGGTCGAAGAGAAAAAGGAAGTCGCCGCAGCATAGCCAACTGTTTGGAATCGAGAAAACGGTGCGTTATAGTGCTCGCACGCGCGGGTGGCGAAATTGGTAGACGCACTACCTTGAGGTGGTAGCTCCCGCAAGGGATTGGAGGTTCGAGTCCTCTCCCGCGCACAGTGGTAGCCACAAAACAAAGGAGCCCGATGCGAAAGCGTCTGGCGACTATTGTTTTGTAGTTCGGGAGAGGACGAGAAGCACCGTTTGCTACACTTACCTCATGCTCTATACCGGCAAAGGGGACGGCGGCACGACCAAGGTCCTTGATTCCAAAGAACGTGTGCCAAAGTCCTCACCATTGCCGGAGTGTCTTGGTACCCTTGATGAGCTCAACTCATTCATCGGTCTTTGCAAGGTGTGTGCGAGTGATGAACCGAATTTTTTCGTCCGCATAGGGAAGAGAAAACGCCACGTGTCGGAGATTTTGCACGGCGTTCAGGAAGTTCTCTTCGTCATTCAGGCGGAAACGGCAGGAGCGAAAAAGCGCGTGAAAAAGGAAAGAGTGACAGAAGTGGAAACGATTGTGAATACGATAGAAAAAGTCATTCCGCCCATCACAAAGTTTTCAATCGCAGGAGGAACGGAACTCGCCGCGCTTCTTGACGTCGCACGCACGCTTGCGCGGCGCGCGGAGCGGCGCATGTCGGGAGTAGAAGCCGAAGGGCTCCGAACGTTTTCTCCGCACACGAAAGCATACGCGAATCGTCTCTCCTCGCTTCTTTTTGCGCTTGCGCGACTTGCGAACGCGAAATCGGGGGTAAAAGAAGAAGCCCCGCGCTACAAATAAGACGTATAGCGTGGTATAACCGCCATGCAGATGGCGACTATGGTGTAATGGTTAACACTGGAGCTTGTGGAGCTCTCGATCTGGGTTCGATTCCCAGTAGTCGCCCAAAGATAAGAAGCGACTGTATCTTTGCAGCGTGCCCGCATGGGTGTGCCCAAAAAAGCAAAACCCGTACGGAATGTACGGGTTTTGCTATACTTTCCGCATGAAACAGATGCTTATGGGAATGGGACTTCTCATTCTTGTCGCCGTTGCGGGTTTCCTGTATCGGAACGCACTCGAACGTCCTTCCGGAGAGGGTATTGCGTGCTCGCTTGAAGCGAAACTCTGCCCCGATGGCTCCGCCGTCGGGCGCACAGGCTCCTCGTGCGAATTTGCTCCTTGCCCGCCACCGAACGCTGAACTCTCTTCGCTCGGTGTCGCCTTCGTCCTTCCGGAAGGATACGTCGAAAACAAAAACGCTCTTGGTCCCGATTCAACTCTGGCCGCGGCATTTGAAAAACCATCACTTTCCGAAAGCGTTCCGCACGCCATCGTCGTACGCCGCTATGAAGTTCCTGCAGAAAAGGACGTCGAAGACGTGATGATTGCAGAAACGATTTTTGAGCCCGCCGACATGGGCGCTGATTCCATCGACGACCTGACGATGCTCATCATTGACGGACACGTCTTCTATAAAGCGATTGTTGAGCGCTTCGAGGGGCAGATACACGCCGTCTACTACTTCCCGCGCCCCGATGACCTCCTTCGTTTCGAAATTCTCGAGCGCGATGTGGCGGACTGGATGGAACCTTCTCTTGTAGTCGAAGATCTTCCGGAGCATAAAGTGTTCCTCGACATGCTCGGAACTCTCGAAAGTCCTTAGCCGCTCGAGCTGCTGAAAGACAGCGGCATCTTCGCGGAGTACCGCTCGACTTGCACTCCGAAAGGGCGGTCGTATACTTTCCCTTAGAAGACCTCTCCTTTATTTACCTAGTTTATAGACAATGAATAACACTCTTGGATGGGGCGTGCTCGTGCTCGTGGTTCTCGCTATCGCGGGGTACTTGGTCTGGGGACCCTCAACGGGGAATCAACTAGCAGAGGGACCCGTCAAAATCGGCGTCATTCTTCCTCTTACGGGAGATGCGGCGGTATACGGGGAACCTGCAAAGAACATCTTGCAGTTAGCGGCGGATGAAATTAATGCGGCAGGTGGCATTGACGGCAATTCCATAGAACTCATTTTTGAGGACGCTAAATGCGGCGGTCCGGGTGGGGCGAACGCCGCGCAGAAACTTGTAAACGTTGATGGCGTTAAAGTCATCATCGGCGGTTTCTGCTCAAGCGAATCTTTGGCAGCTGTTCCAATTGCGGAAGCGGCAAAGGTCGCGATGCTCTCTCCCGGCTCTTCAAGCCCCATGCTGACTAACGTCAGCGCATTCTTTGCGCGAAACTATCCAAGTGACTCCACGCAAGGTTCGGTGCTCGCGAACATCGCTTACACCGATAAGGGCTGGAAGAAGGTCGCCTTCATCCAGGAGCAGACAGATTATGCTCTCGGCGTCTTCACAGCCTTCTCCGACACCTTCACGGGGCTCGGCGGTACGGTGACGAATGAGCAGTTCCCGACGGAGAATACGGACTTTCGTTCAATCGTCTCCAAGGTAAAAGGAACCAATCCTGATGCAGTGTTCTTGTCTACTCAAACCCCTGCGGTAACAGCTCGTATACTGGTGCAAATGAAACAGCTCGGATGGAAACCCAACCTCTTGGTAGCCGATGTAGTCCCCGGAGATCCGAAGAC
>Ga0209541_10017100_pt1 | contig 10660 bp, 8 predicted proteins | sample RifCSPlowO2_01_FD_184027 | JGI IMG/M metagenome (GOLD analysis project Ga0209541, IMG submission 184027) | Groundwater microbial communities from Rifle, Colorado - Rifle CSP2_plank lowO2_0.1 (SPAdes) (version 2) | ecosystem: Environmental > Aquatic > Deep subsurface > Groundwater | place: Rifle... | reverse complement strand
TTTTCTCCAGAGTCGAGAAGAACCGATTTCCCCGACGAGAACACGCACCAAACATTTATAAACGTCTACGCATTCATAAATTTGAATCATGAGATCACGAAAAAGGGGTTTGGCTGTAGCTTCTGCTTTATTGTTCTTAGTACTCTTTCTTGCTCTTTCTCTCCCATTAATCCCAGCTCAAGAGACACAGGCGAAAGGATGTTATTCCTATCCTCAGGGCCGGTTAGATTTGTCTTGTAAAACTGGCGGGGTGACTGAGGAAGCCGCTAAAGAAGATTGTGCTTCCTTCGCCGGTTGCGTCATTACCCAATGGTTTAAACCAGCGTCTACTTGCGCCGAAATCTCTGAATGTGAAATAGTGACCTGCGATGCTGCGAAATACGCCTGTCAGGAAGTGCCGCGGGGAGCCTGTACTCAGGCTGGAGGAAAAGAAATCATTCCGAGTGACGTAGCCGCTCAATGTGTAAAAGGCTGTTGTGTTATTCCATTACCGGACGGCCCGTTCTGCAATCCGGATCTTGTCTTTCAATCAGAATGTGCTGATCTCGCCGCTTCAACACCGGGAGCGCCCGCTTCTTATCAATTCAACAATGACGAGTCTATGACTCTTGCTATCTGCCAGCAGCAGTTCTGTAAGGCTGCCCTCGAAACTGGCGGATTAAAAGGTATTGTCACAGATGCTTTAGGAAAGCCTCTGGAAAATGCTGCGATCGAAATACTAGGCACTACCAAGAAGGTGGTCACAACCGCATCGGGAGCATATTCCTTTACGAACGTCGTTCCCGTAACCTATTCAGTGAAAATCTCTGCGTGGGGATATATTGATCTAATCCAGCAGGTCTCTCTTTCTGCTGGTGAACCGACGGTGCGCGATTTTACGCTGCAAAAAGCAGTGGGAGAAGCAACATTACGCATTATTGTTCGCGATCAATCACCAAAACTGCTTCCGGAAGTGACTGTCGCATGGAAAGGCCCGGTTCAAGGGAATAAAAAGACTGATACTCAAGGCACAGTCTTACTCCAAAATATCCCTTCAGGGACTTATACCATTCTGATCAGTGCCATTGGCTATGTCACTCAGGAAATAAAAAAGAACGTAGGGCCTGGCGAGGTCTTGGTTGAGGCAGTGCTTACCCAAGCAGCATTCCAAGGTGTGCAAGGAACGACGTACATCGGTCAGGAAAAAAAATATGAGGTCTCCATCTATGTTGACGGCTTCTTTAAAACAAAATCAAAATATCCGAGCGGAATATATAGTATTTCGCTTCCCGCCGATGGAAAAGAGCATACCATTTCGGCCACATATCAAAATTTTGTCTCTCCCATCCATAAAGTGGCCGTAGTTCAAAATCAGATTCTGTCTTTGGATATCTTTCTTTCACCGTTAAAAGGAGAATGTACTCCCGAAGGGACAAACCCGGAAAAGAATGTAGCGGTCTTTTCTGCTCATCCACTTCCCGGCCAGGAAAGTGTACGTCTGATCTGGGAGAAGCCCTGTCCGGAAGTGGCCGGATATACACTTCAGCGTAAAGATGGAGAGAAACTACTGGCTACCCGGACGATTTCTGGTGTGGAGACGCTCTTTGTGGACAGCGACGTCGAATGGGGCAAGACCTATTCCTATACGCTTGTCGCTCATTTTGATTCCGGACTTTCTTCCAAAGATGCCGCTGTTGCAACGATAACGCTGGGCGATCAAGAATGTGCCGGCCGCTATAACGAAGCGACAGGATCGTGGTCTTCATTCTGTCTGGTAGAGGACCGGCAGGTTGTCCAGACGTGCACTGCTGAGAATGTGCTTACGCCGGTTCAGGAATGTTCCTCTCTGGGGAACACCTGGTATTGCGCCCAGACAACGTCAACAACAGCAAGCTGCAAAGATGCAGGAATATGTCTGGTGAATGCTGCTCCTTTTGGTCTTTACGCTTCGGAAGAAATATGTTATGGGAAAAATGACGATAATTTCTGTTCTTATGACTCGAGCACGACGACGATTGCCAACCAATGTTTGAGCTGTGCCGAAATAGAGAGCTGTTTTGCCTATCAGAGCAGAAGCGCCTGTGAAAAGAATAACTGTCTCAGTTCAACATGCGCCTGGATCGATGTTGCTTCTCCACCGGCGCTTGTTGATTACAGCTATCTTTTTTCCTCGACGATCTTCAGCCCGTTAATGACCACTCCCGAAACCGGAGCGGGTTATTGTGTGGAACAAGAATATCCCAGTGATGATCAATGTTCTCTCTGCAGTCCCGGCGCAAGCCTTTTTGAAAACTATTTTTGTACTCCCGTAGTCTGTTCCAGCCTGGGACGCTGCTTTGCCAATCCCGAAGAGACGAGCTGTGCCCAGTGTAAAGACAGCCCGGCACCCGATGCCACCTGTTACAGTTATGCCTCTGAAGAAGAGTGCAGCGGAACGGGGGGCATTGCCAAAGATGATTTTGGGCGCCTTTCTTTATCCGCCGACCGTTGTTCCTGGGGCCGTTGTTCCTGGGATGGCGCGCGCTGCTTCAAGGACGGCAACGCGGATCAGAAAGATGATTGTGCCGATATCAAAGGGAGCAGCATCGCCTGTGCCGTAGACAATACGCCGCCCACAACAACAGCGACGGGGTCACTTGTCGTAAGCCTGAACAATCCGCTGATCACGTTTGTTGCCGATGATTCATCTTCCAAGCCCGGGCAAGGCAATCCTCTTCAGAATATTTACTATTGCCTCAGCCCAGCAAATGGACCAAGTACCTGCACTTCTGAAAAATTTCAATCAACAAATTTCAAAGGATTGTCAACCAAAGAAAGCATCAGTATCAACATCTCTCAATTTCCCGCTTTGATGACAGCAAAACAAGAAGGGGAAATCTTCACGCTGTACTTTTCTTCGCAGGACATATTCTTCAATCAGGAGCAGGTTCAGCAAGGAACACTTTACGTTGATATGATCCCCCCGCAATTTAATGTGATCGGGGAAACATCAACATCAGGGAAAATCTCCCAGCTGGATCTCCATCTGGAAGAGGTCAATGAGATGATGAGCTGTGAATTTATCCTCAAACAGCTTCTTCCACTCGGGGAGAGCAAAACTGTTTCTGTTTCCGCAGACATTCTGGATAAAAAAGTGATCTTCTCCGATCTTACCGGCATTAAATACGGCTTGACCGTTGCTTGTCTTGACCAACATGGCAACAGCGGTGTTGCGGAACAGAAATATTCGTTTGACCTCGAACAAAATATTAACTTGGTTTATCCAGCAAAAGGCCAAGTCATTGCTGAGACCATGGTTCCATTTAAAATTGAGACCAGCATCGGCGTAACCTGTTCTCTTTATGAAGCTTTCTCTAACCAAAAGATCGCTGATTTTGCGACGACAGCGGACGGCATTGTCCACGAAACTATTCCTCTCCCGCTCTCCGAAAAAGAATATGTGGCAGAACATCAAGTTTTCTGCACGGATTTGCTTTCCGACAAAACATACGAAGACTATTTTGATTTCATTATTGATTCCACGCCTCCTTCCGTGCTTGTGGAGCTGCAGGAAGGAACACGCTCTGTCCAGCACCTGGATGATGATTGGCAGGAATCGTTTATCTCTCAGGCAGCAGTGCTCCTTTCCTGCGCTCCGGGAGGAGTTGCCTGTACCAATATTTATTCCTGTCTTGGGGCGCACTGTGGTCCTGCCGACGTGTCTTCTTACACAGTATACACGGAATCATTGATTGTAGAGCAAACCACAAAGATCTGTTATTACGCTGCTCCTCCTGCTGAATCCACAACCATTGACGTTTCCTGCGGCTTGATTACGATTGAAGGTTTTGGGATAACCCTAGACAAACCACCACGCCATACCTCAGAGGGGGAAATGTGGGGGGTGAGTGCAACGATTCCTTTCGACTGGCAATTTTACACGAAAGTGCCGACGCAGGAATGCAAATTTGATTTTGTACCAGGGTTTAACTATGACACTCTTGCAAAATACAAAGGAAAAGAAAAGAATGGTGCAGGGAAATACCTTTTTGAGAATTTTCCGGACAGCGTCTTTACTTCTTATAATTCAAACGGCGACGTCAAGACGGTGTACGTCCAATGTAAAGATGCTGAGGGAACGCCCAGTCCGGTACAGAAAATGTTTCTGGAGTACGATCCAACACCCCCCCAGATCACTTCACTAAGCGCTTCTCCTGAACCGATCATCGAAGGGATCAGTACACTCATTACCGTTGCTACCGATGACAAGACAACCTGTATGTTCACGGATAAAGAGACAACCAAGACCTATCCTTTCCCTGGTAAAGAAGAGCATCAATTAAAGACCGTTCACGAAGGAACATTTTACGTAGGCGATTTTATCGGCAGTACCAAGACCTACACACTCAGCGTGATCTGTGAAAACGGTGCGGGTTTGCAATCAGAACCGCGGGAAGTCACCGTCCAGGTAGATTATGCTCAGAAAGGAAGCATCGTTTCCATCTATCCTCAAAACACATACCTCCAAAACGGCCCCGTAGCCGCTGAAGTTATAACCACTAAAAATGGTTATTGTGAATATAAAAAAGGCGATGAATACATCTCATTCTCTACCACTAATGGTAATACTCACCAAACATCACTTAACGGCACCGACGAAGGTTTTTATACTATCCCTCTCCGCTGCTTCTTTGGGGATGCTTCTCAGGAAAGCGCGTTTAGTTTTACTCTTGACCGTCAAGTCCCATTGATCACAGAAATTAATGATGGAACGGCTACCTGTGGAAACGAGAGCTGGTCCATTCTCGTTGCGACCAATGAATCGGCGATTGCCAACTATTCATATACCATCTACGAAGCGACAGCTTCCCCTGTTGTAACTATTGGTAATAAAAATCTTGGTAATAAAACTACTTTCAGCAAAGGGAACATTTTGACCAAGCAAACTGCCGGCGCGGATTTACCGATAGAGATTACCTTTTCTGCTTTTTCGGGACTGGTTTCTTCCGACCAGAACACGATGAAAGGACTGATCTTCTCGGTTAGCGCAATCGATGCAGCAGGAAATATCGGTCCAACTAAAGAGAGTGACGGTGTAATTGTTTCCAATGCTTCCAACCCTGCCTGTCTGGATGATACAACTTTTCCTAGTGTCTCATTTTCTACAGTGGATAGCACTTCCTGCACATCACGTCTGGTCTCCATGAACTGTACTGATGCAACGGGATGCCAGGATTATCTCTATGGCGTGGGCAAAACGCAGGATTCTTGTACTCCTGCCCTGCCTTACAATGGGAAAAATATTGAATTAAAATCTACGAATTATGTCTGCTACACAACAAATGATGCGGTCGGGAAAAGCAAACCGGGTGCTGCCCAGATCTTCTTTGAAGATGTTGATGGGGATAGCATTACTGATTCATGTGATCTTTGTTCCGGCACGCTTGCTGGGAAAGTAGTTGATGCGGAAGGTTGTGCTGGGGGACAGATTAGCCCGGAGAGCCAGACCGTAGATAGTGATGGGGATGGATTGCCCGATGCGTGGGAAAATCAATTCAATTCATTAAGCTGTCTTTTATCTTCGGTAAGTAAAGACAGCAATTCAGACAGTGTTCTTGACGGGCAGGAAGACTATGATCAAGATATGTTGACTAATTATCAGGAATTTAGCAGCGGTAAAAACCCCTGCGTCGCAGAGGTAGTTTCTTCCTCAGATCAATTACCTGTTCAACCCATCGTACCATCTACCTACCCACAGTTTATGGCATGGCTGTTATTAATTGTGGGAATCGTTCTCTCTCTTGGCGGTTTGGGTTATCTGCTTTATGCTCATCTTACTTCAACACGAAGATCAAGCGTGCCTGCTGCTCGTCGTCCACAAGCATCAGGAATTTCTCCTGCACGGCCTCTTTCTACAGCTCAACATCCTGGCTTGGGTGATCAATTCATGGCGTGGAAACGAACTCGCCAAGAGCGAGCTAAAGAAAAATCAAGGACAGCCATCTTTGAAGAGTTCGGTAAAGGAAAGAAAAGTGTTGAGTCACTGCAGAATGTTGCTCAGAGGTACCTCGAACGAAAAGAAGAGATCCGTCCTCAACTGCAGCCGCAAGAGCGCAGCGTCTTTGACAAGCTGGAATCAATCGCCCAGCAGTCGAGAAAAAAAGATATCCATGAAGTCGTGAGCAAAGATGAAGCAGAAGATATCTTTGAAAAATTACGGGACATCGGCAAGAGAAAACAGAAAAAGAAGGCTAAATAATAGTAAAAAATAATCCTCAAAAGTAATAGTCATCAAAAGAGGAGTTTACTTTAAAATAAGATGAAACACAGATTTATTTCCGGGAAAAAAGGACTGGGTGCAGGGCAAGTCTTTGTCTACATCGTTGCCGCGCTTACCTTTGCTTTGATTATGATCTTTGGCTACAAGATCATCAATGATTTGATCCACACAGGGGAAGACGTGCAATTTCTTCAGTTTAAAACCAGTTTGGAAACTTCCATCAAAAAAATATATCCCGAATTTGGTTCGGTTCGAGAAGAAACATTTTACCTGCCCGGCAGATATACTCAAATCTGTTTTGTCGATGTCACCAAACAATTTGATCCAGACCTCTGCGCTTATGATGCTGCGGCATGCAATTTCTGGAAAACGATGGATACCCCTAACTATGATCTGGCGGCAGAAAATGTATTTCTTACGCCGGCAGCTGCACAGCAGATCAAGGTTTTCACGATTGATCTTTCTCCTGCTCACCCTGGAGAGGAAGGTTTTCTCTGTCTGCCGATCAGCCAGGGAACATTTACGATACGTTTGGAGGGAAAAGGAGATCGAACTGGAATAGCTCTCCCTCAGCCGTAGACCATGGTCCGCATTTTTTCTCAAAGAGGTCAGCTTGATCTTCCTTTCAACTGGATTTATGTACTCATCGCCGGGGGGGTCATCCTGCTTTTTTTTGTTGGGGTTGTGGTCAAGCAGAAAGATGTTGCTACGCAACAACTTGGAACCGATGTCAACCAGATCCTCAGCTCGATTGCCACCGCTGCTGCTGCCGCTGAATCCACCAAAGTAGTCGTCGAGACGAGTGGTCTTGCCGATGAGACACTTTATTTCGAATGTCGAAACGCGCAAACGGAATACGGCATTAAAAGCAAGGGTTCACCAGTTACTGATCCAATTATCCCCATCTTTGCACCCGCAGAGATCAACAGCAAAGAATTATTGTTATGGAGCCTGCCCTATTTTTTGCCGTATAAAGTTACTGATTTCCTCTATATCACCTCACCCACAATCCAATACATTTTAGTTGGTAATGATGCGCGTGTTCAGGAATTTCTGAAAGAATCAAAGTCCAGTGAACAGGCAAAGTTTGTTCTCTCTGTAACGAAAACTGCTGATCTCGCTTCATTTTCACCACAAAAGGGTAAGCAATCATTTCGGATTATTGATTACACTGGTCTTGCTGTCCAGCCCGGAGGAATTGTTCCGGCAGGGTTGCAAAAGCTGGAAAATCGGCAGGTAAGTGCCGTCACTTTTAGCGGCGGGGCAGCCACTTTTTTCGTGAAGAAAGGAACTGCCTGGCAGAGTGAAGGGACTACCATTCTGTTTTCGTTAGGCGGGGATCTCGATGCTGTGCATTACGCTGCTGTCTTTTCTGACCATAAAGACATGTTTGAGTGCGGGATGCAGAAAGCATTTCAGCGTCTCAAGTATGTGTCTGATGTTTATGAGAAAAAAGGGCTTGCCTTGGAAAACTCCCCCGGGGCGCAGGATGGAAATTGCCCGGTGCTGTTTAGCGGACTGCCCTGGCTACTCCTTGCTCATCAGGGCGATTCAACATTATGTTCTGATTTCTATCCTGAAAATTGTGTAAGCCTCGTGCAGAAATCCGGAGAGATCCGGAGCCTCAATCAGCAGCTGTTCAGCGCGAACTGTCCGCCATTATACTAAGAAGTGAACCCAAATGATCATTAAAAAAACAAAACAAGGCCAGATCCACATCACGGAAACGATCGCCGTCCTCTTTATTTTCTTTGTCCTGCTTTTTTTTGGTTTGGTCTTCTATTACAAATATGCTGATGTTTCAGCGAAAGAGCAGTTGGCCGAGAACCTCGAACGGCGTGCCGTTGACAGTACGACAAGGTTCATCTTTCTGCCGGAAGTACAATGTACGCAAGGTGAACTTCCTCCATTTTCGTATTGTCTTGATCTGCTGAAGCTAAACGCATTTAAAGATATGCTTTTGGGGGATGCTTTGGATGAGTACTATTTTCATCTGTTCTCTTTTGCCAAGATCACCATCCAAGAGGTCTATCCTGATCCGACTCGTTCTTGGGTTGTCTATAATAAGCCAAAAATTGATTACTCTTCGAAGAAAATAACCTATTTTAGTACGGCACTAGAGGACACCAGCGTCTTTGGGGGCACAGAGCCAAGCATCTATTTTGGCTATGTGGCAATGGAGGTCTATTCATGATCTCTGTTTCTGGAGGCAGGAATCGGAAAGGGCAGATGGAGATGATCGGGCTGGTGGTCATCGTTCTCCTGGTGACAATTGCTTTCTTGTTCCTGGCGCAGTTTGCCTTACGCGACAACTCCGATGATCAATTTTTTGCCCGGAAACAGCTGGCCGTAAGCACGCTTACGGCAATCAGTAAAACGACGGTGCAGAACTGTGAGCTGGACGGCCCACTGGAAGTACTTTCGGTGAATGACCTTTTGAAAGACTGCGCCGATAATCCTGAAGGTGGTTTTGGCTTTCTCTGCCAAGGAAAATATAGTTGTGCTTATTTGCAGGAAAACCTCTTTCCCATATTATTTGGAGGGAGCCTGGATACGTTTAAGCGTCGTTATGAATTCGTTTCTTTTATTATCCAGAATCCCGATCCTCCGCTTCTTTTTCTTACCGGCAAAAACGGTGGCTGCCAAGGAAGGAAGAATGTTGATACGTCTGGTGATTTCCCATTGAATGCCGGTGTTGGCGTGATCGAGAGCCGGCTGCTGATCTGTGATTAAAGTCAGCGTACCTATTAAGTCTGTGCATGGGCAGGTCGGCCTGCCTCGTCTCGCCCAGAAGCAGAGATCAGTTGAACTGAAGGGTTATTCTTAAAGATGAGCGAGAGCATTATTTTTCTGTCCAATCGCAACGCTCGGCAGACCATCTTGACCAAGCCCGCACAGACTTAACTTAATACGTACAAGTCAGCGTAAGATTTATATAGGTTTGTTGGTTATTATTCTCTATAATTCAGGCAAAGAGGTGTTAATTATGAATCTTCATAAAAAAGGGCAAGGATTATCGTTAAATGCAATTATTGTGGCGTTATTGGCGTTGATTGTACTGGTGGTATTGGTTGTTCTCTTCGTGACCAGAACGGGGCAGGTTGATGTAGGAGCGCAGAAAGCGGCAGATCCAGAACTCAACTTGTTGAAATTGGGTTTTGGTGATTGTCATCCTTCGGTCAGTGATCAAAATTCATTCACGTCGGAATTCGCCGCCGCCGATGGTGATGCCGCTGCTGAGGAAGCTGCGCGATCCAAATTTAAATCAAGAATCAGCACCTGTAAGGCCATCGACGATAAGACGGCGTGTGCAGTTGGTACCTGTTCCTGGAAATAAGCAGTTGGAGTGTGTTGTCTATGCGCAAAGGCTCAACAGAAATGTGGTGGATTATCATTGGGGCAGTGATCGCGCTTGTCGTCTTGATTATTCTGATGGTTCTCTTCATTGGGAAAACCCGCGGGTTGGAAGGGGGGTTGACAGAATGTGAAGGGAAAGGGGGGATTTGTACTCAAGACAGCAGCCAGGAATGCCCGGGCAGAACGCTTCTCTCCACATCGTTCAGCTGTAAAGTTTCAGTACAAAAATGTTGTATTGGGATCCCCACAGAATGTACTGATGATAATGCTTGCGGCGTAGGGGGAAAATGTTCTCCGGTAGGTGCGTATGCCCATGCTAAACGCTATTGCACATGAAACCGTTATCTTATCAGTGCCCTTGCTTGCTTCGGGGAAAGTTTCAGATAGAATCAAGGCAAGGTGAAACAGATTGGACTAGTCCGCAGATGCTCGTTATTCTGATTCTCGCCGTCTTGCTCGGATTGGTGTTTATCTTTTACGTTTTAAAATTGAAAGGAAGGTTACTGCCATGAAATTGGGGCTGTTTATCCCTGGTAAGAAAGGGATGGAGATGTGGCAGTTGGTCTTATTGATTCTCGCGCTAATTCTATTGGTATTCCTCATCGCCTGGTATGGTGGATTAAATAAAGAGTTGGGCGGCTTATTGGAGAAAGCAACGGGGCTGTCCTGATGGTCGATATCAAAAAAGTTATCTCGTACCTGATCCCGCTGATTTTTTTAGTGCTGATGGTCATTTGGCTGTTCGGTGGTTCTTTTCCGGAACTGAAAGAAAAAGTGTCTGGAATTAAAGAGTATGTTAAATTTGGTGCGGAAGAAGAATTGGGGGCAAAGCCGACGATCGCTGATGATCATCGAGTCCGCATCCAGAATTTGCTGAAGACGATGAACGAGATGAAAAAAAGTTCTGTCAAGAATTGTTTTGCGAATTATGGAGGACTGCCACCGTTGGGAGAGAAAGGCACGTCGATCACTTTTAGCTATGATGCGGCGAAGGACGCAACGAAAGTGATCGTGAAGGGGGGTGCGGAAGGAGTGCAGATCGTGGAAATAGAGGAGGGGAAAGGA
>Ga0209541_10017099_pt1 | contig 10660 bp, 15 predicted proteins | sample RifCSPlowO2_01_FD_184027 | JGI IMG/M metagenome (GOLD analysis project Ga0209541, IMG submission 184027) | Groundwater microbial communities from Rifle, Colorado - Rifle CSP2_plank lowO2_0.1 (SPAdes) (version 2) | ecosystem: Environmental > Aquatic > Deep subsurface > Groundwater | place... | reverse complement strand
AAGCGTCTCCCTGCCTTCAGAAGTGTCAAATAAAGTCCCGTTTTCAAGATATCCCAAATAATCAACAGAAACATTATCGCCTGCCTTTACTATCTTCTGTTCGCCAACACAACCTAGCGCAAATATAACAAGAAGCAACGCGAGAAATGCGATATATTTCATCAGAGTAGTTTGAAACAAATATATTTATAGTTTGAAACCATAGCTTATCTATGAATTCTATAAAACTTATGCAGGAAAATCTGGTAGGTAGAAAGGTTAGGGATTGCAGTGAAACGTCTGTTGCTGTTATAACTTCTGTTTACCGCGCTGACAGACAGAATTATGCTGTTGCCAGCTATTATGATGGCACACTTAATGTTCATGTGCCAGTATCATATTTAAGAGATCATTACGTTTTTTTATAAAATAGAGTTGATTTTCATGCATAAGGCAATTTTGCTGCTCAAGAAAATACCTAAAGGTAAAGTCACTACTTACGGCGAGCTGGCTCGTGCAGCAAAAACTTCTGCCAGAGCTGTTGGCAGCATAATGAGAAGCAACGAACATCCTGATGAATATCCGTGTTACAAAGTTGTTTCTGCTGACGGAAACATAGGCGGATACTGCGGTGAAACGTCAGGCAAACAAATAGAGAAAAAGATCAAGCTTCTGAAGAACGATGGAATAGAAATTAAGAATGGAAAAATTAACCTGAAAAAACATTTACATAAATTTAACTGAAGCTACAAGTCCTGAATTTTACCTGCTCTCTTGGATTTCTCATTGGTTTGGTTGATATTGCAGGTCGTTTAGATGATATTACATAACTCTTTCCGACAGCTTCTAAAGCATATCCGCCCCAGTCATATCCCGGACCAAGGCCACGAAAGTGGTGATAATCCATTGTTTTTTCAACCGGCATATCTTGACTAGTACCTGGAGTTGTAACCATCCATTTAAAATCTGGCGTAAACCCTGTCATGTAACCAGTTCTGGCGTGTTCTACAGGATATACTGAAACTATGTTTTTTGGAATCAGCAGACCTTTGTCAGTTATTTCAAATCCTTCTTTAGTCGCCCGTGCAACTTTTAAATCATCAGTTAATATCAGAACGTTGCCAAGCACTTCTTTTCCATTTCCTGACATCGCTTCTATTAGTTCTTTTCCAGAATCGTCATCCATTGCCCATAATATTATTTGTACGGGTGGGGCACTGGATATTGCCTCTGAAATACCGCCTTCTTTCAGTTCCCTGCTTATGCTGACTTTTGTTGAGCCGTATATTTCAAAAGGCAATTCAAACTCGTAATCTGCCATAGGCAAGTTATAAAGAAAAAGCATATAAGCATGATGTTTATCGTGTGACTTTCTGGCTTAATACAAAGTCCAGGAGCTCTTTTGGCTTTCCTGATGCGAAGTGTTTTCTGACAGGGCTTATGAAGTCATTAATGTAGAATGCAACAGCATTCTTCAGGTCCATTGGATGGAGCTCGCCTTTTTTATAGGCTTCTGCAAGCTGATGGAAGCTTTCGAAAACAAGGTCGCCGCCAAATTTAGCAGGGCGCTCTATTTTCATTTCACCTGTTTTTTCAAATATTATGTACCTGCAATATTCCATAACAGGATTTTCTTCTACTTGTTTTTCAGGACAAAATGCATTCTTGATTTTCCTTTTGATGTCTTCCTCGCTGTCGGTCATGAATATTGCGGAGTCTGGCATGCTTTTACTCATCTTCATTGTGATTGCGCGCTCAACTGGATCTGTAACGCCTGATGGCGGTTTCTGTAATCCCATCAGCATATGGTAACTGACTATAACAGGTTTTTGCATGCCTATTTTTGGCGCAATTTCTCTTGCCAAAATATTCACTTTTCGCTGGTCCAGCCCTAAATTTGTCATGTCTGCTTCCAGGTGAAATATATCAGACGCCTGCATGCATGGATAAAAAATCTGGGCTGCACTAAGCTCATCACTTTCTTTCCTGCCCATTATCTGAGAGCAGCGAATTATTCTTTGCACTGTAGAATTCCTGGCTATATTTACAGTTCTTTTCCAGTATTCCTTATCAGCCATAGCATCGCTTGCCCACAAAAATTCTATATCTTTTGTGCGCATACCGCAAGCTTTCCATACTTCTATCTGGTATTCTCCGACCTTTTTGATTTTTTCCAGGTCCCCACCCATTTTGTTGTTCATCCACCCAAACCAGTCTGCAACCCAGAACTTGAAATGCACCCGCGCTTCGACAAGCTTGTTTGTATTTATTGAGCGCATTATGCCCTGAGCAATATGCATTTGGCCGGACGGCTCAAAGCCATCGTAGGCAACCGGGTGCGCCTTTGTTTCCAAGAGCGACCTCAGCTCTTCTTCCGTGACTATTTCTTCGCCGACCTGTTTTATGAGCCCTATTCTTTTCTCAATGTCCATATTTATATCACTTTGTTCTACATTTATTATAGCTGGATTCATTTTTAACTTTGTTTTTAACAGTTTTTCTAATACATACTGTCAGGTTCCCACCCGCCACAATAATATGCCGGATATGGCTCTTTCTCTGCTCTTTGTTTTTTATTGCCTGTCATCCTCTGCACACTTATTATTACACGCCTTGGTCCTCTCCCATGTTGAGGCAATTGCATGCTGTACGTTACGGCCTGCTTGTTTTCAGGATTTCCATAAATACCAATTGCTTCCCTGACAATACCCCTGTATTCGAGTGGAACTTTAACCAAGAAATCATTAGGCTCTCCCTCAAATCTATGTATTTCACCTTTGTTATTTCTACCAATTTGCAATCTAACTTTCATATTTAATCACTCCCCATAATCCCTGCGCATAACACGCCTTCTTTTGTAAGCTCTATCCTGCCGTTGCAAATGACAAGCTCTAATTGCTTAAGCGCAGAAATAGAATCCCAGACAGTAGACTCTGCACAATTCATTTCAGAAGCCAAGCTCTTGACTGCCTGTGTAGTTGAGACAAACCTGAACTCGTCTTTTTTCAAGGCAAAAAGAATACGCCGCTGCTTTTCTGTGGTAGCCTTTTCCAAGAGCTTTTTGATTATTTGCCCGGACTCAAAATTAAACCTATCTATGTTACGCGCCATTTTAAACACCTATTGTCTTTAAAATTACTGGCGCGCAACTGCTAGCCAAGATGAATAAGAATAGAGAGCTTTTGCTACATTTATTGCAATATTTGCTGTAGTTATGCTCTGCATATCTTGACATTGAACGGAGATTTTATATACCTTCTAGTCGGTGTATTTCGGAGTGCTTTTTAAAGAAGAAGGCCCATCGTAGTGGCTGTACTTCCGTCGAGATATTTTGGCCCTAATGTTATTATTGGCTCAAAACCAGCTTTTTTTAACATTGCAGCAGATGCACCATCATTCCCGTCATAACAATGGCTGTAGACAGCAAAAGATCCGCGGCTTCTGGCGCTTTTTATGCAATCCTGCACTAGCATTGACCCTATACCATGCCTACGATATCTGGCGTCTACAGCAACTACTGTTATAATAGTATCATCATCGCGCATGTCAAAGGTGCCCCATGTAAACCTGTTATCATAATATTTTACTACTACAGGCGTGTCTACGCCAGCCTGAGCGCATATTTTTTTAAGTCCTGCAAGTTGCGTCGGCCCTTCAAGGAATTCTCTTGTTTTTGTAGTTCTTGCATGTATCGTGATTTCTTTGCGAAGACCTTTTCTTTGGGCATAATCTGTAAAAGGTACACATCTTGCCAATCCGACAACTCCATAAAAATCGCTAATATGCCAAAATTCGTCATAAATTGCAATTGTGCCTGAGTTTCTCAGTTCACTAATTTCTGCTTCAAACCTAGCACCATAGTCTGGGTAAAGGTGTGCAAAAGACTTTTCGTGAAGAGCTTCAACCTCTCCACCCTCATGAGCTTGCATTACTGCGCGCACTAATGGACCATGTATTTTATGCAAAGATACATTCATTGGCTGTACCATTATTTTAGGATACTCATAGTCTTTATAAATATTGATTTGCGGCAAAATCAGGACTATAAAAACTGTTATGATTAATTTTCTATGAATGAAACTATTTGCTTTGCACTTGTTTTCATTTATATGGTAAATGTGACTAAAATGAAACTTACAATGCTTGGAGCCGGGCAAGAAGTCGGCAAAAGCGCTATACTGCTTGAAGGCAAAAAATCACTTGTTATGGATTATGGAATGAAGCTAAATGATGAATCTTCTGACTGCCCGTTATATCCGATAGCTGCAGAGCCTGATGCTGCAATAATTTCCCATGCTCATCTTGACCATGTTGGCGGAACCCCTGCATTGTTCAGGAAAAAGAAGATCCCGGCTTTCATGACTGATGTGACACTAGAGCTTTCTTCAATGCTCATACGGGATTCTATCAAGATAGCAAAACGCAACAAATATCCCGTTCCATACGGAAAGCAAGAGCTGAAGAGGATGATAGAAAGCACTAAGTTTGTGAATTACGGCGAAAAGTTTAACGTCGGGGACTTTAGCTGCAAGCTGTTTGACGCTGGCCACGTCCCAGGAAGTGCCGGCGTGCTTGTTCAGGCAAAGGATAAAAAAATATTTTACACAGGCGATATACAAACATTGGAAAGCAACCTTCTTTCACCATGTAATCTGCCGCCTAAGATAGATGTCCTAATAACAGAGTGCACCTATGGGCAAAAAATTCATCCGAACAGGAAAGAAGAGATGAAAAAATTTATCGAGTCTGTAGACGCATGCGTTGCCAATGAAACCCAGGCCTTGATACCTGTTTTTGCGGTTGGCAGGTCCCAGGAAATGATGATGCTCCTTGAAAAGCATGCCGACCTTATTGCACTGGACGGCATGGCAAAAATGGCGTGTGAAATAGTAAACGACTACAGCGCAAGAATAAAGGATGCAAAAAGATTCAGGAGGATTCTTGATAAAGTTACAATTATACGCGACCATGGCGAAAGAGAAATAGCTACAAAGAAATTTCCAATAATCGTTGCAACAGCAGGGATGCTGACAGGCGGGCCTGTTGTCCACTACCTGCGCCACATAAAAGAAAACCCTGAGAACAGGGTTATATTCAACGGATTTTTGATAGAAAACACTCCAGGCAGGATGCTGCTGGAAACAGGATTTTTTGACAACGGGGAAGAGCGCTACAAGGTAAAATGTAAAGTTGAAAGATACAACTTAAGCGCGCACACCGACAGGAGCGGGCTTTTTGATATAATAAGAAAAACAAAACCGCACACAGTCATACCTGTTCACGGAGACAACTGCGAAAAATTTGCAAAGGATGTAATAGAAACATTTGGAATAGAGGCTTACGCTCCAAAGAACGGCGAAAAAATAAGGCTTTAGTGCTAGCCTTTCTTAAGTGAACCGACGCCAAAGGCGTCATATCCTTTAAGAAAAGGTTACCGTATCCAAAAGAATCTATTTTTGATAGTAAAATGCCAAAACTATAATTAATGCATATGAACAGGCGCGTCCCTCATTGTGTAATACACAAAATCCACTGCATAACTTATTATGTAGGCCAAAAAGCCGGAAAAAATCAACTTCAAAAACGGATTATAATCTAATGAAAATATCCACGCTGCTGCTATTATCACGCAAAGGAGCTTGAAAAGTATCTTCCCAAGCTTGCGCCTTGACGGCATCTGATTAATTGCACGATGTTGTTTTTAAGGCTTTATTTGGCAGGATGTAATAATTATTATGGATGATTATTCTAAAGATGTATTTAGAATGGTAAAAAAGTTGGATCGGCATTACTATTTTAGCTGCATCTACAATGCTTCATGATCAGTATTCTCAATCTAGGCAATTAAAAAAATTTGAGGATGAACTAGAACCACACCATCAATACAGTTTAAAAGTAAAAGATGATGATGAACCTTTATTTGCTCTGTTTCTTGGCCCGGAAGAAATTACTATCTATAGAGGTCAGAGTGAAACTCCATTAGGCAAAGCTTACAGGAAAGCAAACGGTGGCCCATTTTACAAATCGTACAAACATGATGATTTTGTAGAAAAACTTGCAAAAGAAAAAGGACTTTCTGTTATTGAACATGAAAAAGGCAAAAAGAACCTAGATGTTGAGAAAGAAGATGTTGTAGGTCATGTCGAATATGTTATAATACTTCTTGCGTTTTTAATCTTTGGCATGCTATTTTCTCTTTGATGCTATGATTAAAAATTTGATAGAAATAGACGGCTCTTACCTGGAGGGCGGCGGGCAGATATTGCGCACTTCATGCGCTTTGGCTGCTGTTACACACAAGACAGTAAAAATAACAAGCATACGAAAAGGCAGGCCAAATCCCGGACTACAAGTGCAGCATATGGCAGCAATAGAAGCCTTGCAGCAGCTTTGCAGCGCAAAAACAACCGGATTGGAAAAAAGTTCTACTGAGCTGACATTTGAGCCCGGTGAGATAAAAGGCGGGCACATTGACATTGAAATCTCCACTGCTGGGTCTGTCGGCCTTGTTCTGCAAGGACTTATGATTGCTTCGCTACATGCCAAAAATGATGTTACCATTAACATAAACGGAGGTGCAACAAACGGAAAGTGGGCTGCGCCTGCGTATTATATACAGCAGGTGATGCTGCCGTTACTGAAGAACATAGGATACAAATGTGATATTTTTAACATTGACAAATATGGATATTATCCGAAAGGCGGGGCAAAAGTACATGTAGAAATAATACCGTCTAAACTCAAGCCTCTGCATCTTATAGAAAGGGGCCGATTATGCGGGATACAAGGCACATCACACGCTTCTTTACAACTAAAAAATGCAAGGGTTGCTGAACGGCAAGCACAAACTGCAGAGAAGATGTTGAGAAATGCCTGCGATTCTGTACGTATTGAGCCTGTTTATGTTGATACGCTTAACATTGGAAGCGCTGTTGATCTTTCTGCCCAATATGAGAACACATTTATGGGTGCCGATGCTTTGGGTGAGTTGAAAAAGAAAGCAGAAAATGTCGGGAAGGAGGCTGCGCAACAATTGTTAAAACAGATTTCTTCTGATGGCTGCGTAGACGAGTATGCAGAAGACCAGCTTCTGCCTTATATGGCATTAGCTGAAGGCACTTCAATATTAAAAGTTGGCCATATGACAAAACATACGCAAACAAATATTTGGGTAATAGAGAAGTTCTTGCCTGTAAAATTTGAAGTTCAAGATAATTTGATTATCTGTAGAAAAAACTAGACTTCTTTTTTCTGCTGGCTTTCTTTAACTTTACAAAAAGCACGCCGTCTTGCAGCTTTGTTTCAATAACGTCTTCAATTTCTGCTGGCAGTGAAAATGAACGGTTTATAGATGAAGAGCCAGCCTCTTTCACATAAAAATTTTTCCCGTGTTCCTCTTTTGCAGATTTTTTTCGTGCTGATATTATAATATTATTCCCTTCTATATCCACATGGATTTCATTTTTCTTAAATCCCGGCAAATGAGCTTCGATAATAATGTCATTATTTTTCTCTGAAATATTTACAGGAAAACTGTCTGAATCAGAAAAGCTAAGGCTAATCTCGAACGGCTGGCCGAAAATTTCAGATGGCAATTCCTGCAGTGTTCTTTCCTGCTTTTTTTCCATATGTTTTTTTGCCTCTGACGTCTCCTGCTCCCAGTAAAATTTCATGCCTTTGTCTTTTTTCATACAAAACACCTTGCGGATAGGAAACCTTAGGTTTCCTCTTACGCTTAACTCTTTCCTATTTGTCTTGCAAAACCTTGAAATCAATATTAATTATTATGCCGTATAATTTAAAAACCTATGTTATATTTCTTTTACAAATACTTCTCTGCCGTTTTCCATCGAATTGATGAGCTGCTTTACGTAAAAGTCTATGCCGCCTATGCGCGGCGGCCCGTGCCCTGGGAATAGGTAGTTTATAGATAATTCTGATATTTTTTTCAAGGATTCGATCATCAAAGTCCGGTCGCTATTAGGCAAGTCTACTCTCCCGACGCCGTTGCTCATAAGAGTATCGCCTGATATCAACATCTTGTGCTCTGGATCGTACAAGCAAATAGAACCCGGCGTATGACCTGGCGTATGAATAACATGAAAATTAAAATTTTTTGTTGAAAAAACCTGCCCTTCCTTTATCACCTTGTCCACTGTCATTACCCTTGCTGTTGAGCCGAATTTTTCGGCAAGCGTTTCCGCCTTTTCCACAAAATCCTTGTCCATTTTGTGAATTAATATTTCGCTCTTTAACCAGTCCCTGAATTTCTTGTTTCCGCCAGTGTGGTCATAGTGATAATGCGTGTTTATGACGGCCCTTATGTCTGCAGGATTAAACTTTGACTCTATTTCTTTTTTAATTTCTGCGAAATTCTCGCCTGTTCCTGCATCTACAAGCAGCTCCCCGTCTATTAAGTACATGTTTGCGTGTACGCCGCCCAGCATGTATATGCCTGAATAAACGTGCATATTGCTATATGGCGACAGAATTTTAAATAGCTAGCTAGCTTTCTTTTGAATGAATAGACGACCAAGGTCGTCGGTCTGTTTAGAAAGTTACCGTATCAAAGAAAATCATATTATTTTAATTAGTTTAGATACCGGCTGTCCATCTAGCATGTCGATTTCCCTTCCTATAAGATCATGGGAGTTTATTGAAAAGAACTCGTCTTTGTTACACAGTATCATTATGTTTCCTTTAGCGGCAACACATGTTCCTTCTATTGTTTCGTTCTCAATCACTTCAGCAGCTCTTGGGTGATAAGGCACATTCTCCAGCTTGTAGTGTTTTCTAAGGTCATATATTTCAGGATTTTGGAAAAATGAAATGCCGTTAGCCCGCAATTTCATGACTGCATTGTTTATGTTTTCCGACGCTTTATTCGGGGACCCAAAAATCATCTGCTGTTTCTGCTTGCCTCTTATCCTATCTACAACACCTATGCTGTTCTTTATTTTCTGCTCCAACTGCCTTACTATAAGCCCGTCCTGCACGTTTGCTATCTTTGCCCCCATATCAGCGCCTTGTTCTATCAGGCGCTCCATTATTCTCCTGTCCAAAGATATTCCTACTTTGAGCATGTTATCAAAAGCCGCAAGGTATATGTAATAATTGTTTTTTTCACATGCATTGCGCTGCTTCAGGTTTATGCATTTTTCTCCTGTACACCGTATGCACATGCAATAATCGTCTGCTATCGAGCATTTGTAGCAAAACCACTGGCTGCTTTCTGTTTCATTGCTGCATTTCATATGCTTTCCTTTTTGAAAAGAACCTATGCATTTTTTCTTTCCTATCTTCATTGAAAATGTTTCCCCCATGAGAGGCAAAATTCTGTCGCCTACCAGCATGTGAGGGCTCAGAGAGCCATCCCTATCCATCCACTTGTATTTTATAACCTGCATAGAACCACCGTTAATTTTCTATTTCGTTCTGCTCCAGCAAATTCAAGGCATTTACGACTGATTTTTCTGTCCCAAGGCTTGATTCCAATGCTGCAAAAAGCTTTTTGTTTTTTGACTTGAATTTTTCCGCCTCGTTCACCATTGAAAAAAGCAGCCCTGCATTGTACTTGTCGACCCTTGAAAAGATAAAATATGGTATAAGAGACACAATTTTTTCATCCTGCGGAAACGACACGGCATCTATATACATTATATAGAAAAGTTCTTCTGGGTAGTGAACAGCCATTCTGCGGCCTGCTATTATCTCATCTATAATTTCCGGCATCTCCTGCTGTTTCACAGCTGTAAGATACAGCAGATACATTATCCTAGCCCATATGCCTTTTTCATCGCTTTCCATGACAAACCTGTCATAATAGTTAAGAATAAGCGTTGCTTCCCTTTGCCCTTCATCATAAATTACTTCTGTCTCGCCTCCAATGTAGAACACAATGTCAAAAGGCAGTTCTCCATAGGCTGCAAGCACGCGGTCAAATATCCTGAACACCAGCTTTGATTTTTCGTCTTCAAAGTCTGTTTTCTTCTTTACTCTCATGAGCTGTATATGCATAGAATTTGTATATTAACTTTTACTTGACATCCTTCCAGAGCTTTATTGCCTTTTCGTAGCCTTCATGTGTTCCTGCATCGAAAAACGGGCCGTCATGGACAAATCCCGAAAGCTGGCTTTCCTTACATAGTTTTGTAAAAAGGTCTTTTACCATCATTTTTCCAGATACGTGTTTTATTACATCAGGCTCTACTACGCATATTCCTGCGTTTATCAGGTTTGACTCTGCATGAGCAGGCTTCTCTAAAAACTCCACTACACGCCCGCCGCGCATTTTAACAACGCCGTATTCTTTAGGGTCTGAAACGGTAACAAGGACTATTGTTGCCATGGTATTCTGCCTTCTGTGGAAGTCAACCACTTCCTGTATATCAGGGCTGATAAGCGTGTCAACATTCATCATTATGAACGGGGTGCTAGTCTTGTTCTTCATCATCGATAATGCGCCTGCGGTCCCAAGCGGCTTTTCCTCCACTATGTATTTTATCCTTACACCGAGCCTGCTCCCGTCGCCAAAATAGTTCCTTATTGCATCGTGATCCTTGTTTATGGCAAGGAATATGTTTTCTATGCCGTTTTTTTTCAGCATTATTATTTGGTGCTCAAGTATTGGACGCCCATGAACAGGTATCATTGCTTTTGGTATTTCATACGTTATTGGCCT
>Ga0209541_10017097_pt1 | contig 10662 bp, 17 predicted proteins | sample RifCSPlowO2_01_FD_184027 | JGI IMG/M metagenome (GOLD analysis project Ga0209541, IMG submission 184027) | Groundwater microbial communities from Rifle, Colorado - Rifle CSP2_plank lowO2_0.1 (SPAdes) (version 2) | ecosystem: Environmental > Aquatic > Deep subsurface > Groundwater | place... | reverse complement strand
AATTTACAAAAAGATTGCTGTTTGAATTAAAAAAACAAGGAATCCTTGAAGAAATCAAAAAGAATAATAAAGGAAAAGATTATATAAAAAGAAGCAGATGGGCAATAAAAAAAGAGGTAATAAGCAAATACAATGAACTTTAAGGAAAAGATTGAAAAAGAGATAAAGGCACAGCTCAAGCAGGACATTTTTCTGAGGTCAACACCTTCGCCTGAATTTGGGGATTATGCCATTTTTCTTGAAGAGCCAAATAAAAAATTGAAATCAAGCTTGATAGAAAAAACAGAGGTAAAGGGAAATTATCTTAATATTTTTATCAACAAGAAAAAATTTATTGAAGATGCATTAAAATTAAAACAAGATTATAAGACAAACCTGGGAAATAAAAAAAAATTATTGATAGAGCATACCTCAATAAATCCTAATGCAGCCCCTCATGTGGGAAGGGTGAGGAACGCAATCATGGGTGATTCATTGTCAAGGATTTTGAAGTTTCAGAATTATAATGTAGAAACCCATTACTATGTCAATGATGTGGGTAAGCAGATTTCCATGTTGGTTCTCGCAGCGGGAGACAAGAAGCCAAGATTCAATGAGCTGCTTGATTTGTATATAAAAATAAACAAGGAATTGGAAAAAAATCCGGAGTTGGAAAAAAAAGTTTTTGAATTGTTAAACAGGCTGGAAAAAGGAGATGTTAAAGTAAAAAATAAATTTAAGGCAATAGTTGACATTTGCTTGAAAGGCCAGGTTAAGATTCTGTTAGATTTAGGCATAAGATATGATTTCTTTGATTATGAGTCTAAATACCTTTGGAATAAAAGAATAAATGAGATATTAAAAAAGCTGGAAAGAACAGGAAAAGTTTTCACAGATGAGCATGGAAGAAAAGTTGTTGATTTAAAGCAGTTCAGCCTTCCGATGGAGAACTCGGTGATGGTATTGACAAGAAATGATGGTACCTCATTATACCAATTGAGGGATTTGGCATACACAATTGAAAAGATGGAAAAAACAAAGAATAACTTGATTGTTCTTGGTGAGGATCAAAAGCTTTATTTTCAGCAGTTGAAGTCAACCTTGTCATTGATTGGTGAAAAAGCACCTGAAGTTGTTCACTATTCTTTTATTTTACTGAAGGAAGGCAAAATGTCAACAAGGTCAGGCAATTTGGTTCTTCTTGAAGATTTTATGAATCAATCATTGGAAAAAGCAGAGAATGAACTGAAAAAAAAAGGCAATTATTCTGAAAAATTGGCAAAGATGATTGGTTATGGTGCCATAAAATTTCAGATCCTAAAAATAGCCCCAGAAAAGAATATAACTTTTGATTGGGATTATGCCCTATCTTTTGAAGGTGAGACGGGCCCGTATGTTCAGTACACTCATGCAAGAATATGCTCAATATTGAAAAAATCAAAATTAAGCCAAAAGATTGATTGCAATAAATTTAACAATGAGGAATTTCAGCTGATAAAGAAACTTTCAGAATTCCAGGAAGTAATCAAGGAATCAGCCATAAAGTACAAGCCAAATCTTCTATGCAATTACTTGATTCATTTTTCACAGTTATTTAACAATTATTACTCAAAATATGATATAAAATCATCAAGGGAAAGGGTATTCTTAGCCTCAAGAATAAAACAGATTCTTTCCATAGGCCTTGCCCTTTTAGGCATAGAGGCGCCAGAGTCCATGTAGAAACCTTTAAATAAATTCTTATGATTTTTATATTTTAATGATAAACTTTCTTAAAGTTTACAAGGAGGGATAAAATGGGGATTGTGAGTTTTACATTTGACAAGATGTCTGCAGAGAAAATAGGTAAAATAACAGATAAGGTGAACATAAACCATAATTTTAATATAAAGCACGTTGAAAAGACAACAATCAATTTGCAGGGTAATAAGCCTGTCTTGAAATTGTTCTTTGATTTTGCGGTTAACTATGAGCCAAACATAGGGAATATCCAGATGAACGGCAACCTTGTTTATCTTGATAAGGAAGAAGAGCTAAAGAAATTGGAAGATCAGTGGAAGAAGCAGAAGACACTGCCCGTTGGCATAACAAGCCTTGTGGCAAATACAATACTTACAAAGGCAAACATAAAAGCCCTGATACTTTCTCAGGAAGTAAACCTGCCTCCGCAGATACATCTGCCTAAAGTTACCCCAAAAGATGAGGAAGTAAGGAAGGAAGATTACATAGGTTAAAAGAATTCTTTTAATTTTTTTTCTTCAATGAGCCTTTTTTCAGCTTCATTCCAGTTGCATCCGATTTTCTTCATGATGGATAATATCTGTAATTCCTTGCTCATGAAATTAAAAATATATTTTTATTTATATATATTCGTTTACTTGATTATATTTCTTTCAAAATAAATAAAAAAAGAAAACTAATCTTATAAGCATCATCATTTTTTAATGATTATTTCCTATAATTTTTTATTCCTTCATAAACAATGTTTTTATCTTCCTTGGACAGCCTTGTATACTTAAACAAGAGTGATCCAGCAACAATCAATATTAAGCCAATCAAAAATTGGATGATATTCAATCCATCAGCACCAAGATAAATGTTATAAAAGGCGCCGATTATCACTATTAAACCCAAAGTCATTGCTGAATATGCGCTTAAATAAATTTTATCCGGATGCAGCGTTGCTACGATTAATATGAACAAAGTAAGGATAATGAATGCAATCTGTTGTACTTCATTGCCTTCAACACCAGTTCTTCCTAGTAAAGCATTGCTGATGCTTCCTCCTTGAATTATAGACAATACCAATACAGAAACTAATATAATCAGGAAATTTACATTTATAGGAAAATGAATCTTAGCCATATAATCACCTGAATTATAAAAATTTTCTTATATATATTCCTTTTGTTTTTATAAAATAGGAATATTTAAATAATATTTCCATTATTGCAACATTCAAGCAACACTTTTACAACAAACTTACAACAAGCAAACTTCAAGCAACAATGAAAGAAAAATACGATGATAATAAGGTAAAAATAGCTTTTTCTAATGTAAAAGAGGATATTTTAGAATTAAAAAAGGAAATAGAGGTTATTAAATTAGATTTATTAGAAATAAAAGAAAAAATTAGCTTAAAAAATGAAAGTTCCAAAGGAAATAAAGGGGTTCAAGCAACATTCTTACAACACTCTTACAACACTCTTACAACAAACTTCCAACAAACAAGCATAGAAAATTTAGATAAAAACCTAAAAGATTTAGATTATGATATAAAAGATCTCATTTTATCCTTAACAGATAAAGAATTTTTAATATTTACAACAATTTATCAACATGAAGATGAGTTAAAAAGGCCTCTTACATATGAAGAAGTAAGTTTAAAATTAAAATTATCTCAAAGTCATATTAGGGGGTATATCACTGGTTTAATCAATAAAAAAGCACCAATTATTAAAAAAAGAATGGGTTCTAAGATTTTTCTTTCAATAAAAAAAGAATTCAGAAACCTCAAAATAGGAATTAAAGTAATAGATTTCCGACGGTCTTTTACAGATCAAACTAATCTCTCAGATGATTTTAACATATAGAACTCTCACTTCTTGCGTTTTAAAGTCATTTTAGCTTCTTTATCTATATAAAACACCTTTCTTCCCCTATCTACATCCCTCATTTCCTTAATTTCAAATAATCTCTTTATGTCATTCATATGCCTTCTGACTGTAACTGTGCTTAATCCTAATTCTTTTGCTATAATCTCATAATCTAAAGGGATACTTGCATTCCTCAGCAAATTAAGGAGGTTTTTCTGGGAAGGGGTCATCTTATCCTTCAAAACTTGAACGTTCATGAACGATTGAACAGGCTGTTTGAACGATTGAACACGTTCAATCACCATAGGAGATTCTTCCTCAGAATGATGCTCTTTCATATGATTTTCAAACATATCTTTTATACTTTCTATATCCTTCATTATTTTATCAAAAGAACCTTCATGCTCATCATGTTTTCCTTTAAAATGAGTTATCCACGAGGATAAACTTCCTATATCTTTCTTAATATTAGAAAAGGATTTATCCATAATATGATGGACTTTCCTGATTTCATCATCGCTTTTTTTTCTAAAGAACCAAAAAACCATGAAATAAAGGATATCTTTATATTTATTAAAGTTTCTTTCATGATAAATTATTTAAATAATGAAAACATTCATAATAAAAACAAGTTGGGGGTAAAAATGGAAAAATTCTGTAAATCCTGCGGTATGCCTATGGATAAACCAGAAGATTTTGCTAGTAATAATGTCAATAGTGATTACTGTTATTACTGTGGTGACGAAGAGGAAAATAAAGAAGAAAATTACGAAAAACCAAGCTTTTTGGAGAAAGAAGAATATTATAAAAAGAAGGAAAAAAAATCAAAAGAAGTAAAGCATTATCGGAAGAAGGAGATCAAGCCAGGAAAGAAAAAAGCTGTTAAGAAAACAAAAAGAACAATAAAAAAAACAGCAAAGAAAAGAAAAAAGTAAATTCCATAACCTTTTTATATCTGAAAATAACTTGAATTTAGGTTAATTCTTAACAAATTTTAAGGGGGAATGAAAAATGGTAAAATTACCGCAGTTGGAATATGAGTACAATGCATTAGAGCCATACATAGATGAGCAGACAATGAGAATACATCACTCAAAGCACCATCAGGCATATACAGACAATTTCAATAAGGCGATAGAAGGAACAGATCTAAGCAATAAAGAAGCAGAAGATATAATAAAAAACTTGAATAAAGTCCCGGAAAACATAAGGAATGCAGTGAGGAATAATGGTGGAGGCTATGTAAACCATAAATTATTCTGGCAGATACTTAAAAAAGACGTTAAAATCAAGGGAGAAATAGAAAAGGCCATCCTGAAAAAATTTGGCAGTTTTGACAAGTTTAAAGAGGAATTTAGCAATGCTGCAATGACCCAGTTTGGAAGCGGTTGGGCCTGGCTTGTTGTGAATAAAAGCCAGTTGGAAATAGTGAAAACATCAAATCAGGACAGTCCTTTAACTGAAGGAAAAATACCAATTTTGTGCATAGATGTGTGGGAACATTCGTACTATTTACACTATCAAAACAGGAGAGCTGAGTATATTCAGAACTTTTTTAACGTGATAAATTGGGACAAGGTAAATAAATTGTATTTAGCAAATAATAAGATTTGATTAAATATTTTAATCATTATCTTTATTTCTTTAAAGTAGTTACAATAGAAAGATTTATAAGTTAAAATTAGGTTTTTTTAATATGACAGATATTAATTATTATATCCCAGGAAAGGACGTGGATTTTATTTTAGTGGGGGACATAGATAAAAAAGTTAAAAGAATAAATTTTCATCAAGAATATTCAAATACTCTTAAAAATAGGATTATAAACACTTTAAATGAAGAGGCAAATACTCATTCTTTTGCAATGGAGCTTCCTAATTCAGAAGTTTTAAGTGACAAACACCACAGGTGCTTAAGAGATGCTTGGAATTGGGCAGAAGAAAATTATCAGGGAGAATTCTCCCATAATTTTATAATTGAACTTGCAAGAAAAATAGAACCCTCATCAAATCATAATATTTTAGATAAAGGGTTAAGTTATAGAAAAGAAAATGTGAGGCTTGATGGTAGAAATCCCCCTCATGTAATCAGTTCACAAAAAATTCCAGAAGCAATGGAAGGCTTAATCTATTTTTTAAATAACTCTTCTGAAAATCCTTTAGTCAGAGCAATATTTGGGCACATGCATTTTATAAGAAACCACCCTTTTTGCGATGGAAATGGAAGAACTGCAAGGATGATGCAAAATTTAATTTTAAATTACAATCATTTTCCTCCAATAAGAATAGAACGTGGAGAAAGGGATTTTTATCAAATGGTTATTGGAAATGCATTAAATGAACTTGAAAATAGATTATCTTTAGATCATTATAAAAAAAATGGAGGAATGAAATTATTTTTTGAATATTTAGCGTCCATAGAAAATATAACTTTAGATAGGATAGAGGAAGAGTTAAAGAGAAAGAGAGAGTTTGGAATTTATGTTGAAGCAAAAGGAGTAGAAAAAATATATTCGGTAGAACACGCTTTGAAAAGCGCTAGGGATAGGGGTATGAAAGGAAAAGGGGTAACTATTAGATTAGATAAAGGTAAAAGGATGGTGATTGTTAAAGGGGATATAAGCTTTGAAGAGATAGAACCTGTGGTAAGAGGGCTGAAAAATAGAGGTACTTGTTGCAAGATTGTTTCTATAGTTTAAAAAAATTAGAAATTTGTCTTTAATTAATTATTAAACTTTCTATATAAACTATCAAAATGATTTAAAAATTGTTTGTTAGAAAATTCATTATTTAAAAAGCCTCTTAAGTCTGGGAAATCTCCACCACCACGAGGATCTTCACAATTTTTATTATAAAATAATCTTCCATCTTCCAGTATTATTACTCTTGGTTTTAACTTTGTTGTATAATAAGGTAATAATTTTTGTGTTTTTTTATTCAATGCTTCTTGTTGCCTAAAATTCCCATTAGAATCTAATCTCCCAGCCAAATCTAAACAATTTATACTATCTATAATCAAAGATGTAGTTTCTTCAGAAATATAAGGGATATTTATAACTTTTAAGGAAGCTGATTCTCCCCTTCCATTTTCTACAATTGCCCTTAATTTATATGGTTTCTCTCTGTTCATAATGTTTAATAATCAAGAAAAACTTAAAAAAGTGCCGATAGGACAGCTTATGCGAAGTATTTTATTCTTTATTATATTTATTAATTTATTATGGAAGGATTTTGTTTTACATTAGAAAAAGTAGCTGGACCTTTTTTGATGTCTGTAGTTTCTGGGGTGGTAGGAGGACTTATAGTTTATAAAATGTTGGATAAAAAGTTTAATCAATTTAGTTCTATACTCTTTATACTTTTTGTTTTTATTACACTAATGTTCTTTTTATTTTCTATAGATTTGATATACCGGATTATTGATATTTCTTTAAATTTCTTTTGTAAATAATATCTTCCATTTAGTAAATTTATTAAACTAATAAACATTAAGAGTTATATGAAATTATTAGATACCCTAAAATCCTTATTTAAAAGAAAATACCATCAATTAAATAAGAAATATGCTAAAGAGGATATTCATTCTGGAAAGACCCTTTACAGGTCTCAAGAAGAAACAGAAACAAAACCAAAAATTACTAAATATAGGGAATTCAAAAAAAGAAAATTTAAAGGAATTTGTAAATATTGTTCTAAGGAAATAGAAAATCCTTTAGTAAACAGATTTTATTGTAGGTATTGTAATAATTGGTATTGTGAAGAACACTCAAACCCAGCAGAAAAGCACGAATGTAAAGGAAAATTAGAAAAACCTGGCATTCAACCTACAGCTGAGAGTCTAAAGTACATATAAGAAAAGCTTAAATTCTTAAAAAATTATAGAATATAAAGATGGTTAGAAGAAGATTTAGATTTCATAAAAGACAAAGAAGATTTAATAGATTTCATAAAAATCACAAAAGACATTCCCCAATAAGCACCTTATTTTATAGAATTAACAGATTTGTTAGAAGACATCCTATTTTATCTTCTGTTATAAGCATATTGATTGGAATTTTCCTAATTAGAGCTTTTTTTATGAATACAATATTTGGTAATAAAATTACAGAAATTAGGGGATGGATATTGTTCTTTGCAATTTTATTTATCATAATAGGATTAATAGCATTAAATGTCTGGTTTAGAAGGAATGTCCCTCATTTATTTACCAAACATGATGTGAACTGGAGAAATAGATAGATATTAGTTCGCACAACATACATTATGAATATTCTAATCAAAACATTTATATACAGGAAATATACAAGTCTATATGTGATATAAATGGTACAAGCTATGATAAATGTGGAAGAAAATGTAAATAGGGTATTAAACATAGTTAAAGCTAAATATGGTCTTAAAGACAAGTCTGAAGCCATAAATCTGGTTGTAACTGAATACGAAGAGAATTTTCTTGAACTACAATTAAGACCAGAATATGTTGAAAAGCTAAAAAAACTTGAAAAACAAAAAGGGATACCTTTTAAAAACATTCATGAACTTAAGAAAATAATAGAGGAATAAAATGTACTCTTATGAGATTATTCCCTATTTACAACAAATTCTCAATAAACTATCTAAAAAAGATAAAGTTCTTTATACAAGAGTTTTGGATAAAATAGAAGAAATAATAAATTGTGAAGATGTGGAACACTATAAAAATCTTAGGCACGATATGAGTGATAGGAAGAGAGTTCAGGTTGGTCATTTTGTACTAATCTTTAAATTTATAAAAGAAGAGAACAAAATTAAGTTTGTTGATTTTGATCACCATGATAATATTTATTTGAAATAGCAGTAGTTTTATATAATTTTCTTAATTAATAAAATTATGAAACTAGATTTAATACCTTATTTACAGCAAATTTTTACAAAATTCTCTAAAAAAGATAAAGCACCAGAAGAACTTAAAGAAAGAGTTACAGATGAAGTTACAGATGAAGAAATTGCAAAAAATCTATCTTCTTTAGATTGGGATGAAAAAAAAGCATATGTTCATCAAATAGGGTCTCAGAGAATAGCAGAATATATAAAATATCAACTATCTAATGAAAAATTACCTGGTTATACTACTTGTTCTAATGGTGGACCTTGCACAGCATAATTTTATATGATTTTCTTATTCCTTCTAATTAATGTCATTTTTACAAGAAGATTTAATTGGAAGGGCTCTTAAAGGATTTTTTCAAAGGGTTGAAGAAGAATTAATAGATATGGAATGGATGATTTCAAAAATTTTAAACCAAAATGATGAACCATTTCACAAAGAATATTTTAAAGAACGTTTTGATTTTAAAGTTTATGTTTTTCACTATGATCCTAAATCAGGGTTATTTATTGCAAAAGGAGAAGATATTCTTGGAGAATCTGTTTTTGGTGGAGGATAACTAGTGGAATGTCAAAATCAGAACATAAAATTAATGTTCATAAAATATATGGAGGAAATCCTCAAAGTCAAAGAGGAATTCCAATTATAGAACATATTTACCAAGGTGATTGTTATATGGAAAAGTTAAGCATTTCCACATGAGTGCAAGAAGAAAGGCCTGCAAACATTTCAGGAAAAGAACTTATCATAGGAGAGAATTGATTGAATCTGGTTTTTTTGCATTGAAGAGAAAATTTGGGATTAGCGTGAGCTCTAAGAAAGCATCAACAATAAGAAGCGAGGTCTATGGCAGGTTAACCTGCCATAACATTTTTCAAATGTTATTTGAGACTTTTAGGACAGAGACTATATAAACAAAAAGTTTATATACCCTTATTGAGTAGTAAGTTTATGAAAATAAAATTTGTTGTACCTGGTTTAGCATTTTTAGCAACCTTGATTGGTTGTAGTTCGACAAGTAAAGAACCAGTAACACCCCAAACAGTTTATCAAAGAAAGATAGATTCTTTGAACTTAAATCAATCTAGGGTAGAATTAGACAATGCAAGAATTATGTTATCAAGGTCAATAAATGAATTAAGAAATGGGGGGAATGTGAATTTAGCAATTAATTATTCTCATAAAGCACAATCATACTTAAATCCAGACATACCAGAACATGCACTATACTTATCATATGTTTATCGAACTTTAATCTCTGGTTATCATACTTTAGGGGATAGTGAAAACTTAAAAAAAACATCAGAACAAATTGATGGCTTCATAAATTTTTTAAAAAAATATGATAAGGAACATGTGGCTAATCTATCAAAAGAGTTTGAAAGGAGAAAAAAGGGAGACGATCCAGTTCTTTCATTAGAAAGATTATTGGTGTTGGAATTACCAGTGCCCCAATTACAGAGATAAATAAGAAGATAATCCTAATTAATTCTTATATAACTCACATTAGCAGTAGTTTTATATAATTTTCTTAGATATTTATTATATGACAACTGAAGTAACATTATCAAAAAGGGTTATATTTCCAAATCCAATGATAAGGCATGGATTTTATTCTTTATGTGGGGATTGGAATAATCAAAGTGGAAGTCCTAGATTGAATACAAGATATTGGGATAGCACTGGGAATCATCAGAAATTTTAATTTTAGATTGGTTGTTTAAACAAGTTGGACCTGATATTATATTTAAAACAATACTTCATGAAATGCCTGTGAATGGTTCCATGGGAGGACATTATTATCCTTTGGATGAAACTTATTTAAAATTCTGTCAAAAGTATTATAGAAATCTCTAAATTAAAAAAGGTTTACATAATACACCTTATCAGAACCTTTTTATATAAGTTTGCTTCTTTATACTAATATGACGGACTATAATAGTCAACCAGACGGGTATAATAAATTAGAAGTTGAAGATATTACAATAAGACCAAAAATTTCTAGATTAGAAATATTATGTTGTTCTTGTAAAGACCCAGAAGGGAGAATTAAAGAAAACATTTGTAAATGGGGTTATTGCCCAAAGATTTAAACAATGATTCAATAAAAGTGATATCTAGAACAAAGAGGTGATATTTATCTTAAACAAACTTGAAATAGAACTAAGAATTAGAGGATTCTCAGATCATACAATAAAAAGCTATCTTACTCAAAACAGGC
>Ga0209541_10017095_pt1 | contig 10663 bp, 16 predicted proteins | sample RifCSPlowO2_01_FD_184027 | JGI IMG/M metagenome (GOLD analysis project Ga0209541, IMG submission 184027) | Groundwater microbial communities from Rifle, Colorado - Rifle CSP2_plank lowO2_0.1 (SPAdes) (version 2) | ecosystem: Environmental > Aquatic > Deep subsurface > Groundwater | place... | reverse complement strand
TAAATCTAAATCTTGTTTGTGTTCTTTTATACTTTTATATAATGCTTTAGCTTCTTTTGGATTTATTCCTTTTTCTGAATGATCGTATAATAAATAACCTAAATCTTCCCAAGTTATTCCAGTATTAGGAAGTCTATTTTCTTTTAACAGAGCTTCTGATTCTAATGGTGTTATTGGATATAATCCTAAATTTCTTAATTCTGAGTCTTCTGAGATTACTGTTACTAAGGCAGATCTTTTTAAGAGATTCATATATTGTATTTCCTGGTTTGGTCTTAAGTTTGCAGCTGGTATTTCTGATTTAGTTCCTCTAAATTTATTATTTGATCTTCTTATTAATTCTCTTCCAAAATTATCATATTTTAAAGTAAATACTTCTTGAGACTTGAATTGTGATAAATCAATTTCAGTTTCTACAAGGGTTTCTGTATCAACTTCAAAACCTAATCTTCTTCCTTGATAAATAGCTTCTTCAACTGATTTTTGTTTTACTATTGGTTTTGGTTTTTCTTGTTCTAATTTAGGAATAGTCTGTCACCTATTTCCAAGAATTTACTTTTTAGGATTAAATCTATCATAGCTTCTCTTTGAACTTCTGATAATTTAGAGCCATCTTTATTCCTGTAATTATCTAAATATAATTCGTCTTCTTTAGGTAATTTGTAATTTGACATTCTAAATTAGGTAAATTTTAAGTTTATAAATCTTTTTATTTGTTATTACTATTAAGGAGTATATCTAACCATTGTCCTTGGAAATGCTATTGCATCTTTAATATTATCTAGTTTGCATATCCAGGTAATTACTCTTTCTACACCCATTCCAAATCCAGAGTGAGGAACAGAACCAAATTTTCTTAATTCCAAATACCAAGCATAATCTTCAGGTTTTTCTCCTTGCTGCTTAAGCCTTTCTATAATTTTATCTGCATTAGATTCACGTTCAGAACCGCCAATTATTTCACCATAACCTTCAGGAGCCAAGCAGTCAAAACCTAGAACTGTTTTTGGATTTTTAGGATCTTCCAGCATGTAAAAAGCTTTTATTTCCTTAGGATAATGAGTTACAAAAATAGGAGTATCAAATAACTGGACTAATTTTTCTTCTTCTATTGTCCTAAGATCTTTTCCCCACTTTACTTTCATATTTTGTTTTTCTTCCAACAATTTTAAAGCTTCATCATAAGTTATTACTGGGAATTTTTTATTTAAAGTTATTTTTAATTTTTCTACATCTCTTTCCAGTATTTTTAATTCTTCAGAATTCTTTTCAAGAACTGTTTTTACAATATGTTTTATCAAACCTTCTGCCAAGCCCATTAAATCTGCAAAATGAAGCCATGCTGCTTCTGTTTCTGCATGCCAATATTCTGTCAAATGCCTTGAAGTTTTGGATTTTTCTGCCCTAAATGAAGGAGCAATACAATAAATCTTTTCCAAAGCAAAAATTACTGCTTCTGCATATAATTGCCATGATTGAGTTAAGTACATTGGTTTTCCAAAATAGTCTACTTTAAATAATGTTGAACCGCCTTCACAAGCATTTGGAGCAAATGAGGGGCTTTGATGTTCAAAGAAATTATTTTTTCTGAAATATTCATGAATTGCACCAAAAACTGTTGATCTTATTTTTAAGATAGAAGTTAATTTTCTTGACCTTAACCACAAATGCCTGTTATCTAGCAATAACTCTTCACTCTGATCTTTTTTTATTGGAAAAACATCTGCAAAACCAACAACATCTAATTTTTTTACCTGGATTTCATAACCAGTAACTGCTCTTTTATCTTCTTTTATTTCACCTTCTAATTCAACAGAGCTTTCAACTAGAATTTTATTTGCATCTCCCCATTCTTTTTCAGAAACATTCTCTTTTTTAATTACAGTTTGAATAATATTAGAATGATCCCTTATAATTAAGAAAACTAAATCTTTTTGCTTTCTTTCCCTATAAACCCAGCCATGAATTTTTACTTGACTTGATTTTTTTTCCAATGCTTCTTGAATTGATATAAATGACATTTTTAAGCTACTCTTTTCTTAATTGGTCTAAAAGGACCAAAAGGTTTTTCTGGAAAATTTCCTTCTAATACTTTAAAATAAACATCAGCACTATATCCCAAAGAATCTTCTGCTTTTGTTAATAAATTACTAACTTTTAATGAAGATTTATGTGGAAAGCTGATATAATATATAGATAAACCTTCTTGGTCGATAGTTTTTTTATTGTTTAATATAATATCTGGATTTTTTTCTAAAAAACTATCTAATAAATCTGGTAAAAAACGACCAATCAATTCTAATTCAATTTTTCCATCTAAATCTGTATTTTGCATATAAAAATAGAAAGAGGTTAATTTTTAAACATTACTCTATAAATTCTTCTATTAATGGATTTACTATTTTTAGATAATCTTGGGTTTTCATTACAATGCTTTTGGTCATTAAACCAGCATTAAAGGCTATTTCATCATTTTTTAATAAGGATTTATCTACAAATGTTTTAATTTTAAAAATATTGCCGAAGGGTGGAACTTCTCCGGGAACACAATTTGTTACTTTAAGGACTTCTTCTTTTGTAGCTAAGCTTAAGCTTTTTTTATTTATTATTAACCTTAATCTTTTAAAATCAATTTTTTCATTTCCTGGAAGAACACAAAGAAAAAACTGGCCTTCTGATCTTAATATAATAGCTTTTGCTCCTTGCTCTTCTTTAGTACCACGTACTCTTGCTGCATCTTTTGAAGTTGGCGTTGGCTCATGTTCAAATATTTTGTAATTTATTCTGTTTAAATCTAGAATATTCTTTATTTCATTGAAAACTTGATCCATATTTTTGGCTTTATTTATTGATTTAAAAATTTTAGCAATATTTTTAAAAGAAAAGATTTGTATAAATTTAATGAGATATAAAGAATATTGTCCTGTTTTAGTAAGGATAGGTCTTTCAATAGTGTTTTTATGGTTTGGAATAAACCAGCTTTTATTTACAGAGAATTTTTCAGGCTATGTTCCTGAATTTATGAAGGGATTTTTTGAGCCTTCTTTTATAATAATCAGCAACGGGATATTTGAGACTATATTTGGTGTGCTTTTATTAATGGGAATATTTACAAGATTTGTTGCTTTTTTGTTAGGATTACATTTAGTCGGCATAATTATTGGTTTAGGTTATAATGAAATAGCTGTAAGAGATTTTGGATTAATGCTTGCTATTTTTTCTGTAGCTTTAAATGGACCTGATAAATTGTGCCTTTATAAAAAATTTTAAGAGAAACGTTTATAAATAATCTGTTGGAAAAATAAAAGATATGCCCGGATAGCTCAGACTTTTCCTAAAAAATAGGGGAGGGAGCAACAGGTAGAGCGCATGGCTGTTAACCATGAAGTCGGAGGTTCGAGTCCTCCTCTGGGCGTTTGACTTGAAGGACAGTATATCGGCGTAAGGCTTATATACTTCTTTCTTTTCTATTATGAGATGAGTAAAAACAAAAATAAAAGGTACATTCATAATTATGATGTCCAGTACAACGCCCAAATTAACCGAATAAATAAAAGTGAAGCGTTATCTATCAATAAAAAATTAGTTCTTGATTTCGAAAGAAATTGTTTCATAAAAGAAAATTCAGCATTACCGACAAGAGTAAAATATCTAGACGTGTTAACAACAATAGCAACAAAATATATTGAAAAAGAATTTAACAAATTTTCAAAAAAAGAAATTGAAGATTTAATTTATAAAATTGAAAAGAGAGAAGACATCACAATCAGTACAAAGGCAAAATATAAAACCATAATTAAAAAATTTGGAAAATATTTAGAGTTAGATGTTGATTGGATTAAGACAGGAATCAAAGCAAAAGACAGACCATTAATTACTGCTTCTGAAATTTTATCTGAAGAAGAGATTGAAAAATTAATAAAAAATGCTGAACACCCTAGAGATAAAGCTTTCATAAGTGTTTTATATGAAAGCGGGGCTAGAATTGGTGAAATAGGATTATTACCTATTAAATCTGTTTCACGAGACGAATATAGTTTCTTAATTGATTTAGAAGGAAAAACTGGAATAAGAACAGTTAGATTAATTTTTTCAGAACCTTATTTAGCAACATGGTTAAACCAACATCCATTTAATGATGACCCAGAATCACCAGTATGGGTTATGAAAGATACAGTCACTAAAAAAATATTAAATAAACCTCTGAATTATAGAGCTTTGTATAAAGTTATTGAAAGGCTTGTAAAAAAGGTTGGAATAAAAAAAAGAGTTCATCCTCATTTATTAAGACACTCTCGTGTAACTCACTTATTAAAAAATAAACAAATAAATGAATCTCAAGCTAAAGTCTTGTTTGGTTGGACTCCTGCTAGTAATATGTTAGCTAATTATTCTCATCTAGTTTCTGCTGATGTAAATGAAACCTTATTAGAAATTAATGGCATTAAAAAGAAAGAGCAATTAGAAAATAGATTTAAGTCTAAATCTTGTATGAGTTGTAAGAAAATTAATTCCAAAGAAGCTTTGTTTTGTCAATATTGTAGTAAACCTTTGGACTATGAAACTATAGAAAAAATAGATAATGTTAATCAAGTTATAATGGAAAAGATTAGAAACTTAAGCCCTGATGATGTTCTGAAAGTTTTAGCAAGAAGCAAATGACTAAAATGAACGAAAATAAAAATATAGAAGAGTTTCATAAAATTAGTGAAAGAGATGATTATGCTAGTTTGAAGAGATTGCTAAAAGATAAATTCTCTAAGAAAATAATTTGTATCGCTTTGTCTAGCTATGAAGGATGTACTATTGCTGAAATAAGTAAAAGACTTAATCTACATAGAACTGAAGTAGAAAGAGAAATTAAACCTGTTGTTAAAGAAGGTGATATTTTTTTTGAAAGAAAAAAAGGGATGGGTAATAAAAAATTTCTTAGAATTAATCAAGAAAAAATAAAACAATATTTAGAAGATATTTTTAGATATAACCTAATAACTTTTTGTGACGCTCTAAATTATTTCTTTAAAGATAGATTGGATGAACCTACAACAATAAATAAAATAATAAAAGAGATTACAGAAAGCAAGGTAATAAATAAAAAATAATATTTACACAAAGCTGTGTGATTTCTTTTTATATAACTTATTTTATTATCGTAGTATGCAACATAAATGCAAAAGGTGTGGGTATTCTTGGTTATCGCATTTGGACAAACCAAAGGAATGCCCGAAATGTAAAAATAGGAGTTGGAATGATGGAGAATGATAACTATTCTCTTGATACAATACCAAAAGAAATTTTTAATAGGTTAAATCCTATTGTTAAAGCTTATCTAATTTGGGAAAAAGAAATTTCTGAAAATAATCAAAATAAGGATAATTCTGATTAAGATGATAACTAACACTCTAAAAGAAATAGGTCTCAAAACTGCAGTTGAGAGTGGTTGCACAGATACTATTAGAAAAAGGTTTGATATTCTTTTAGAACAGAATAAATTAAGACAAATAGATTTAGCCAATAAATTAGGTGTAGATAAAGCATATATTTGCAGAATAGTTAACGGAAAAGAAGAGCCTATTTTTCTTATGAAATTAAAGATAGCTGAAATTCTAAAAACAGATACAGGAATAATATGGGAGTAAATCAATATATTAAAAATGAATGCATACAAAAAGTAAGACAATTGGGTCATAGTTTAGGAAAAGAAATTTTATTACCAATAGAAAAGAAAATTCAGTTTGCCAAAAATGAAGATGAAATAAAAGAAATTTTAAGTGACCTTCGTCATAAATATCTTGAATTTGTAGAGTTTGATGCTGTCGGAATTGATGATTTCTTTAATAAGTTACATAAAGAATTTGATAGAGAACAAACCAAACAAATTTCAAAAGACCATATTAAATCGTCAGAAGATGAGATAATCTTAGAGCCTTATTTTTATGATTCATATAAGAACTGGTGGCTTTGGAATTTTCAGAAATATAAATGGGAAATGGTTGATGAAGTAGATGTTTTAAATATGTATGCTAAAGTCACGAATGAGTCTGTTATATCAGGAAAAAGGACTATCATATTAAATAAACTAAAGCAAAATGGAAGAAAAAATAAACCAAAAGAAGCACCTAAATCTTGGATACAGTTTAAAAATAATATTATTGATTTATTAACAGAAAAAACTTTTGAAGCAACACCTGATTATTTTGTTACTAATCCCTTACCTTATTCTTCAGGAGATTCTGATGAAACGCCTATTATTGATAAACTCATTAGAGAGTGGGTTGTATGTGAAGGTATTCAAGATGAAAGTTATATAAAAACTGCAAAAGAAATAATTGCTTATTGCTGTTCCCCAGACCAATTTTTACAAACAATAATTGCTCTTACAGGTAGCGGAAGTAATGGAAAAGGAACTTTCTTAAATTTAATAACAAAATTCATTGGTGAAGAAAATGTTTGTTCTAGTAATCTCCGAACCTTAGTGACGAGAAATTTTGAGACTTCGGCACTTTATAAAAAGTTAGTTTGTTTTTTTGGAGAAGTTGATACTTATGATTTAACAAATACTAATTTAATAAAATCTTTAACTGGTGAGGATTTAATTCGTTACGAATTTAAAGGCAAAACTCCTTTTTCTGAACACTCACCAACAACACCAATAATAGCAACTAATTCATTACCAATAACTCCTGATAAAAGCATTGGATTTTATAGGCGGTGGAAAATTGTCGATTTTCCTAATCAGTTTCCAATAAAAAGAAATCTTTTAGCAGAGATTCCAGAAAAAGAGTTTGAAAATCTGGGAAATAAAATAATCAAGATTTTAATTGAATTATATAAGAAAAATGAGTTTACAAATATGGGGTCTATAGAAGAGAGAACAAAAAGATATGAAGAAAGAAGTCATCCCCTAATAGCTTTTATTAATGAAGGCTGTGTTGAAGAAAAATTTGTGAAACTAAAAGACTTCGCTAATGAATTCAATAAATATCTAAAATTTAAAAGATTAAGACCCTATACAGTTCAGAAAATAGGAAAGTTATTGCGAGAAGAAGGTTATGAAATTGGGGCAAGACATTTTAATGAAAATAATGAAGACAGTGCAAAGGCAATTTTGAATTTGTCATTTAAATCAGACCATATAATAAAAAACAGTAGTTCTGGTAGTTTTGAAGAAGAAAAACTACTGAAACTACCGAAATTTACACAAGAGGTAAATACAAATGTCAATTAATTGTAATGTTTGTGGTAAGGAACTTAAGAACTCTCAAGCATTGGCAGGTCATAACCGTTTCGCTCATAATATATTTGCATCAAAATACACTGCTCAGCAAGATAGCTCCAGTATACTCGAGCGAACTCCACTCAGCGAACAGATTAATGAGTTTAGGACTAGAAGACAACTAAGACCACTAGAAGAACATGAGCGTTTAGCAATAGAGCTAGAAAATAAGAAAATGTGGAATGAATTATACTCTAGAAGTGTAGAAACAAATGAAACTAATATTAATCAGTTAGAAATTGAACAATTAAAAAACGAATTGAATGATTTGAAAGGAATTTTAGTTAAGGAAAAAGCAAAAAGAAATTTTGCCAAAAAAGAGGATTTAACTGATTATGATGAAGACGAAGATGATTATGATGAAGAATATTAAATTTAACAGAAATATTTAAATAACCACCAATAGAGAGGTTTTTATGGCTGTTCATGAATTCCTCGCACCTGATGAAAACATTAGATTTAGTAGCAAAAGCCCTGTTGATTTTATGGGTGAACAATATGATTTTCATATAACAAATAAAAGGTTAATTTGGCATAAACAAACAGGATTAATTTTTAAGAAAAATAATTTTGTTGCTGAAATGATAGAAAGAGTTAAAAGCCTTCAATTTAAAGAGGAAGGACTTATTTTTAAGAAAGGAACGATAGTTTTTTCTTTGGGAGATAGAAAAAAAGAATTTTCTGGAGATTTAAGAAATATAAGGGCTTTATACAATGAAATTCAATCTTTAATGGATATCGAGGTTAAGGAATAATTTATTTTATTGAAAGAAATTTTCAATTAAATGTATACAAGTAAATAAGCAAAAAACTCAAGTTCTTAAGGAATTAATTGAGAAGTTTGTTAAGGATTAATCTTCCTTTTTTTATAGTTGTTTTTTTGGATTTAATTTTTTCTCAATTAAAATAAGAATAATTCCTCCAAGTACTATATAAATTATTTCTCTTATTTCAAAGCCAATTTCAATTCTAAATAAATATAACAAAACTACTCCAAGAGCTAACCCACCGTATAAGCCCCATTTTCGAAAATATTCCCCAATAGTTTTTGTATAAAAAGACAAAGGAGATGAAACGACACCGAAAAAAAGCCCCAAACAAAATACCGCTGAAATCCCATAAAGTATATTTAAAGCACCACGCCAAGAATTATTTATGGTAAGAGGCGCAGAATAAGGATAATTTTGTGCCAAGTAGTATAAAACTATCGTAAGAACTATTTGAAAAATAAACATTTCTAAAGCAAAAATCCTATTCTCGAAATCTTCTTCAGGAAAGTAAGAAATTAATTCATCATATAAGTTTGTATTATTATTTTTTAAGTCTACTATTGCCTTCTCTCCTTTTTCTGATATCTCATATTCCTCAGTTAAAGATTTTCCTTCTCCCCGAATAACCTTAATTAATTCAACTTTTTCTAGATTCTTTAATTTTATATTTAAATCTGAATAATCATATTCTCTAAATTCTACAGGCATTTCTCTAAAAATATCATTTAAAGTCAGCCGATGATATTTATTTTTTTTAAGTTCTATTAGAATCCAGTAATCTAGTTTCTGAAAATTCTGAAGAGTCTTCATTTTTTCTTACCCCGATAAAATCCACTCATTTTTTGATGTATCAAAACAATAAACTTTATCTCTTATTCTCCAATTATTATTTGGACACCAATATTTTTCTGCTTTCTCTGCATCTTCAACAGATATTTGATTAAGATTTAATTCCCATAAGTTATTGTCTTTTAACTCATGTCTTATAAATTTCCATGAATTCCCCAGCTCACAAACTGGTGGTAGAGAACTACAAGGGGTTCTTGAACCAGAACAAGCGTTTTCATCCAGGCACACCCATTTATCATTACACTTTTCTATTATTTCTATAGGAAAATCAGTTATATAAAGTCCACCTTTACCTTCTTTGTAAAGAACTTCAAAACAATCAATTTCTTTTCCACTTATTTTATTACTAACCTGACTACATCCACTTAAAAATAAAGTAATGACTAAAAATGAAATTAAAAGTAATCTTCTCATTTTTTCTTTAAAATCAGTTCTCCATTCTTGTCTAATGTAAACTCCAACTCATCACCAACATTCCAAATTTTAGCTCTAACCAAAGCAGATGGAATACTTACTTGAAATGTTGAACCATTTTTCTGAAGTTTCATTTTCTTAAATTACAAATTTCTCGCAATAAATTTCTTTAATGCAATTAAATCTTTTTTTCCAGAATCATAATAACAAGTTTTAATACCTACGGATTCAGCACTTTTTACAGCACCTAAATTATGTTCAAAATAAATTATCTGGTCTTTTTTTAAGCCAAAATGGTTGAGCATTTTCTCATAATATTTTGGATTAGTTTTTTCTGGATTATGTTTTAATGTAAAAACTTCATATGGCATTTTATCTAATCCAAATTCTTTGAATTGTTCATCATTTGCACCAGTCAGAAGAATCTTTCTATTAGGGAAATTATTTAACAAATCGTGCATTTCTTTAAAAATTTTAAATTTATTATCAGATTCTATAATGAAACAATCAACTGCATCAACTAATATTATTTTCATTATTTAAAGAAAGTCTTAAATAGATATTTAATATTTATTGTATTATAACATTCAAATGCTTTAAGGCGTGAGTCCCTTAGCATTGACGTATCCTCTGGGCGTTTATTTTAAATAATACATATGCTTCTTATTTTTATGGATGTTAAGATATCTAATCCTGATAAAATCTTATTTCCTTTTGGAATTAAAAAAATTGATTTAATTAAATATTATGAAAATATTTCTGGATTAATTTTGCCGCATTTAAAAAATAGGTTATTAATGTTGGAAAGATATCCTAATGGAATTAAAGAAAATAAATTTTATCAGAAGAATATACCTGGATATGTACCAAAATGGATTCCAAGAAAGAAGGTAAAATCTGAAAAGGTTATTACTAATTATGTTATATGCAATAATAAAGAGACTTTAATTTATTTAGCTAATTTAGCTACAATTTCTTTTCATATATGGCTGAGCAGAGAAGATAAATTAAGAATCCCAGATAAATTAATATTTGATTTAGATCCTTCTATAAAAAGAAAGAATTTGTTAAATGAAACTGCAGAAGGATTTAGATTTATTTTAGAAAAAATAGGACTAAATTTTTTTTTAATGGCGACAGGTTCTAGAGGGTTACATTTGGTGATTCCAATCAAAAGGGAAATGGATTTTAAAGAAGTAAGAGAATTTGCAGGAGAAATAGCTGATTTTGTCTGCAGCAAGGATCCTAAAAATTTAACAACAGAACAAAGAAAAGAAAAAAGAGGGAACAGGATTTTTATTGATACTTATAGAAATGGCTTTACTCAGACAGCAATCTGCCCTTATTCTGCAAG
>Ga0209541_10017091_pt1 | contig 10663 bp, 6 predicted proteins | sample RifCSPlowO2_01_FD_184027 | JGI IMG/M metagenome (GOLD analysis project Ga0209541, IMG submission 184027) | Groundwater microbial communities from Rifle, Colorado - Rifle CSP2_plank lowO2_0.1 (SPAdes) (version 2) | ecosystem: Environmental > Aquatic > Deep subsurface > Groundwater | place: Rifle... | reverse complement strand
GAAAAGAAGAAAATACCTCTAGAAAGGAAGCAAAAAGTGGACGAGTTTCAGCAAGTTCTGAATGAGCAGGCAAGAGAGTTTATCTGTGGTGAACTCGGTTATTCTCGGCGGTTCGTTTTGCCGGTCAAGAAGCGCAATGAAAGCCGAGAGATCCTTTCCATCTGCGCAACGTGCCGACTAGAATCTTGGATTCAGCTTCCGCCGGATGGATACCAAGAGTTTTTCCGGGACCTGGCAGACGGGAAGATCAAGTAGAAAGGAGAAACTAATGAGTCTGCGTTTGGCGCCACGATATGCGGGACCCCCATCAAAGGGATTTTGGAGGCGCGTCAACAACATTCGGGAACCGAAGGCGCGCCGTCGGCTTTACAGTCTCGGTTGTCGGCTCCAAGAGCTGGAAGGAAAGGTTCTCCGTGAACTTTATGCCAACACGAACGCCGGCAAGAGGCGCGAGTTCCTCGCGCGGAAGCATGCCTGAACCGTAACAACCCGAGGCGTTGCCATCACAAGGTGGCAGCGCCTTTTTCTTTACTATTCTAGTGAAACAACATCTGAAACATCTTTTTGATTGGGGAATTCTTGGCGCAGTTTTTCTATATCTGGTTTTTCCATTTGCCAGCCGATGGCGCTTAGATTTTCTTTTAAGTGTTCTAGCTGGCTGGACTTGGCGATAGTTACGACATTATCTTGAGCAATCAGCCAATTAATCGCAATTTGCGCCGGAGTTTTTTGATATTTTTTACACATCTCTTCCATAATCTCCGGAACATTTTTTAACAATAATCCTTTTTGCACCGGCCGATAGGCAACGAGCAGAACATCATTTTTTTGACAATATTCAAGCAAACTTTTTCTTTCCGGTTCGCGGATCATTAAATTATAATGCACTTGATCGCAGACGATTTTATTTTTGGTGTAGTTTTGGGCTTCGGCTAATCTTTCTTTGGTAAAATTGGAAACGCCGATATTTTTTATCAAACCCTTTTCTAGAAGCTCATCCAGCGCCCGCATAGTGTTTTTAAGATTAAATCTTCTGTCATACCAGTGTATAAGATAGAGATCCAAATATTGAGTTTCCAAGCGCTTTAGACTTTTTTCGCAAGCCCGAAGCACGCCATTATAACTTGCGTGATTGCCGGCTACTTTGGAGACAATGAATAATTTTCTGCGGTCAAAATCTTTAATTGCTTTAGCAACCAATTTTTCCGCCCAGCCGGTTGCATAGATTTCGGCCGTATCAATATGAGTTACGCCCAGTTCAATCGCGGTTTTGATAGCTTGAATATCACGAGCATCATCATTTAGAGGATTTCTAATATACCGGCCGCCCATCTGCCAGGTGCCGATACCAAAGACCGGCAGCTCAAAACTGCTCTTTAGTTTTTTGCTTGGAATGGTCATTGTATATTAATGTTAAAATAAACCATATTTAAAGGAAAGTTATGTCATTAAAGTTTAAAGAAAACATTACTCTCGCGCCGCTTACTACTTTTAATATCGGAGGGCTGGCGAGGTATTTTGTAGCCGTTGGCAATGAAGCCGAAGTTCGGAAGGCGGTTAAATTTGCGCATGAGAAGGATATCCCAATTTTTGTTTTGGCTGGAGGGAGTAATATCTTGGTAAGCGACAAGGGGTTTCCTGGACTGGTGATTCATAATAAAATTTCCGGCTTTAAGATTGAGCGGCGTGGCGATAAAACGGTTGTTCGAGTTGGTTCTGGCGAAAATTGGGATGAAACAGTAAGGCGTGTGGTGGAAGAAAATTTATCTGGAATTGAATGTTTGTCAGGAATTCCGGGAAGTGTTGGCGCGGCGCCGGTGCAGAACATCGGCGCTTATGGACAGAGTTTTTCCGATGTGGCAGTTGAAGTCAAAGCGATTGATTTAAAAACAGGCAAATTAGAGATTTTTGATAAAGCTCGAAGCGGTCTTGAATACCGGAAAAGTATCTTTAACACCACCGAAGCAGGCCGATATTTTATTACTGAAGTTATAATGGAGCTTATAAAGGGCGGCGCTCCGCTTTTGAATTATCATGATTTGAAAGATCGTTTTTCCGGCAAAAATCCGAGCTTAAAAGAGGTTCGGCAGGCGGTAATTGAGATACGAGCAAAAAAGGGAATGGTGATATTGCCGGGATATGAATGTTACAAAAGCGTTGGCTCGTTTTTTAAAAACGCAATAGTTGAGGCGCCGGCGCTTGAAAAAATTTTGAAATTAACCCAGGGCAGAAATTGGTGCAAGGAACCGTGGTTTTGGAAGCAGGCGGACGGAAAAATTAAAGTCTCCGCCGCCTGTCTTATTGAGCAGGCGGGATTTCAAAAAGGATTTTGTGAGGGCAATATCGGCATTTCCCCAAAACATACATTGGCGCTAATAAATTGCGGAGGAGCGACGGCGAGGGAAATGATTCAGTTGGCGAAAAAAATTCAAGATCAAATTTTCGAGAAATTTGGAATAAAAATTGAAGCCGAGGCGCAACTTATAGGATTTCGAGACAATCCTTTGACCCCGCACCTTTGAGAGATAGAGCAACGCTTATAGTGTTGCGGGTTTGTTTATCTTGGATTTAGTTTTGAGTGGTTAGTGTTTTCTTGAAAGATATGACGTATAAAAATTTGGCAATCTCTCAAAGGTGCGGGGTTGACTTAATACGAGTTTCTTATTAATTTATCGGCCTTTTTTGTTTCTGGACAAAAATCATTGCCGGAGTTATACTTAGGGCAGTTCTAAACGGTTTTAAGATGAGCGTCTTAAAGCCGCACCAATGGGCACATGCTGTGGAGGTTCTCATGACCGGAAAAGAAGAAGCGGCGGTGGTCGAACGGTTTGAAGAGGGCGATGTCGTCGTCGTGAATCCGGAGTTAGCGGATTCCGGAAACCACTTCAGTAGAAGTTACGGGGGCGGTCCGTTCATCGTGGAAGCAATTATTTCGCAGGCGAGTCTCGTGTGTACTTGTCGCATAGGTGGCATTACCGTGGAGGTTGCTGTGGAGAGAAGGTTTCGATACAGCCGGACTATCTCGGCTGGCTGCACCCTTCACAGCCAGCTCGACGAGGCACCGCCCGGAATCGAAGTTCAGTGGCTCACGCTCCGCGACGAGCGCGAGCGTATACTTACCGAGGGTGGCCAAAGGCGGGCCTTTCCCAACTTCTGGTTCAGGAAGATCGCCGCGGCGACTGCCGCCTGATCAGGAGAATTCGCGTCGTTTTCAGCCGACGGGCTCTGCCCGCGGCTCTTTTTTATCCCTAAAACCTCGATTAGAGTTATCCACACAGAGCGCCTTCCAAGATGTTGTATAATATATAGGTAGATTAGAAAAGAAATTCTCAAAGGTCGAAAGCAACAAGGTCGAATTAATTCGCTAATATTTATTTCATATGACACTTGAAACTTGGGTTACAACCTTGTACAGCGCCTTGCTCGCCACCTGGGAGAAGGTAGTTGGTTTTTTGCCGGAACTCATCGCCGCCATCATAGTCCTCATTATCGGCTGGATAGTGGCGAGCGGTTTGGGAAAGCTGGTGGAGCGATTAATCTTCGTCTTGAAGATTGATACTTTGCTTCGCCAAGTTGGAGCGGAACAGTTTCTCGCGCGCGGCAATATCCGGCTTAATGCCGGTCATTTCTTCGGCCAACTCGTGTACTGGTTTTTTATCGTAGTATTTTTGCTTGCGGCTTCCGACATTTTGGGATTTGAGGAGCTTTCAATTTTCTTGAATAGCGTCTTAGGTTATATTCCGAATGTCATTGTTGCGGCTTTGATACTGCTGGCCGCTCTCGTAGTCGCCAATTTTGTGCGCGGACTTATTCGCGCATCCGTCATGGGCGCGAAACTTCACTCCGCCAAAGCACTGGGCACCATTGCCTGGTGGGGAGTTACGATTTTCGGATTGCTGGCCGCCTTGCTCCAACTCGGCGTTGTGCCGCAGGTTATAAATACTTTGATAACTGGACTAGTGGCAATGCTTGCTTTGGCCGGCGGTTTGGCATTTGGGTTGGGCGGTAAGGATCATGCTAATCAGTGGATTGGCAGGTTGAAGGATGAAATGTCACATAGGTAGAAGCAGATAGACGCAGGTAGCAACGCGGATTAACGCAGAATTAACCCGCCAAAATTTTTTAACAAAAACTTAGGCGGGCAAGAAAAACCGCTCCGAGATATCGGGGCGGTTTTTGGCATTAAGAGCCATCGAGTTTTTCTATAATATCATCGCGACCGCATTCCGCAACCTGCCATTCGTGGCCAGAGCGGAAGGCGAGTATATGTTTTCGTTTAGAGCGAGGTCGGAGAAAACCCCGCCGGCTTCGCGGACAATAATTGAGGGCGCGGCCAAATCCCAGGGTTTCAATGGTCCCTGGTCAAGGCAGATTTCTGCTTGGCCTTGGGCGACCATCATAAAGCCCAGGAAATCTCCGAAAGCGCGCTGTCTCTGTGTTTTATCCGCAAGCCGCAGGAAACGGTCCCAGTGAGGACTTGCCTTGAGCGGTTTTATACCGCTGTGCAAGAGCATGGCTTTTTGAAGCGTCTCTACTGAAGAGACTTGGATGTGTTTGCCATTATGATAAGCGCCGTAGCCTTTGCCGGCATACCAGAGATCGCGGGTCGCGGGATTATAAACTACACCGACGGTGATCGTACCTTTTTCTTCTAAAGCAATTAGTGTGGCGAAGACAGGGATGCCGCGAATAAAGTTTTTTGTGCCATCAAGCGGATCAATAATCCATCTCTTGTCTTTTAGCCCGCTTTCTCCCAGCTCCTCGCCGAGGAAGCCGTATTCAGGAAATCTTTTCTTTAAAAGCCCGACAATAATTGCCTCTGCATTGCGGTCAGCTTCAGTGACTGGAGTGTTGTCTGGTTTGAGTTCAGCTGAAAACGTTCTGTTCTCAAAAGCCGGTAACAGCACTTCGGCGCCGGCGTGTTCCGCAATGATCCTAGCGTTATCAAGCAGATAAGTTATACGCCGTTCTTCTTCAATGCTAAGCATCGTGCATCTCCTTTTGGTTTTTTAAGGTGCATTGGGAGTATAACAATGACGAGAAAGTTAAGCAATATTCATCCGAGACAGCTTACCATTCTCCTTGTGGATAAGGCACTTGACACAGCTAAACGGGCGCCTATAATTAAAGTATTCTAAATGAATACCAACTTCTACATAAAAAGCGGCTGACAGGCCTTTTTTGGCATATTTTAGACTAGTCATAGCCGCTTTTAGAGCGGTTTTTTCGTTGCTGGCTCGAAATTTTCAAGCCAAAGGCGCAGAAAATTTCGTAAGCAGCAACAGAACCCCGTACTGATTTTACCCCGGAGTAGTGTGCGAGGCGCGCGTGCGAATAGCACTATCCTTTGTGGGCGAAGCGCCTCGCCGTGAAGATTGCGAGAGGTATCCCAAAAAGATAAGCAGGAAATGCCGGAGTAAAATCAGTGTGGGGTTGCAGGAGAATTTCAGGCGGACGGTACTTTGAAAATTTAATATGATTAGAACAGGTACACCCAGACACTAGATCGAGCACTGCAACGCCTAGCCGCTTTTTATTGAGATCACTGCCTTAACTAAAAGCATTTGTCTTGATGATAAGCTTGGTTTTATTTCTGGCGTTGAAAAAAGCGAAGTGCTCGGCTCAGTGCTGGGTACAAAATAAATCGCAAAAAACAGAAAATATATACGCATCTCACTGAGGTGAGATGCTGATATTCGTAGAAATTCATTGATATTCATAGAAATTAACCTCTCTACCCATCCTCCTCTCCTAAGTCTTAGGAGAGGAGGAGTCGAGGAGGTGAGGTTAATATCGCGCACAGCGCAAATTTCTATAAGTTTCAGCGAAGCCCCGCTTGGCGGGGCAAAGCGAATATCGGCACCGAGCTTTAGCGAGGTGCGTATATCTGCGTTTTCTGTTACGAAAAATTACGCTTGCTTCGCAAGCTTAAGCGATACCAATATACGAATGACATTCGAATGATACTAATAACATACGAATTCGTATTTTATTCGTATCATTAGTATGAATTAGTCCCGACGCACTTATTTCTAATTTAGAAAAGGAAGTCGGGATCCCGACTTTACGTCGGGATATATTGGTATCGTGGTAGCGAGCGAATGTGAGCGTGTGTGGTTAAGTCAGCTCCGACGTAAAGTCGGAGTCAATTAAGGGCGTATGGTGGATGCCTTGGCATCAAGTGGCGATGAAGGACGTGGCGTAGCTGCGATAAGCCTCGGGGAGCTGCCTAGCAAGCTTTGATCCGGGGATGTCCGAATGGGGAAACCCAATATCATAAACTGATATTAGCGTGCCTCACTATTGTTCAGCGCGCGAAATTAGTTTGCCTTCGGCAAACGAAATTCATAAAAACTAACCCCTCCATCTAACCTCCTCTCCTAAGTCTTAGGGGAGGAGGTGAAGGAGGTGGGGTTAATTTCGCGAAGCCGAGTCAGACTCGGCGAAGTAAATATCTATGAGTTTCGCGAGCGAAGCGAGCTAATATCGACGCCGAGCAGCAGCGAGGCGCGCTGCTTACCCGCTGAAGTGAAACTTCCCAGTAAGCGGAGGAACAGAAAAAAATGTGGGCTTTGTCTAAATTTTCAAGCCGCAAGGCGCAGAAAATTTAGCAACAAAGACCAGCACCCGCCAAAATTTTTTTGCAAAGCAAAAAACTTAGGCGGGTCAAGGTTTCGTAGCTAAAAATTCTTCGCCTTCGACTCGAATTTTTAGACGAAGCCCCTGATTCCCTTAGTAGCGGCGAGCGAAACGGGAAGAGCCTAAACTTCGTTCGCTTCGCTCACTCATGCGATACCAATATACGAATGTCACCGCCTTTGGCGGGATCCCGCCTACCTAAAACTATTAAATATGTGGCGGGACATTCGAATGATACTAATAATACGAATCGTAAATTATTAGTATCCATTCGTATCATTAGTATGAATTAGTCCCGACGCACTTATTTCTAATTTAGAAAAGGAAGTCGGGATCCCGACTTTACGTCGGGATATATTAGTATCGCGTTAGCGAGCGGAGCGAGTGGAGGGTTGCAAGATGAAGACATCTTCCTGACTTACAACTGATAACTGATCCCGCAATTGCGGGATTGGTCGTTAGTTGTTTGTTGGGAGGGTAGGGTTACAAATTCATTGGCTAGCTGAGTGAGCTGGAAAGCTCGGCCAAAGAGGGTGATAGCCCCGTAAGCGAAAGCTAATGAACCCTAGTTTTTATTCTTAAGTACCTCGAGGCAAACAAACCTTGAGGGAAACAGGGAGTACTATCTCCTAAGGCTAAATACACTTGATGACCGATAGTGAACTAGTACCGCGAGGGAAAGGTGAAAAGCACCCCGGGAGGGGGATGAAATAGAACCTGAAACCATATGCTTACAAGGACTCGGAACACTATCGCTGACGCTCAGTGTTCCTCGCAACTTTTAATCTTTGATCTTTAATCTTTGACAATTTTGTCAAGGATCAAAAGTTAAGGATCAATAGTTGGGAGCACCGAGCGTTAGCGAAGTGCGACGAGGTGCCTATTGAAGAATGAGCCAACGAGTTATTTTGCATTGCGCGTCTAAGTCCCATTATTGGGATGCAGGCATAGGGAAACCGAGTTTTAAAAGAGCGTTGCTCTTTTTGACTTACGACTTACGACTGACAACTTACGACTTTTTGTCGTTGGTCATTAGTCGTTTGTCGTTAGTCAATTGAGCACGCAGTGCGAAATAGACCCGAAGCCAGAGCGAGCTTGCCCTGACCAGGATGAATCCGCCGTAAAAGGCGGAGGAGGTCCGAACCGGTGGGTTGTGCAAAACCTTCGGATGAGTTGGGGTAAGAAGTGAAAAGCTAATCGAGCCTGGTAATAGCTGGTTCTCTCCGAAATAGTTTTTGGACTAGCGCTTTTCCGTAAACTTTGTGGGGGTAGAGCACTGGATGAGTGGTAAAGGGCGAAAGCTCGACCACCCAATCAAACTCCGAATACCATAAAGTTGGAAAGGTAGTCAGAACGTGGGGGCAAAGCTCCATGTTCGCAAGGGAAAAAGCCCAGATCGTCATCTAAGGCCCCTAAATCTCTGCTAAGTGTGAAAGGTAGTCGTTTGCCATAGACAGGTAGGAGGTTGGCTTAGAGGTAGCCATCCTTTAAAGAGTGTGTAACAACTCACTATTCGAACCTTGTGCGCAGCACAAGTGACTGATGACTAACAACTAACGACAAACAACAAAAAAGAGTCGTAAGTCATAAGTTGTAAGTCACTCGCGCTGCGCGCGAGGGTGGCCGGCGGCGCCAAAAATATACCGGGGCTAAGCAGAGTGCCGAAGATACGGACCTTGTGCACAGCACAAGGAAATTCGAAATTCGAATCTCGAAATTCTAAACAAATTCAAAATTCTAAATTCAAATTTTCCAAACACGTTTTGGATTTTGGAATTTATTATTTAGATATTGTTTCGGATTTCGGATTTAGAGATTAGGATTTCCTCGCGCTGTGCGCGAGGTGGTAGGAGAGCATTTCGTACGCGTTGAAGGTCGACCCGTGAGGGCGACTGGAGTGTACGGAAGAGAGAATGTTGGTATGAGTAACCACATATACAATGAGAAATTGTATCCCCGAAAATCCTAGGTTTCCGTGGCAATGGCAATCATCCACGGGTTAGGCGATCCTAAGGCAATGGCAAGAGCCGCAGCTGAAAGGGAAGCCGGTTAATATTCCGGCCCTTCTGCATTGTTCGATGGGACGACGGAGGAGATAAGATTGAGCGCCTTAATGGTTTGACGTCGCTGGTGTTAAGAGATGTGAGTGTGGCAAATCCCGCTTACTGCTTTTAATAGCGAATTTCGCGCACCGGCATAAGGCTAAGTTTTTACTTAGCTAATTCAATCGAAGTGCCTTCCAAGAAAAATCTCTAAGGTTAACGATGCAGAAATCGTACCGTAAACCGACACAGGTGGATAGGGCGAGAAGCCCAAGGGGAACGAGTGATTCTTCGTTAAGGAACTCGGCAAACAAGCGGCCGTAAGTTCGCGATAAGGCCTCCCGCCAAAATTTTTGCGCAAGCAAAAACTTAGGCGGGTGCAACAAAAGTCCCTCTGGCGACTGTTTACCAAAAACACAGCTCCCTGCGAACTCTTATGAGGATGTATAGGGGGTGACGCCTGACCGATGCGAGAAGGTCAAAAGCGCCTATCTTGTGCGCAGCACAAGTGACTGACAACTAACAACAAACAACTAACGACTTTAAATGTTATTAGTCATAGGTTGCAAGTTGTAAGTTACTCGCGCTGTGCGCGAGGTGGAGTGCTCCAAGCCCTCGTCAATGTCGGCAGTAACTATAACTGTCCAAAGGTAGCGCAATTCCTTTTCGGGTAAGTTCCGAAGCGCACGAATGGCGTAACGATCAGAGGACTGTCTCAACGAAGAGCTCGGTGAAAATGCGATTCCCGTGAAGACGCGGGGTACCTGCAGCAAGACGAAAAGACCCCGGGAGCTTTACTGTAGCTTGGTATTGGCTTTAGTCCGCCGATACGTAGAATAGGCGGGAGACTACGAAATCCTCTTTTCGGAGGGGATGGAGTCGACAGTGAAATACCGCTTTTTGGCGGATTAAATTCTAACCAGTTGGGAACTCCGCAGAGTTCATAAATTTCTAATTTCCAATATCTAATTTCTAGTGAAATGCCAAATTTCGGAATGTCTAATTAAATATTTATTAGTCCTTAGACATTTAAAATTTCATTAGTAATTAGAAATTAGGAATTGGTCATTTTTGGGCTTTGCGGAGAAGCCCAATTGGGACAGTGCCTGGTGGGCAGTTTTAATGGGGCGTTATCCTTAGTAACTTGGCATTTTCCGTTACGCCATGGGGGATAACGTTAAAAAATCTGGCTATATGCTGGAACGTCCGTGTATCTCAAAGTACTCATCCATTTTGATTGGATAGTAAAAATCTTTTGAGTGATATGTCGACGGATAATCAGCAGGCAACTCGCCAAAATTTTGCAAGGCAAAACTTAGGCGAGGAGTCCTCAACGACTATATGCCAGAGTCCGACCGCGGTCGGACAAGATATAGTCTGATCTTTGTGGCGACGCAAAGGTCCGATGTAAAATCGGACAACCTAAATTATGAGATCAAATGAAATTGAAGCTTACAAGAAAAAGTTAAAGCTTACCAAAAGACAGCGAGAGATAATTGTTGGATTGCTTCTAGGTGACGGTCATTTAGAAACGCAAAATGGCCTAACCTATCGCCTAAAAGTTGAACATTCATTTAAGCAGAATGATTACGTTGATTGGTTGTACGACAACTTTCGCGAATGGGTGAACCAACATCCTCGACAGAGAATAAAAGATTCATTTGGAAAGGAGTTCACGAGTTACGGATTCACTACATATTCTAGTGGGTCGTTAAGATTTTATGGTCAGCAGTTTTATTCAGGAAAAAGGAAAGTCATCCCAAAGCTGATTAAAAAATTGTTGACACCATTATCATTGGCGATCTGGTTTATGGACGACGGTTCATGGAAATCTAACAAACACCGTACCTACATAATTCATACACTCGGATATGATAGACAGGAATTGAATCTTATGAAGAGGATTTTAGAAGAGAAGTTTGGCATCACGACGGGTATCCACCGGCAATACAATGGCTTGAGACTGTATATTATGAGCAGTT
>Ga0209541_10017089_pt1 | contig 10664 bp, 9 predicted proteins | sample RifCSPlowO2_01_FD_184027 | JGI IMG/M metagenome (GOLD analysis project Ga0209541, IMG submission 184027) | Groundwater microbial communities from Rifle, Colorado - Rifle CSP2_plank lowO2_0.1 (SPAdes) (version 2) | ecosystem: Environmental > Aquatic > Deep subsurface > Groundwater | place: Rifle... | reverse complement strand
CTCGCTTCGCATCCAAGGCGAAAAATCAGAACAGTACTTTTTGAAACGCCGCTTGAGAGTGAGGCGCATCAAGATCTCCGATTCCGATGCCATCACAACACCGAATGAAGGCAACGAAAGGAAACGCTTTCGGCGTGGGAGGGAATTTGGGGATCAATTTGTCAGGCTTATCCAGCGCCATTACCGGGCCGAGGAGACCTATATCCACCTGCATGGTTTTTATGGGGAGGCGCAAAGGGCCAGTCAATTAAAGGCAATGGGGTATAATGTCACCTCCACCTACCATGTCGTACTCTCCGCGCGGCTAGCCACAACCAAAGAGGATGAACCATTTCTGCCACGCCTCAAAAAATTGGAAAGGAAATCAATCTTAGTCAATGACAAGATTATCCTTAATGCGCCGGGGACGAGGGAGGAATTGAGAGAACTGGCGCCGGATTATGCCGGACATATTTATATTATCCCCAATGGCGTGGAAGACGAATTCTTTGAACTGCCCAAACAGAAGCCGGATCAAAAACCTCTAATTTCAGCCTATGGCCGGATTGCGCCAGAGAAAGGATTCGAACTTTTGATCGATGCGGCAAAGATTCTTAGCGAACGAGCAAATTTTTTGATCTTTGGCAAAAACGATTTTACCGAACGGACACGGGCGCAATATTACAACTTTCTTAAAAACAAAGCTGAAGGAATCGGTTGTATCCAATGGGATATTCGCCAAGCAGGCGTGCGCGGGGCTGAAAAAATCAGCTACGTGGACCGTAGCTCTATCGGCGTCATCCCTTCCCTGTATGAGCCCTTTGGGATAGTGATGTTGGAATATCTCTCCCGTGGGCGGCCGATCATCACCACCTTAACCCAAGGTGCAAAGTATATCCTGGGTGTTCAACGGACCGGCAGAACGCCTTTTGGCTTTGTGGTTGATAGGAACCCCCGGTCAGTAGCCAAGGCTACCCAATGGCTTTTGGATCATCCGCGGGAAGCCCGGCGCATGGGACAAGAAGGCAAGAGGTTAGCCCAACATTACCGTTGGGCTAACATTAACGAACAAACTCTTGCGGTGTATAAATCCATATAGGACTTACGCGTGTCTGGATACTCCACAGGTATTTCCCCCTTAAAGTAAGGGCTTGGAAATAAATAACGTTTCATGGTTCGCTCAGATTTGCGTCAGATGCGCCGCAATAAAATCTGAAGCAGAGCCGAGCTCTGGTGAAGATTTTTTGAGGCGCAGATGGCGCAAAGACGAGATGTCAGCCCAAGGCTGATCCGCCTTGGGCGGAGATTCCCCGCACCCCGATAAATTGGATTACAAATTTTTCGAAAACGAATCTCATAAGAGATTCTCTTTTTATTTATGTCGCATGGGGTATAATAAAGCAAAGGTCACAGGTATAATGATTATAGTGTCTAACAAATAATCAAATACCTTATGACTTTTGTATGTTCATTATCTCAAATGCCAGACGAAAAGAAAATAGCTAAACAATTAAGAAAGATCATCTTTGGCACAAGGCCAAGATGCCCTGACTGTATGAGGCAGATGTATGTCAAAGAGATACAGAAAAATAGGCTATGGAGGTGCAGAAAGTGCAGGAATAAGTTTAGCTTAACAAGCGTAACATGGTTAAAGGGCATGAAAATATCTTTAAAGCATTTATGGGCTTTAATATGGTGCTGGCAAAAAAAGCTCAATGTGCAACAAGTCCAAGAATTAATGAATATATCTATTCCAACGATCAGAAGATACTATGAGTTATTTCGTGACCACCTACAGCTTGATTTTGAGGTTGCTTTAAAAGGAAAGGTGCAGATGGATGAAATGTTTGTCAAAGGAGCTGTAGTTGTTGGCGCCAAGGATATTAGAAGAAGAAACATTAAGCTTATTGTGGTAAACAAAAAAGCCCCTGATAAGTCAGATGCCATGAACTTGATATTTCATTATGTAAAGCCCAAAAGCAGGCTCTTTACTGATGGCAGTGGAATTTACAGTGGCTGTGAGAAGTGGTGGCCATTGAAGCATAGAAAGGATATACATAAGAAATGGGAGTTTGCCTTAACATCTGAGATAGAGGGCATCTGGGCTAACCTAAGAACCTTTATTCGAAGAATGTACCATCATACAACGCCCCAATACCTGCCGGAATACGTGAGTGAATTCTGCGTCAGATTCTCCTCACCGGAAATATTCATTTCGCCCAATAATTACTTACAAAAAATACTTAGACCTGTTCCAACTTGTTAAGATTGCCCGTCGCATGCATCTTGACTTTAAATGCCAAATATACTAAAATTTTATGTGGCGTATAATTGCACGTTTACAATCACATAAGGAGACTTGATTGTGCCTAAACAAATTATAAAACGGCGAGAGATTCCCCTACCAGCGCTTCCCATGGGAAGCGAGTCATCTCTGCGAGTAGTTGATCTTGTACATGATAATGGCAGTGTGAAACGCATATGGACAAAGGATGATGGTGTTCAAGTTCTTGGACTTACTGCAGAAAACAAAGTGATTGCCATTACTGAAAAGGGGTACACACACCTCATCGGCGGATATATCGAACCCGGCGAAAAACCAGAACAAGCCGCTCGTCGAGAACTCCTCGAAGAGACCGGCTACAATGCCTGCACCCTAAAACTTCTCTCTTGTGCCTACCACGACAGCGGAGGGAGCAACAGGGCTCTATGGCTGTATCTTGCCACAGGATGCTGTAAGACTGGAAATGGTGAAAAAGATATTGATGTAATACTTATGGAACCGAACGAATTTTGGAAATTCATTATTACCCATATCAAAACCGAATCAGATACTATTCCAAAAAAGGGACTCATGTCAATGGTTACGGCAACACTCGCGTTTCAAGAGCTTGGATGGCTCACATATAAGTGAAAGGAACTAGAATTGAAACCAAGAACTGTCATTGTTATTGCAGGGCTTCCCACTACCGGAAAGAGTTCACTCGGCCGAGCGATTGCCAAGGAAACGGGTCTTCACTTTGTAGACATCGACGAGGGACCAGTAAGCTGCGCCCCACCACAGGAGTTGAACCCCTACCGCTCGGACGAAGCACGAACGCGCGAACGGGCAAGGATGACAGTAGCCTATACTGTTCTCCACGCCGCCGTCGAGGCAAATTTGACACATGGCTTCCCCATTATTATCTCCGCAACCTATTCACGCCACAGCAATCAGGATTTACTGTCTGCAGCGGTCGAACGGTGTGGCGGAAACCTGAAAATCGTCTGGTGCCAATACAACGATACACCCGAGGAAATTAATCGACGGATCAATGATCGCCTAGCGCGTGGCGCTATCGGGGGATGTCGATCGGTGAACCACTACCTTGACGACAAAGACCGATACGCTGGCATCAAATTGCCTCACATCGTCGTTATGATGGAAGGTGGCGAGGAGGGCCTCAAAAAAGCCGTCGAGCAGGCGCTCTTACACATCAATAAGGAGGAGTAGCAGATGACGCCTTCGTGATCCTCTTATATATAGCCTCTCGCGGATTCGTTTCAAACGGACTTCCGCGAGAGGCTTTTTCTTTTCAAAAAATTCTTTAATTGGCTTTTTTATTTTTTTTATACTACAATAAGGATATAAAAATTAATAACTCCCAAGCAGGAGTAAAGGAAAAATATATGAAACTCAATAAAAAAAATGCGGTTTTAGCAGTTTTATTATTTGGAGCGCTCATCACCACGGGTTGCGTAAAAAATAAAGCAACAAACACAAACACCGCGCCGATTAATACCAATGAATCCGTCAATACGAATGTTGAAGTAATAAAAAAAATAAATTCCGTGACAGTAGACGACCAAAAGGTAGTGGACGGCAAGATAATAATAGCAAAAGCAGTTTCCGAATCTCCGGCGTGGCTTGTGATCCATTCAGACAACGGCGGCGTACCCGGCCCGGTTATAGGCCAAGTCTATGTCCAAAAGGGCGAAAACATCAATCTGCCCGTAGATCTTGACGTACCAAAAATAACTCCAACGCTTTTTGCTATGCTCCACGTAGACGCTGGAGAAATGGGCCAATACGAATTTCCTGGCGCTGACGCGCCAGTGAAAGACGGCGATACTATTGTTATGGATGAATTCAGATCAACAGTAGTGATAAAGAAAGAAACAACTCAAACTTCGCCAGCAATGAAAGAATTTACTATGACCGCAAAAAGATGGGAATTCGCTCCCACGACCATAACGGTAAATAGGGGCGATAAGGTAAAACTTACCATAAAAAGCTTGGATGTGGATCACGGATTTGAGATATCGGATTTTAATGTGAATAAAAAACTTGTGCCGGGCGAAACTACTGTGGTTGAGTTTACCGCAGACAAGACAGGAACATTCACCTTCTCTTGCAATGTATCCTGCGGAGCAGGACATTCCGACATGCAAGGTAGGCTTATTGTAAAATAATTTTTTTTGTCAGAATCTATCTTCCTCCCCCCACCGCACATGGTTGCGGTGGGGGGGTTTTTGTTGCCAATAGTGACATAAATCTGCTATAATATATTAATAATTTGAGACTATAAAAAAATAGGTATTTTTGGTCATTGCGAGGAGTCCCTGATAGCTATCGGGGAGACGCGGCAATCTGACCGCCGCGGTTTTTCTACAGTCTCAAATTAGATTGATATTTTACTTGAATATATGCCAAAACGCCTCCAAGAATCGGAAAAAATAATAAAGCCCCAAGAATTAGCGCCACAAGAAACAACGACGACTAAAGAAAATACCACTGAAAACGAAAACCCAATAGCACCTAAAAAACCGTTAGATGAAGTTGGCATAACCGCTGGCGCGCTTGAAAGTAAAAACGAAAAAAAGCCCATTGACGCGGCGCCTTATATGGAAATTACAGAAATGCGCCATGGCATACAGCATATTCTCACCGAGGAATTGAAAGAATTTTATAACTCTCTTCCAAACGCTCAACTCAAAAAAGAATTCGGACAAAAAGGAGATGAAATTTCAAAAGAAATTGAATCGCTCATTCGCCAAAAAAAAATAACTATTGTAAAAATAAAGCAGATTATAGAGCAGTGGCTTAATGAAGTCGCTGAAAAAGTAAAATCTTTCAGTGATTTTTACGTAGTACAAGAAATAAAAGACGCCTCTGACGCGCTTGTGTTCGCGCTTAAAGAATATTTGCCCGAAGAAAATATCCAACGTTAATCATTTAAACAAAAAGCAAAAACATGCCAGCCGAAGAAGTGACAAATATTTTCAATAGCTTTCTCTTGCTTGGAATATTCATTCTGTTAGGATCTGCTTTTATCGTTTTTATAATGTTTTTTCTTTTTCGCTCAAAGTCGCGAAACCATAAAAAACTTCCCGTTGCCTTTGACCGCGTCTTATTTCTCGTAAGCCTGCCGAAAAACCCCAGCACGACAAAAGAAAAAGAAACAAATCAGCCGCAATATATAAAAAATCAAATAGCGCTTGCCGAAAGTCTCTTTTCCTCTATTGGCGGCCTCAAGGCGCAAAGGGGCGTTAAGACTCATTTTTCCGGACGTAGTGATCATATTTCATTTGAAATCGTGGCAAACCGCGGGGTCATATCTTTTTACATATCAGTCCCGCGAGTGCTTTTCAACTACGTCCAGCAGATGGTCTTGGCGCAGTATCCAGAAGCGCACCTTGAAGAGGTAAAAAACTACAATATTTTTTCTCCGTTTGGAAAAACAGCGGCGTGCTATCTTGCTTTTAGCAAGGAATATATTTTTCCCCTCAAAACCTATATGCACATGGAAAACGATCCCCTTAATTCCATTGCGAACAGCTTGAGTAAGATAGCATCCAATGAAAGCGCCTCCGTACAATTTGTCCTGCGCTCCGCAAAAAAAGAATGGCATTCATGGGGTTTTAAGGCCGCGCAAGAACTGCAAAAAGGCACGCGAGTTGATCACGCGGTCCGCCTCACCGCCCCCGGAATAACCGGACCAAAAATTATAAAAGCGTTTTCCAATCCTTCAAAAAATAAGAAAAAAGACGATCTCTCCCAGACAAGAACTCCCCAGCTCACTCCACTCGCGCAGGAGATGATAAAAAGCTTGGAGCAAAAAACCTCCAAAGCGGGCGTTGAGGCGAATATACGCATAGTGGTTTCGTCTTCCGACGAAAAGCGCGCGCAAAACCATCTCACAAACATCATTGAATCGTTCAACCAATTCAGCAACTACCAGTATGGCAATAGCCTGAAGGTGAGGCCGGGATCAATGAAAGAGCTCATCCACGGATTTATCTATCGGGAATTTTACGAAAAATGGAGAGTCGTGCTCAATTCGGAGGAGATGGCGAGCCTCTACCACCTCCCCCACTCCTATATTGAAACGCCAAATATCCAATGGCTCTTGGCAAGGCGCTTAAGCGCGCCCGTTGAAATGCCCGCCTCAGGACTTATGCTTGGTGAAAACACCTATCAGGGCATCAAGGCTCCCGTGTATATTAAAGATGGAGATAGAAGAAGGCATATGTATATGATTGGAATGACGGGTACCGGCAAATCAACGCTTATTGAAAATCTCGTCATTCAAGATATTCTTCTAGGACATGGCGTTGGCGTGATTGACCCACATGGATCGCTTATAGAGAATATTCTGCCGGCGATCCCTAAAGAGCGCATTGAAGATGTTATTCTTTTTGACGCCTCTGATACCGAAAGACCGTTTGGCTTGAATATTTTAGAGGCAGATACTCCGGAAGCCCAAGATTTGGCAATTCAAGAAATGATCGCGATATTTTATAAGCTCGTAACCGACCCTTCCATGATCGGTCCGATGTTTGAGCACAATATGCGCAACGCCATGCTCACGCTCATGGCGGATAAAGAACATCCAGGAACAATTGTTGACATACCGAGAATTTTTACGGATCCGGAATTTCAAAAATACAAAATACAAAAACTCACAGATCCTCTTGTAAAAAACTTCTGGGAAAAAGAAATGAAAAAAACGAGCGACTTTCATAAATCGGAAATGCTCGGCTATCTTATTTCAAAGGTTGGAAGATTTATTGAAAACGCCATGGTGAGAAATATCATCGGCCAGCCCAAGTCAAGCTTTGATTTTCGCGATGTGATGGACTCCAAAAAAATACTTCTGGTAAATTTAAGCAAGGGAAAAATCGGGGAAATCAACAGCTCCCTTCTCGGCTTAATCCTCGTCTCCAAACTTCAGATGGCGGCATTGGGCAGGGCGGATCTTCCGGAAAACAAAAGACATGACTTCTACCTCTATATTGACGAATTTCAAAATTTTATAACAGATTCTATCTCCATTATCTTGGCGGAAGCGAGAAAATACCGCCTGAATCTTATTATGGCGCACCAGTATTTGGGACAGCTTACAGGAGGAAGCGGGGTTGAGGGGAAATCGGGCAATTCAAAAACTCGCGATGCTATCTTTGGAAACGTCGGAACCATTGTTACGTTTCGCATAGGCGTTGAAGACGCGGAGGTGCTCGCAAAACAGCTCGCGCCCGGCGTGAATGAATACGATCTTATGAATATTGAAAAATACAACGCGTATGTCCGGCTCCTCATAGACAACCACGCGGCAAAAACATTTAATATGCGCTGCCTTCCCCCTATTGCCGGCGATCCAAGGATAGCAAAAGCCGTGCGCGAAATTTCCCGCCTTAAGTACGGCCGGCCGAAAAATCTTGTGGAAAAAGAAATTATTGAAAACCTCAAGCTTGGGCTCGTAGCCTCCGAACCCAAGCAAAATATTGAAAAAAGCCTCTAATAATAGTTTTAATATAGGATCTAAACGTTCCCCTCCTCCCCGTCATCCGATCCCAGTCATGCGACGGGACATCCTCGAAGATTAGCTACTGACGCTCCACCAAAACTCATCGAGTAACCCTGCTTGCCCTGCTGGATAGCGGGGCAGGGCAAGCATGAGGAGGGGCTAGGGGAGGTCATAGTAACGTGTGATGATCGCAAACGCTTCTCTGACCCCCTCCATCTCCCCCTCATCATTCGACCCCGAGCTCATGACCGAGGGGTGAGGGGGGAGGGTATGGTGAATAAATTTTACAACAAAAAAACACCAAATATCTTAAGGTGTTTTTTCATTAAAAGCTTCGTTGAAATCCTACAATTTCTGGCTTAAATCCAGCCGGCACAGCAAGTCGGGCGATAAGGAAATATATAATACATCCTTTCGCTAAGCATTGCTGCTTATGCCTTGGAGCACGCAGAGAATAGTCCACGGACCATTCTCGATATAGTTGCTCTACGAAACAGGTTGTCCCAGAATTGTAATGACTCAAAACGAAGCTATGGTAAGTATAGTATATTTTGTAAAAAAAATCAAAAAGAAAAGACCCGATCAAAGTATGAAAGGGTCTTTTTAGTTTTTTGGGGGTCTTGTTCTCCCCCCGTTCAATCAGGCCGAGGCGGCCTCCTCATGGGTGGCCTCATCGGTGTCTCCGTCAGAAGACTTGGTGCCGTTGGCGGACGACTCGTCGCGGCGGGGCTCGCGGGGAACAAAGGGGCAGACGACTTCGCGCGTCTGCTGCATCCCTTCAAGGATGAGAAGCGCGTGGCGCAACTCCTGCTCCGAGAAAAGGTAACGGCTGTCCTTTTCGCCCGGAACGTAGAAGGTGAGCACAGCCACGTCATCACGCCCCACGTAGCTGCGGAAAAACCGCGTATCAAACTCCGAGGGCCCGGACTTGGCATCGTAGAGACGGTGCACGAGATCCCGTAAATCCGAAAGCCGGATGAAGTCCTTCTTGAAGGTCATGATGACCTCGCCGTCTCGATTCTTGACCACATCTCGGGTTTCCCGATTATACATCGGGACCTCGCGCTCACCGAGCACCACCTGCGGCTCGGAGAACTTGAGCGAGACCTCACAACGGACCCTGTTGTGATTCTTGGTCATCAAAAACCAAGTCGAGAGGATTCCCGTGGTCATGGGACGACGATTTCCACCGGTACCGGTGCGGCTGGCGCCATCAAACGTATTGTGAGACATGTGTCTCTCCTTAAAAATAGAAACCACCAAAACAACAACACTGTACATGGCCTAAGCTCCAAGCATAGGCTTACATTCTGACGAAATAGATTCTCAAAGAACAATAGACCATTCTAACATAACCAAAAGAAAAAGTCAAGTTTTTTACAAGAAATATGCATTTTTTGTTATAAATAAGACAAATTTTACGCCCCAAACATTATATCCTCATCAGATCTCTTATAGTCATGAATCTCATGCTCTCGAAACCATAGCTCCGCCTCATATTTTGCCTCCTCGGAATTTCCGGATGCATGCACGAGATTTCGAACAGCTCGTTTTTGCTCGTTGGCAAGCGCGGGAGAATCAATTGAGTAGTCTCCGCGAATAGTTCCGCCCGGAGCAAATACCGGCAATGTCGGCCCGGCAATAAGCCGCGCCGAATCTATGGCATGAGCTCCTTGCAAGAGTATTGCCACAACCGGCCCCGAAGAAAGAAAATCTATATTCCATTGGTTTATCATTCTCCCGATCTCAAGCGGATCTTTCGTGCCAAGTTCTTCCTTGGGGTCTTTGCCGTATTTTTCATAGGTCAAAAGAGTCTTTTCACCCATGCCGCGCAAAAACTCGCTTCGCGAGTCGGAATAGTGCTTTTTCACCATTTCCTTATCAACCCATACCATCTTTAAAGCGATAATTTTTAACCCTGCTTTTTCAAACCGGGAAAATATCTCGCCGACCAGCCCCCTCTTCACGCCGTCGGGCTTGATAAGCACAACGGTTTTTTCATTCATGAGTTTTGACATATAATAAAAATTTCTAATTTTTAATTCCTCGACCCAAGGCCGACCCGCCTTGGGCGGGTAATTTCTAAAAAATGATTAATCTTCAATTCGATTTTAAAAAATACCGCCCCCATGTTGAATAAGATTTGTATACAAGCGGGCGATACTAAATTGTCTTAATTTTATTTCCTTTATTTCTTTATGATTGACTTTATTTTTTCTAAAACTTGCGTAGGTGTAAAATTCGCTTTTACAAGGTAGTCAACGGCGCCAAGTTTTTTCCCTTTTTCAATATCAGAGTCCTGTCCAAGGTTTGAAAGCAGTACCACCGGGATATGTTTTGTTTTAGGTTCTTTTTTAACTGCTTCCAATATGGCAAATCCGTCCATTCCGGGCAAAATTATATCAAGAAGCATAATATCGGGTATTTCTTTTTTGGCCACTTCGGGAGCGTCCGTACCCTGCGATGAAACAATAACATCATATCCTTCATCCTTAAATTTAACCGTATACATATCAATAAGTGTGGGATCGTCCTCAACAAGAAATATTTTACCGAGTTTTGTAGCCATAAAGATTATAGATTAAGATTATAGTATCATGTATTATAAAATAAATCAACCTCTTTCCTTATTACTTTGAATTATAAAACTCGCCCCTTCTGTCATTCCCCCCGAACGCTTTCGGGGGAATCCAGTATTTCCTAGTTTTCTGGATCCTCCCGATAGCTATCGGGAGGATGACAATTTTAAAAAATTTCGTAATTTAAAGTAAATCAAATGGGTATGAACCCCATCCCGAAAGCTTTCGGGATGGACTCTTTTTCCAAAGCTCGCTGCGGGGAATTAAACCAACGACTCGTCCTCCATAGCTTTAGCGAAGGAGGATTAAAATAACATAA
>Ga0209541_10017087_pt1 | contig 10665 bp, 9 predicted proteins | sample RifCSPlowO2_01_FD_184027 | JGI IMG/M metagenome (GOLD analysis project Ga0209541, IMG submission 184027) | Groundwater microbial communities from Rifle, Colorado - Rifle CSP2_plank lowO2_0.1 (SPAdes) (version 2) | ecosystem: Environmental > Aquatic > Deep subsurface > Groundwater | place: Rifle... | reverse complement strand
TGGCATCTCCCGCAGGCTGCAGTCTTGTCTCACGCAGAATGAGCATGAACTCCACCCCTCTTTCTCACGCAGAATGAGCATGAACTGACTCATGGGAACATACTTTCCACATGATGTCTATGCTCAACCCCTCCCAGTTCCAGTCCCTCGATGAGATCGAAACCTTCGTGCATGCAGCCGATGTGTTCACGCTCGAACAAAACCTTCCCCGCCAGGAAAAAGCACGGTGGCTTCGAGGCCGGCTGCTCCATTTCCGGTACGACCGGCTGACACGAAAACAGCAGGGTCTGCTGCGACAATTTTTCCGGGCGATCACCGGCTACTCCGATGCGCAGTTGTCCCGGCACATCGGCAGGTACCGGACGGGCGATCCTCCTCTCATCCAACAGACGCGCAACTGTTTCTCTTGTCTCTACACGCCTGAGGACAGCGAGCTCCTCGCGATGATCGACAATGCCATCGGCAGACTGAGCGGCAATCTTGCAGCCCAATTCTGTACCGACCAGTTCGCTGCCGGTGATGGACGATTCATCCGACTGAAGGACATCTCGAGTGCGACGGTGTACCGGCTTCGGCGGACCAAGCGTTACACCATCCGATCGATCACCATCGAGAAGACGAAACCCACCCAGGTGCCCATTGGGGAGCGATGCAAACCGCGACCGAACGGCATGCCCGGTTTCATCAGAGTCGACACCGTCCACCAGGGTGATTTGGGCCAGCAGAAGGGCGTTTACCACATCAACCTCGTCGACGAGGTGACGCAGTGGGAGGTCGTGGTTGCCGTCGAACAGATCGCGGAATCCGTCCTCGAAGAGGTGCTGATGATCGCGCTCTTTTTCTTCCCGTTCCGCATCAAAAACTTTCACTCGGACAACGGGTCCGAGTACATCAACTACACCGTCGCGGGTCTTCTGGAGAAGCTGCACATCCGGCAAACCAAGGGCCGACCCCGACACAGCAATGACAACGGTCTCGTCGAGACGAAGAACGGTGCGATCATTCGAAAGGAGATGGGGCACTTCCACATTCCGGGGAAGTTCGCACCCCGCATCAACGTCTTCTACCGCGATCACCTCATTCCCTTTCTCAACTTCCATCGGCCCTGTCATTTCCCGCATCGGACGACACTGAAGAATGGGAAGGTCATCGTGCAGTACCGGAGAAAAGATTGCCGGACACCCTTTCAGAAACTGCAAACATTGCCGGACTGGGAGAAGTTTCTGCGCCGGGGAATCACTGTTGCCGATCTCCGGAAACAAGCTCGGGCGAAGACTCCTCTCCAGGCCGCGCAGGAGAAAAATGAAGCAAAACGGAAGCTGTTCTCTGTCATCCTTCCCAAACTTTCTGCTACCATTCCTCCGTCCCTGACTCAGTGAGATTCATGCTCATTCTTGGATGAGAAAAGACTATCCTTTGCTCCACCAAAGTTCTTACTGATCCAAAAAATGCCGATACCTGATTATCAAACAATAATGCTCCCATTGCTCCATTATTTTTCTGATGGCAAGGAGCATAAGAACAAAGAATCAACTGAATATATCTCTGATAAGTTTAACTTAAGCACAGAAGAAAAATCTGAATTGATGCAGTCTGGACAATCAGTAATTTACAATAGAACTGCTTGGGCTAAAACATACCTACTAAAGGCTGGCTTGCTCTCATCTCCAAAGAGAGGGTATGCCGTCATCACGGAGAATGGCTTGAGTGTCCTAAAGACTAAACCTGAACGTATCGACATATTATTCCTTGAGAAGTTTCCAAGTTTTATCGAATTTCGCACCATAAAAAAAGAAACTGCAAATGAGCCACAGATGCTTGAGTCTCAACATGATGAGGAATCAACTCCTGATGAGCTCATGGATAAGGGTTATCACTCTATTCAAGCAAGTTTAGCCCAAGATCTACTGAATAAACTTCGAGTTGTTGATCCATATTTTTTTGAAGAAGTTGTTGGTGTGCTTCTTACTGCGATGGGCTATGGAAGATTTGAACCGACTCCGGGCTCTGGCGATGACGGCATTGACGGCATTGTCTATCAAGACAAGCTTGGTTTAGACAAAATCTTCTTTCAGGCTAAAAGATATGCCGAAAATAATCCTGTGCCGGCAACAGCTGTAAGGGATTTTGTTGGCACATTAGACCTGCATGGAGTCAGTAAGGGAATTTTTATAACAACTTCAAGATTTCCAAAAGATACCAACGACATTCTCAAGAGAACTCAAAAAAATATCATTCTAATCGATGGCACGAGGCTAGCGAATTTAATGATTGAATTTAATGTAGGTGTCAGCACTGAGAAGACTTATCAAATCAAGATAATGGACTCCGATTTTTTCCCAGAAGATTAGACGGCTTCTTTCGGTAATGGTAACTCAAGCTCAACTACACCTAACACGGCGTATGCGGTTCGTCGGTGGCGCTTTTTGATGATAATGGATACGCCACCTCCTCTCCCATATTTTGTGGCTGTGTGTCGCTTCGCTCCATTATACAGCCAAAAACATCGCATACGCCGAGACGTTAGGCGAAATGAATTCGATTTTTAATGCTCTTTATTTGGAATATACAAAAATGCCGTCCAGCCTTTACGCTGGATATCCTGTTTCCGAGAATCAATATGGTCATCGGTAGCTCCGTAAATTCGTAAATAGTTATCAAAGCCAATTTCAACCCAACCATCTTCGCGGTTTAGCTTTTTAACGCCTTCAGTTTTTGTTCCAGCTAAAATCGGTACATCACCATGCTTCTCTCTCAGGTGAACGATTGCTTGTTTTCTTAATTCACGATAGATGCCTTTTCTTCGTTCTTCAGGAACGACTAACGCCTTGCCTATCTCGTAAATATCACCATTAACAAACTGGTTAGGTGCAACCTTATCAAGTTTATATACTCTAACCATACCAATAGTCTTACCGTCCTTTCGAGCAATAACCATATCACCACGATCGATGGCTTCTTGCAAATGCTGAGTCAAACCTAATCGAAATTGTTCCCTTTGTTCAGCCTGAAATTTACGAGTTTTACTAAATTGCGGAAAACGATTACGCAATCGCTCACGTACACCAGAGACAACAGAGTTAAGTTTATCGCCTATGGGAAGACCGTTCAAAACACCTTCAACTAATTCTCGAGTTCTTGAAATTGGGACTTCAACAGGCTGATAAGTTTCATCCATCCATAGACTAACCAATCTATCGAGTTCTCCAGGCTGAAGGCGTTCTTTGGTTTCGTCGCCCCCGATGATTTCTATATCTTCCAACAGCATTTTTATATTTTATAAATCATTAAATTATATCATAAACAAAGGAAAAAATCGAATTCACATCGCCTAACAGCGCGTACACGGCTCGCTCTTTTTCTTGATGTCCGGCTAGCGCACGGACGAAAAAGAGCTCACCCATATTGCGCAATGGTTGGCCTTCGGCATATTATACCATTGAGCAACATCGTGTACGCGCGACCGTTGTGTGAATGAACTACCCCGCAGCAGAGCTGACGGGGTATCTACGCAGTTAACTATCGAATAGAGATAGCTGCTCTCGGAGCGCTGTTCTGTGGATTTGTTTGTATTGTTTTCCCTGGCCTTGGACATACTTCCGGATGGCTTCTTCATTCCCGTGCCTTCCGACGGTGTTCATGTAGTACCCACTGGTCCAGATGTGTCCACCCCACAACATCTGCTTGATCTCTGGGTGAAGTCTGAACAGCTCTTTGGCAGTGATGCTTTTTGTTGTTTTGACGATTTGGGTCGGCGAAAGAATGGGAACGCTCTGAATCAGAAAATGGATATGATCCTCATCGGCTCCGATCTCCACGAAGTACAGTTCGTAGCGCTGCTCAATGTCGAAACAGATGTTTTTCAGAGTTGCCTCCACTTCTTCTGTGAAGACTTTCTTTCTGTATTTTGCAGGACAGACGAGATGATAGAGAAAGAGGGTCACATTGTGACTCTTGTGAATGTGCTTGCTATCGGTCATGCAGAGAGTCTACCTCGTTTCACGAGTAGCTTCGCTCTCTGAGAGCGGGGTATTTACCCGGGGGAATAAATACAGTGGGGTGATATAGTGGCTTCCACTATGAAGAAGCTTTTTACGATTCATCTTTCCCGTACGGAACAGAATCTTCTCCACGCCCTTGTCAGCAAGGGGGTCGCTCCTGCTCGCGTGATGACCCGTGCACGCATCCTCCTGAAAGCTCACGAGAAACTGAAGGATGCGGATATCGCCAAGCATTTGGACTGTTCGACTCAACATGTTGAACGCATCCGAAAACGTTACTGCACGGAAGGAATCGGTCAAGCGCTCTCGGAGAAGGCTCGGTCAGGAAGGCCTCCGACGTTCACCGTGGAAGACAAGACGCGCATCGTCGCCATCGCCTGCACGGCTCCTCCCGAGGAAGCCGACCATTGGACAGCGGAACTGTTGGTGAAGCAGGCAATCGAAACAGGCGTCGTCCCGAAGATCAGTAAACAAACGATTTGGCTGATTCTCAAGGAACACGACTTGAAGCCCTGGCGGGAAAAAAATGTGGTGCATTCCAACGCTCACACCTGAGTTCAAGGAGCGCATGGAAGACATTCTGGCGCTCTATCAAAAGCCCTACAATTCCAAAGAACCGGTCGTCTGTTTTGATGAGAAGAGCAAGCAATTGCTCAAAGACAGCAGGGCAGCGAAGGCGGCCAAACCGGGGAAGGTTGCCATTCGGGATTACGAGTACGTCCGCAATGGTACGCGCAATATCTTCGTGGCAGTGGAACCGAAGGGCGGCACGCGAAAGACGGAGGTGACGAAGTGCCGCAAGAAGCCGGACTATGCACGGTTCGTCGAGAACGTGATCGCTTCCTACCCTGATGCCAAGACCATCCATTTCGTACAGGACAATCTCAACACGCATTTCATCACCTCGCTCATCGAGGCATTCGGAGTTCGTAAGGCCAAACGTTTATGGAAACGCCTGACGCCGCACTACACGCCCAAGCACGCCTCCTGGCTGAACATGGCGGAGATCGAGATCGGCGTCCTCAGCAGGCAATGCATCAAGGGGCGTGTTCCTTCCGTAGAAGTGCTGGAACGCAAAGTGGCCGCATGGGAACGGAAACGAAACAGGAGGCTATGCAGGATCAATTGGAAGTTCACGAAAGAGAAAGCCCGAAAAGTATTCCCCAGTCTATATCCAACTGAACTAAATGGGTGAAGTACTAGCGACCAGACTTGCTTCAACTGCGCGTGCGTGAGGGCGGCCACCTGCAGCAATGGACAGCAGGAAAGCGGGGAGCAGTGCGAGACCAATGTGCCCTGTCCCGCCGGAATGCACTGCATGGACTGCCGGTGTGAAGGAACCGCTTCCGCCTGCGGCAACGGGCGGGTAGAAGAGGGAGAGCGATGCGAGAACGACGGGCAGTGCACCGCGGGACTGGCCTGTGAAGGATGCCAGTGCATTGTCCCACGCCCCGACTGCGGCAACGCGCGGATCGAAGCCGGGGAACAATGCGAGAGAGGAAGACCGTGCGCGACGGGATTCATCTGCACGGAGTGCAGGTGCGTGGCAAGTACCCCAATCTGCGGCAACGGGCAGGTGGAAGCGGGAGAGCAGTGCGAACTCCAAAGTCAGTGCGCCGCGGGACAGTCCTGCTCCGGTTGCCGGTGTATCACACCGGCTCCCGCCTGCGGCAACGGGCAGGTGGAAGCGGGAGAGCAGTGCGAAACCAGCAGACCGTGCCCCGGAGGTCAGCTCTGCACCAACTGTCAGTGCGTCGTTCCCCCTCCTCCACCCGTCCCGGCCTGCGGCAACGGGCGGCCGGATCTCGGAGAGCAGTGCGACGACGGGAACCGGAATACCGGGGACGGCTGCAATGCCGCCTGCCAGGATGAGTTCTGCGGCGACGGCTACGTTCAGTCTCCGTTTGAGCAGTGTGACGACAGGAACATCCGGAGCGGGGACGGCTGCGGCCCGCGCTGTCAGCGCGAGTAGTCCGTTCCAAGGACTGGAACAATACAACTTTTTGGTTATCTAGTTTCTCCTCGCGAAAACAGATTGGCTCACAGATCCCGTTTGTCCCGTTTGCCGAAAATACGTTGTGCACGGACGACGGGAGAGGTAGGATTTCCAACCATATGGGTCCTGTCCTGTTTCCGGGAAAACGCAACGTTCTGATCGTCATGGGGGCCGTCGCGGTCATCATCGCGGTCTCCGTGGCGGCGCGCAGTGGATTTTTCGCGGCTGTCGTGAATCCTGCGTCCCCCGGATTGGGCACGTTCAATCAGGAAATCGGCGGCACGCCCGGCCGCTGCGGAGCGCCGCTCTCGAACACGAACGGGACAACAGGCGCCGATTTCTGTCTTACGGAATGCAAGTACTGCACGGAAATGGAGGTACAGACGGGGGTCTTCGGATTTCCGCCTAAGCCAATGCGGCAATGGCGATTTCGGTGCGACGAAGGCAATGGGCAGGCGTGCAATCCGTTGAATCCCCCCTGCGGCAACTGGAAAGCGGACCCGGGGGAGCAGTGCGACGATGGGAACACGAGTCCGTTCGACAGCTGCACGGCAACCTGCCAGAACGCGCGGTGCGGGGACGGGATCATGCGGTACGGCACCGAGCAGTGCGAGACGACGCGGCAGCAGTGCGTCACAGGACGCAGGTGCGCCAACGACTGCCGGTGCCTGCCGGTCAACATGGCCTTCTGCGGCAACGGGCGGAGAGACGGAATGGAGCAGTGCGACGACGCGAATATCACCGTGACGGATTCCTGCATCAACTGCCTCCCCGCCCGGTGCGGGGACAGAGCTGTGCACACCGGGGTCGAGCAATGCGACGATGGGAATACGCTCTCCGGGGACGGCTGTTCCGCGACGTGCATGAGGGAAACCGGGCAGTCTTCTCCCAGCAGCACCGCGAGTCCACTTCCCTCCAGCGCGAACAGCGCGCCTATCTCTTCCTCCAGCCGGAGCAGTACGCCAGCCGCCGCCTGCGGCAACGGCCTCTGCGAGGCAGGCGAGGGAATCGTCTGCCCCGCCTGCGCGGTGGACCCCCAGGGGAATCCGGTCGGCGAGTGCCGCTGTGCCGTCGGGACCTGCCCTGCGGACTGCCTGGCGCCCCCCCGGAGTTCAAGCGCGGCGAGCAGCGCAGCGGCTCCGCGGTGCGGCGATAACCACGCGGACCCCGGCGAGCAGTGCGACGACGGGAACCAGGCGACGAACGACTCGTGCGTGAATTGCAGATCCGCCATCTGCGGCAACGGAACGGTGTGGGTGAATTCCGGCGTGCAGTGCGCGGCACCGTAAATGATCGAAAAGTATGTCTTCCATCCCCACAGCAATGTATGTCTTCCATCCCCACAGCATCGAAAAACCGGAAGGTGGTTCTCATCGTCCTCTCCATCGCCGCGCTGGTCGCGGCACTCCTCGTACTCCAGAGAAAGTTCCCGGAAATCACAGGAAGCCGGCAGATGGGTGCCACCGTCAATCTACCCTTCTGCTCGCAAAACATGATCAATTACTGCAGGGGCAGAGGGCTGGTGTGCGCAGTCCGGTTCAACCCTGGCCAGTCCAATTTTGAAGACTGCGGTTCAGCTCCATTTGGTCATTGCGGCAACAGGCAACTTGACGTTGCGGCAGGAGAAGCATGCGACGACGGAAACGGGATTTCCTACGATGCGTGTGTGAACTGCCAGCCCGCACGGTGCGGTGACGGAGTCGTGCGGATCGGCGTCGAGCGGTGCGAAAATAACTCCCAGTGCGAGAACGGAGCGACCTGCTCGAACTGCCAATGCGTCGGAGGAAATTGCGGCAACGGCCGGTGCGACCCGCTGGAATCGCCACAATCCTGCCCGCAGGACTGCAGACAGGTGCAACCGCGATGCGGCGACAGGAATATCGATGTGGCAAGGGGGGAACAGTGCGACGATGGGAACCAGGCGACGAACGACGCATGCATTGCTTGCCGTACGGCGCGGTGCGGGGACGGGTTCATACGGACAGGGTTCGAACTGTGTGAAAATATTTCCCAATGCGCAGGAGGGCAAATCTGTTCCGGCTGCTGGTGCGTGGGAGGCACAAACGTTTCGAGTACCCCGCCTCCCGTGAGCAGCAGCGCGAGCCGCGTGAGCAGCACCCCAAGCAGCGCCCCGCCGCCCGCGGTCTGCGGGAACGGCGTGAAGGAAGGAACGGAGCACTGCGACAGGGACAGCGCCCCGTGCGTCTCCCTCCTCGGCAGCACCTACCCGACCGAATGCACCGCGCAGTGCCGGTGCCAGTTCAGCCCGCGGGTCTGCGGGAACGGCCGTCTGGAAATCGGGGAATCGTGCGACGGGACACTCGGGACCGTCCCGAGCGGATTCCGATGCAACGCCACCTGCAACGGCTGGGTAAGTGCCGCATCGAGCGCGCCGCCTCCCGTGAGCAGCAGCGCAAGCCGCGTAAGCAGCGTCAGCAGTGTCCTAAGCAGCGTCCCCCCTCCCGCCGTCTGCGGGAACGGAACCGTGGACGCGAGCACGGGCGAGCAGTGCGACGACCGGAACACGACCGCCGTGGACGGCTGCGGCCCCACCTGCCGGTACGAGTTCTGTGGCGACGGTGTCGTCCAGCCTCCGTACGAGCAATGCGACGACGGCAACACGCGCAGCGGCGATGGGTGCACAGCGTGGTGCGAGCGCGGGTAAACCAGGATCTTCCCTCTTCTCCTTCTTCCAACCACCCATGGCCAGAGACCCCATCCTGCAGAACCGGAAAACTGCCCTCGCCATCCTCTTCGCCGCCGCGCTGGTCGCGGTGCTGTACACCCTGCGCACCCAATCCCGGGCGAACACCGGAAGCGTGACGGAACCCGACCTCTTCGCCGCCGTGACGCGCTGGAACCGCGGGACAACTCTGCGACCCGTCTGCGGCAACAGACGGATAGAGGCGGGGGAGCAGTGCGAGCCCTACATCCGCGCGTGTCCGGCGGGCCAGGCGTGTACGAACTGCCAGTGCACGGGAGCGATGGTCGGAACACAGGCAACTGCCACCTGCGGCGACGGGCGGGTGGAAGGGAATGAACGGTGTGATCCTCCCGGGAGCAGCTGCACGCATTTAATCCCGAATCCAGGCGACCGCACATTCACGTGCTCTGCGAGTTGCGCCTGCGAGGCGGTACCGTACTCCTGTACCGGACAACATCACCCGGCCTGCAACAGCCCCGGCGATTCCTGCATCGTGTCCGACCAGGGCCGCATGCTCTACGGGACATGCGACGACCGGTGCGTGTGCACGAATCTGGGGGGGCCGCCCCCCGCCTCCAGCCGGGCGAGCAGCTCTCCTCCACCTCCTCCCCCCTCGTCCTCATCACCTCCGCCCCCCTCGTCCTCATCACCTCCCCCACCATCGTCCAGCCCGGGCGGCAGCGGTAGCGGCGGCCCTCCGACTTCCTGCCGCCTCGACGGATTCTGGCAAGTACAATTGGGAGAGGAATGCGACGGAATGCAGGGCATGTGCAACTGGGTGATTCAAAGATGCGATAACGAGTGCCGGTGCGTCATGAGGGATCCGGTCTGCGGAGATGGCCTCAGAACCGGGGACGAAGAATGCGATCGTATGATCCCCTCCGCACAGTGCGGCTCCGGTAGCGAGAGAGTATGCAACGATCAATGCAGATGCGCCATGCCGGTGTGCGGGAACAATGTGAAGGAAGGCGCCGAACAGTGCGATGGCTTCGACATTTTTTCCTGCCGCCCGACCGGATACATCTGTACTCCCAATTGCCTGTGCGCAGCTCCGCCGCCGGTGTGCGGAAACGGGAACGTCGAGACGGGGGAGCAGTGCGAGGACGGGAATACCGCAACGAACGACGCCTGCGTGAACTGTCAGAATGCCCGGTGCGGGGACGGCTCCGTGCGGGCAGGCGTCGAGCAGTGCGACGGGGCCAACGACTCCATATGCAGGAATCAGGGATATGCGTGCTCCACGGACTGCCGGTGCACGCCGCCGATATGCGGGAACGGCACCAGGGAAGGCTTCGAACAGTGCGATGGCTCCAATGCGCCGTGCCCGGGCGGGCGGGTCTGCGCGTCGTGCTCGTGCATCCAGCCGCCTGTCTGCGGCAACAACGTACGGGAAGGTCCGGAGCAATGCGACGGCACCGCCGTGCAATGTCCGAGCGGAACAGTCTGCAACGCCCAATGTCAGTGCCAGCAAAGCACCGGAACATTGGTGTGTGGCAACGGCGTGAAGGAAGGAGCGGAACGGTGCGACAGCATCAATCTGGTTGGGCGGGACGCAAACGGGCAGGTCGTCCGGTACAACAGGGATTGCCTGGTCGGACAGGAATGCAGCCAGTGCCAGTGTGTCGCCTCGAATGGTACGACCTGCGGGAACGGTTCAAGGGAAGTGAACGAGCAGTGTGATGCGCCAACGCCATGCCCTTCGGGCCAGACCTGCACCGACCAGTGCCAGTGCCTAGTCCCCGCAAGCGTCTCGAGCGCCCCCATCTCCAGCCAGATGAGCAGCGCCAGCAGCGTCCAAACCGCCCTCTGCGGCAACAATCGGATGGAGACAGGGGAAACGTGCGACGACGGAAACCCAGCAACGAACGACGCCTGCGTGAACTGTCAGAATGCCCGGTGCGGGGATGGGTTTGTACGAACGGGGGTGGAGCAGTGCGACGACAGGAACCAGGCGGCGGCGGACG
>Ga0209541_10017085_pt1 | contig 10665 bp, 13 predicted proteins | sample RifCSPlowO2_01_FD_184027 | JGI IMG/M metagenome (GOLD analysis project Ga0209541, IMG submission 184027) | Groundwater microbial communities from Rifle, Colorado - Rifle CSP2_plank lowO2_0.1 (SPAdes) (version 2) | ecosystem: Environmental > Aquatic > Deep subsurface > Groundwater | place... | reverse complement strand
TATTACTATTTAAAACTCTTGTGGATTTTTAATATATATTTTAAAATAAAAAAAATTAAAGATCTTTAGGTTGAATAGTAGCCCTTTTGTTATCTTTAGCTCTTCTTACTGCATCATTAATTAATTGTTCAACTTTTTCGCTTAATGCATCTGCGAAATCACCTGAAACATTCATATCTTTTGCTACGTCTTTTATTTTGCTCCTTACAACTAATAGTTCTGACATTTTTCTTTACCTCCAAATAAAAACGAATTTCGTTTTCTAAATGAAAAAAATTATTATGCTATATATAAATCTTTTTGTAGAGTTTTATTTATAAACTGATAGAATCTTTTAATCGTCTGCTTTATCAAATTTTAACTTTTTACAAACCATCCACCATTGGTTTAACATTCTGTTATAATCTAAAATTCCTTCACCGCTACTTATTGAAACTAGTGGTTTTAAATTTTTGGACTTCATACTTTCTTCGTATTTTTTTATAAATTTAAAAAAACTTAATTTTGCAATTTTTTCAATTGTTAAATTATGGTCTAAATATAATAAGCTGTAAATAATATGCTGGCCTATATCATAAGTGCTTATTTTTTCTCCAATTACGCTAAGCAATGATTCTCTGTCTTTTCTTTCTTTTTCATTGTTGTCCCCTAATTTTCTTAAATAACTATTCCATAAATCAAATATCATTTCTGGCAGTTGCTTGGTCGTTTTATAAATCTCATTAAAATTTTTTTCCGACATTAAAACATCGCCAATAGCATAAGCTTCACAAAATTTTGCTAAACCTTCTGTATGAATGCTTCTAAAATAGAAAAATAGAAATTCTCTATGGTCTCTTAAGCTTCTTGTTTTTTCATTAAATCTTTTGTTTATTTTAAATATTGCATCATGCAATTTATCACTCTCTTCGATCTTATTACTCATAATTTTTGAAGAATAATCATGCCATATGTGTGCTATTTCATGTGCTATATTTGTTTTAATTTTTTTACTTTCTAAATATTCTGGATTTAAATAAACTATAAATCTTTCATCTATTAAGTCTCTAGGATCTACCCACCCCACAATATAATCTTTATCCTCAACATTTACTTCTTCAATTTTATTCCCATGTTTTGGATGTTTAATATGAAATTCTATTTTGGGAAGATATTTTGCAATTTTATAATTTGAACAAATTTCAAGAATAATTTTATGTAATTTTTTAAATTTTTCTTTATTTAACTTGCTTTTATCGATAATTATTATTTCTCTTCCGTCAACATTGCATCTTTCTTTTTTGTATCTAACAAAATCAAATAAACCCATATGAATTTTAATAATAAATTCTATTTAAATTTATTTAATCGTCGTTTTCTGGTTTCATAAATGGGAATGGAATAACGTCTCTAATTGATTGTTGATTTGTCATTAACATAACTAATCTATCGACACCAATACCAATTCCACCACAGGGAGGCATTCCGTACATCATTGCTGTTACAAATTCTTTATCAGTTTCATACACTTCTTCTTGTCCTTCTTTTCTTGCTTTTTCTTGCTGATCAAATCTTGATTCTTGGTCAATAGGGTCGTTTAATTCAGAATAAGCATTTGCTATTTCTGTGCCATTTATAAATAATTCAAATCTTTCAACTAACTTTGGATTTTCTCTATGAACTTTTGTCAATGGTGAAATTGTTAATGGATAGTCTAAAATAAATGTTGGCTGTATTAATTTATCTTCGACCAAAGCTTCAAAAATTTCATTTATCATAACATCTCTTGATCCTATTTCTTTATCTAATTCTTTTACTTTTGATTTTAATTCTTCATCTGACATTTTATTTATGTCTAATTTTGCATATTTTTTTATTGCTTCAATCATGGTTAGTTTTTGGAAAGGTGGTTTAAAATCTATTTCTTTATCATTATATTTTATTTTTGTTGTCTTATTTATTTTTTTACAAATTTTGGAGATTAATTCTTCTGCATCTTTCATTAGTTGATTGTAATCAATGTATGCTTCATACCATTCTACCATTGTAAATTCAGGATTATGAGTTCTGTCTACATCTTCATTTCTAAAATTTTTACCCATGAAAAATACTTTTTCAATTCCACCAATAATTAATCTTTTTAAATATAATTCTGGTGAGATTTGTAAGTATACGCCAACGTTAAATGCATTCAAGTGTGTCTTAAATGGCTTTGCTGCTGCACCGCCGTAAACTGGCTGTAAGGTTGGAATTTCTGCTTCTAAAAATCCTTTTTCTTTTAGAAATGACCTTATTTCATCTACAACTAATGCTCTTTTCTTGAATACTTCAATTACATCTTGATTAGCTATTAAATCTAAATATCTTTTTCTATATCTTATTTCTGTATCTTTTAATCCATGCCATTTTTCTGGAAGTGGATGTAATGACTTTGTCAATAAATCTAATTTATTTACTTTTATAGAAATTTCACCCATTTTTGTCCTGAAAATGGTCCCTTGTAATCCAATTATATCTCCTAAATCTAACAATTTGAATAATTCATAATTTTCTTTTCCTACTTCGTCTTCTCTTATATAAAATTGAATTTTTCCTGATTCATCTTGTAAATGTCCGAATGCTGCTTTTCCCATTGGTCTCAATGTCATTATTCTTCCAGCTATTGAAACTTTATCTTTTGTATGTTCTTCTTTTTTTAACTTTTCATACTTAGTTAAAATTTCTTCTGCATGATGTGTTTGCTTAAACGTGTAAGGATAAGGATTGACATTTAATTTTTTTATAGAATTTAATTTATCTACTCTTTGCTGGATTAATTTTTCTTCCATCTCCATGCAAGAGATAGTTTAATATTTAGTTAAAAAGGTTTCTATACAATGTATTTTTTTGAGGTTATACCTATTTTTTATAGAAAGACTAATAAATATGTATTCTAAATTATTAATTGGTGAACTAAGTGAAAAAAGATGATATTGGCTTTTTATTTGCAGTTGTTATTTTGGTTTTCTTTTCTGGAGCTTTCTTCTCTCTAAATCTGGGTACTGAAAATTTAGATGATTTTACTGGTCTTGTTTCTAGTGGTTCTAGATTAGATAAGGATCCAAAGACAAAAACTCCTGCTCAGTGCTATGATGATTGTTTAACTGCTTGTGGTGCGGCAGGTGGCGGCAACCCGGTAACTTGTAGTGATAAATGTACTAAACGGTGTAATAAAGATACAGGTAAGGAACCATCTAAAGCAGCTGTTAGAAAAGTTGTTATGAGATAAAATTAAGAATATAGATTTCAATTCTGAATTAAATAAATTTTAATATGGTAAATTGCTGATTCATATAATTTAAGTTTATTTCTTTTTGTTTTTTGAAACTATGTTGCGAAGCATATCTTTCAATTAATTCTGGAACTGGGGTTAAAATTACAACCGATCTTTTTTTCTTCATTATAAATTCTAAATGATAAAATAATTCTTTGTAAATTTTTTCTACTATTTTTATGGGTAGTGTTGATGTTGGGTAAATTGGGAAAGTTATTACTTTGTCTATTGAGTTTTCTTTGAATTTTGTATCTAACCATTCAATATCTACTCTTGAAAATTTAATTGATTTTTGTAATGATAATATTCTTGCGTTAATTTCTCCTGATTTTAAATTATTTTGCAATGAATCTGCAGCGTAAATTTCTAAATCTTTTTCTGTTTTTTTATCTTTAAAATTTGTTTTTATTAATTTGTTAAAAAATAGCTTTTCGGTTTTAAAGTTTGGAATACTCAAAGCATATAAAACTGCTTCAATTGGTATTTCACCAGATTTACAAAAGGGATCTAATAAAGAATTTTTATATTCATATTCTCCTATTTTTAACATACAATGCGCTAGAACTGCGTTTAATGGGTTTGTAGCTAATTTTATTCTGTATTCTCTTTTAGTTAATGGAATTCCTGTAAAATCAATTCCAATAAAACAAATGTTATCAATTATGTCTATTATTATTGTCGTGGTTGCATCATCTAAACTTACTTTTAATTTAGATTTACTAAAAATTATTTCTCCGGCTTCCCTTTCTATATCATTTGAAGAAAAATCGTGTGTCCCTTTTCTTTCACATCTTACTACAAAAGTATCTTTCATGTATGGAAAATTTAATTTTTTGATTTTTTCCATAATTTCGTCTGAAGATTTAAATTCTAATTTTTCTATTAATAAATAAGCTTTAATGATACTTCTTGAATAATAAATGAATTTTGCTAAATCCTTATCTGTTTTTACATTAAACATTACTCTTGAACTATAAACTATATCTGAACTTATTTTTAGTATTTCTTTAATTTCATTTTGTGTAATAAATTCTAAGTTGTTAATACACATTGCTATTGCTTGCATACTCTTTGGACAACAAGATATTTAATAAGACTATTGTAATTTTGACAAGAAATATTTCTGTTTTTTTAGTTGAATTTTCCCTTAATATTTTACTTTAAATTGATTAAATTCATTTTGAAATTGTTGTTTTGTGACTTTTATTTCATTAACTTCAGAACCAGGTGGACCTTTTTTTATTAGTTCTATTAGTTTTTTTATTTTAGCTTCATGTCCTTCAATAATTGCTTCTAATTTGTTTCTGTCTATATTTTTTACATAACCTTTCAAATCTAATTCTAGCGCCCGGTCTTTTACAAAAGCTCTGAAGTAAACTCCTTGTACAATTCCTGTTATTGCAATGTGCACTCTTTCCATTTTATTAAAATTAAACTAATTATATAAATAATTTTTTATTTAGTAGAAGCTATAGCTAAAACTGCTTTTAGAGAAGCTATTATTACTGCTGGAAGTACAAAAATTACTATATTTGAAATACTATTTTGTAGCCATACTAGGGGGATATGTTCTGTTACTGTTCCAGTTAACATTAAAGCAATTCCTGCAATTAAAAATGCTACTATTTCATGAGCAGCTATATTTAGTAAACCAACAATTAACCCAATTATTAATAGAAACCACAATAAACCTGTAGATTGAGTAGCTACTTTATCAAATAAACCTAAAACAACTGCAATTACAAATCCCACTAAGAACGACCAGGTTCCAACAATTTCTATTGGTGATGACTTCATCAAATTATAATGTATTGATCTATATTTAAATTTTTTTAAATTATATTTGAAATATAAAAATAAAAAAAAGAAAAATTAATAGTCTTTTGCAAGACCATAAATTGCTCTTAAAGATACAACAATAGTTGCAGGAACTACAAATACAATTATTGCATTTAAGACGGCTGCTAATCTTTCTCCTATAATAGCTACACCACTCAAAACATTACCACCAAAAGCAGTTACTACTACTAAAGCAACCACTGCTAGTAAAAATGGCGTTGTTTCTGTTGCAGTCACATTCAAGAATCCTGCGATTAGGCCTAGTACGATAAGTACTGATATTAGTGCCGGACTTAGTTCCCAGAAACCAGCGACTAACGATAAAATAACGCCTAATAAAAATACCCAAAAACCTATTTTTTGAGCTAATTTACCATTATTTCCTTTAGCCATAATTTTCTCCCTCCTTTAAATTTAGGTTAGAATATATACTATTTACAATCTATTTAAGTGTTATTTTGCCACTTTTTAGTTATTAAAGCATCTTTCCGAGGTAAATACCATCTTTAGCACTTACAATCTTAACTTTAACTAAATCATTAATATTTTTATTACAATCAAAAACTGTAATGGATCTATTATTTAGTTGCGCAATCATTTCGCCTTTCATCCACCCAGGTATTATTATTTTAGCCTTTATAACATCTCCTTTTTTGAATATTAAAGGAATAAATTTTGACCTTTTTATTTTAAAATCATTTGGACCTAATTTTAATTTTATATCAAATTTCTTTTCCCATTCTTCTAATTTCTGGTAAAATTTGAACCACCTTATTTCTTCTGTTTTTGATTCTTTTCTTGAATATCTAAACTGCTCATATTTTTGTATTGAAATTTTACAATTTAATCTTTTAGCTAATAAGATTATTTCTTCTATGTCTTTTTCATTCATTCCTGGCAAGTATACTGGCGTTAAATTTAATTCTATTTTTGAATTATTTATTAATTCCAATATTTTTTCTATTCTTTCAATGTTATAGTATTCTGAACCGAATAAATATTTTGAGAGATCTTTATTCAAAGAGTGAACTGATAGATTAATTCTATCTAATCCTGCTTCTTCAAGTGCTTTTATTTTTTGTTCTGTTAATAGAGTGCCGTTTGACTGCATGGTAACATATTCTATTCCTGGTAAATTTTTACAAATTTTTACTAATTCTACTATTTTTGGATAAGCAGTTGGTTCGCCTACAGAATCAATATTAATATTATTTACATTGTTTTCTTTTAGTTTTATGGCTTCTTTTATCCAATCAATTAAATAATCTAATTCTACTTCGTAATTATATTCATGTAATGGTGAATTTGCAGATGTTGAACAAAAAGTACATTTCATATTACAATATGTAGAAGCTCTAATCTGCAATAAAGAAGAGCCCCTATCTATAACTCCAATGTGTATTAAACCCAATAAGGGGATATTAGACTCTTTTGTTATTTTGATCAACTTAGTTTTAACTTTTGATTCTTTATACATTTGCAATTCGGTCATATTTAGAATAATATGGAAAATATTATAAATCTTCTCGATAAGTCGAGGTAATTACCTTTATCAACCATAAAACTTTATAAATAATTTAAGATGCTGAAAAGTGTCATGATTTTAGGGAATATAATAAAGAGGAGTAGTACTAACGGTTTTCTTTTTTTAGTCAAGGGAGATGCTAAGAAATTTATGTATGTCCAAGTTAGGCATAAAGAAGGTTATTTTGTTTTGGCTCAAATTGTAGAAATTGAAAAAGAAAAAGATGAAACAATTGCTAAATGTAATATTTTAGGATATAGAATTGGGGGTGTTTTGAAAAATTTAAGAACACCTTTAGAACCTGATAGTGAAGTACTTTATGCAGATGATGCTTTTGTTATGGAAACTTTGGGATTAAATGATTCTACAAAGGGTGCATATATTGGAGTTTTAGAAGATAGAGAAAATATTCCGGTTTATTTGGATTTGAATAATTTAATAACAAAACATGTTTGTGTTTTAGCAAAATCTGGTGCAGGAAAAAGTTTTACAGTTTCAGTCCTTTTAGAAGAAATAATGGATAGGAATATACCTATTGTCGTTATAGACCCTCATGGCGAATATAATAGTTTAAAATATCCTGCTGAAGGCAATAAGGACATATTCAAAAAATTTGGAATAAAACCAAAAGCATATTATAAAAATATTCATGAATATAGTCCTGATCCTATTAAAAATCAACAAGCTAGACCCTTAAAATTAAGTGGCAGAAATTTAACAGGAAGTGAATTAATGCATTTACTCCCGGCCAAATTATCTTCTAGTCAAGTTGGATTACTTTATAGTGCTTTAAGTGATTTGAGTAAACAAGCTGATTTCGATCAATTAATTATGAGTTTGCAAGCAGAAGAACATAATGCAAAATGGACTTTGATTAACGTAATTGAATATATTAAAAAAATGAATATTTTTTCTGATAATCCAACCGATATGAATGAATTGGTGCAAGTTGGAAAATGTAGTATAATTAATTTAAGGGGAATTCCTCAAGAAGTACAGGAAGTTATTGTCTATAAAGTTGTTAATGATTTATTTAATGCTCGTAAAAATGGCAATATTCCACCCTTCTTTTTGGTTCTAGAGGAGGCTCACAATTATGCACCTGAAAGAACTTTTGGAGAAGTAAAAAGTTCATCGATATTAAGACAGGTAATTGCCGAAGGAAGAAAATTTGGATTGGGTGTTTGTGTTATTACACAGAGGCCAGCTAGATTGGAAAAAACTATTTTGAGTCAGTGTAGTACTCAAGTTATTATGAAAGTTACTAATCCTAATGATTTGAAATCTATTACAAGTGGTGTTGAAGGTGTTACTTCAGAAACTGAAAATGAAATTGTAAATTTACATGTTGGAAGTGCAATGATTGCGGGGGTTGCCGATGTTCCTTTATTTGTACAAATTAGACCTAGAAAAACTAAACATGGTGGGGAAGCTGTGGATATTGTAGGTACTTTTGCAGATGCTAAGGTTGAAGATAAACCCGGGACTTTAGATTATTTTGATCAGGAAAAAGATGCTACTGGTAAAGAAGTTTTGAACATGATTAGACCTAAAGTTACAAAGGAAGATATAAAATTATTAGTTGATAAAAAAATTAAAACTTTAAGATCTATCTTAGTTCCATGTTCTTTAGTAAGCTGTAATGATAATGGGTTTGAATTTAATTTATTATTAAATTTAGTTAATGGTCAAATTGTTACGGATATTGAAAGAGGCACTGGTAAAAATTTCGATGTAAAATTTAGTAAATTAAGTGATAAAGAAAATAAAGTTTTTACTTTAGCTTTGAATATGAAGCAATTTGCAGCTTCTGATTTATTTTCTAAATCTGGCTTGATGTTTTCTGAAGTTTACGATATAATAAATTCTTTAGTTAAAAAGGGACTATTAGTTAAAGATAAAGACAAATATGTTGTAAGTGATAATTTGAGTACTTTTTTAAATTTGAAAAATTTAGCTTTTTATGAAAAAAATGAATTCTTAGGATTAGAATATGATGAAAAATTAAAACCAACCTATGATTTAAAAATCACTTTGGATTTATTTAGAAAATTTATTAATGTTATTAATTATAAAGAATGCTTTATAGTTAAGTATGATGTCGAATTTGAGAAGTAAGTGAATGACTTTATTTTTATATTGAAGGTTACATAAAATTCGTAACCAAAAACTATTTAAACTTAAGTTAATATTTGTTAACTATGGTTAATATATCTAAACTAAAGTTAACTAATCTTCAACAAGATATTTTAAGACTTTTTTTTAAGAAAGTAGGCACTTCATTAAATGCTCATACTATGGCTAGAATACTGGAAGTTTCCCAACCTGCCGTTTCAAAGGCATTACCTTCATTGGAAAAAGAAGATATATTGCTAATAAAAAAGGATAAATATTCTAAAAGACTTTCTATAGAATTAAATAGGGAAGATCATAATATTATTTGGTTAAAAAGAGCTGATAATCTAAAACAAATTTATGAATCTGGCCTTGTGCAATTGTTTTATGATAAATTTCCTGAAGCCACTATAATTTTATTTGGCTCTTATTCTTTTGGTGAAGACACTATAAATTCAGATATAGATATAGCTATTATTGGATCTAAGGAAAAAAATATTGATTTAGAACAATTTAACAAAAAACTGGAAAGAATAATTAATATAAACTATTATAAATCTTTTAAAGAGATACATAAACATCTTTTGAATAATATATTAAATGGTATTACTCTGAAAGGTGCGGTTGATCTATGAATTTAAAACAGTTTGAAGAATTTTTATATAGTGGTATTGTTAAAAAACAAACTCCCAATAGGGAACGCGCATTATCTCTAATTGAAGAGGCAAATAGTAAGAAAACTTTTTTGGAAATTTCTTTAAAGCAAATACCTTCTGAAAAAATGAATGCAAATTTTATAGTTGATTGTTCTTATGATATTATTATGGAATTAATACGTGCGAAAATGTTGTTGGATGGTTTTAATGCTGGTAATTCTCATGAAGCTGAAGTTTCATATATGGTAAAACTTAATTTTTCTGAACAACAAGTAATGTTTATGAATGAAATGAGGTATTATAGAAATGGAACAAAATACTACGGTACTATCCTTAATAGAGAATATGCTGATAAAACTATAAAGTTTATGAATGAATTTTATTCTATTTTGAAGAAAATTTTAGATTTTTAACTTTTTTTCGTTCCTTAATTTGAGCTTCGATTAAATTTTATTTTATTCTTTTTTAAATTTTGGATAAATTCCTGGATTCATAAAAACTTTATTTATTTTTACAGCCAATCCTTTTTCATTTTTCATAATTTCTTCTGAAGTTAGTATTGCTGAACCTAAACCAATTAATTCGTTTTTTAATGTTAGTAATGCAACTAAATTATTTTTTTCTATTTTAGATTCTAATTTTGAGATTCCCGGAATGCTTAAATTCGCTCCGTGACAAATTGAATCTACTGCAGAATCTGTTATGTATATTTTTGGCAAATGCTGAATTGCAAATTCTGTCGGTTTAATTATTTTTTTAATTTCTTTATCATTTCCTTGCTTGTATAATTCATATGCATCTTTTAGTTCATATAAGGAATACCATTCTTTATCGTTGAATGGACCTGCTTTTGTTCTAATTAGTTGTTTCATATGGGCATTTGTTCCTAAAACTTTGCCCCAATCGTCGCAAATTCTTCTTATGTAAGTCCCTGCTTGACATCCAATTATAAATAAAACATCTTGATCTTTAATTTCTAAAATTTCTAAATAATATACTTCTCTTTCTCTTAACTGTCTTTTTACTGCTGATTTTAATGGAGGTAACTGTGTAATTTTTCCTATAAAATCTTTTGAGGATTTATATATTTGTGATTGTGGTAATTTTTTATGTATGTGCATTATGCAAACATATTCTTTTCCTGCCTTTAACAAAGCCTCCATTATTCTTGTAGCTTTTCCTAAAGAAACAGGTAGAACTCCGGTTACAACTGGATTTCACTAATCTTAATAAATCGG
>Ga0209541_10017083_pt1 | contig 10666 bp, 11 predicted proteins | sample RifCSPlowO2_01_FD_184027 | JGI IMG/M metagenome (GOLD analysis project Ga0209541, IMG submission 184027) | Groundwater microbial communities from Rifle, Colorado - Rifle CSP2_plank lowO2_0.1 (SPAdes) (version 2) | ecosystem: Environmental > Aquatic > Deep subsurface > Groundwater | place... | reverse complement strand
AACCCCAAAAAGAAAAATGTCCTTTCCATTTTAGAAAAAATCCACCCCCGCGAAAAACAAAAGAGCAAGGAACATTTTTTCTTTTTGGGGTTGCTGAGTGAAGCGAGGTGGTGGCGGGGCTTTCGTGGAGCGTACGATTTAGTTTCAAGCCACCACGCGCGCGGAGCGCGCGACATCATTTGTTTTGGAAATAGGTTCTAACTTGGTACAATAAAGACACCAATACAGAACGAAGCGGCTTTTTCAAAGCCGTTAAGTTCTGTTTTGGTGCGCCGGGGAGGATTCGAACCTCCGTAGCCCGAAGGCGATAGATTTACAGTCTATTGCAATTGACCGCTCTGCCACCGACGCATATTAAACCCTGTATTTTTTATATTTATCTGTCTCTATTGTCAACTCATTCCTACAATCAACTTTATCCCACGGAAGAAAATATCTTTCTCCCCGCTCAGTATATACAAAAAGTGATTCAAACGCATTATCACTATATTTCTTGGCGTAAGAATAAGACTGATTACCTCCGGTTATTCGCAAACCAACTTTGCATTGATTTTTGTTTTTGTATAACCCTGCGAACTTAACCTGAACTTTTTTTAACTTACCATTTTTTTCTATGACAATATCATAATGTCGTTTGTCTCCTATTGGCAAACAAACCTCGTACCCCTGCGATACAAAATAATTAATGGCTTGAGCAACAGCCACATCTCCAAGCTCTTTGGTATTCATAACCAAATTTTAGCAGAGTATAGTACTGCTAGTAAATGCCCCTTATCCACCAAGCCCAAAATCTAATGCGCTAAACTTTTTTCTTTTTTAAATAAAACTTTTTTTCTAGAAATAGGCTTCTTGACTCCCATATTAAGTTTACCGTCCTTGATAGAAACATTTATGGTATCGCCTTTTATCACGGCTCTGGACACGATAAGAGAGGCTATCGGATTGAGCACGCTTGTTTGAATCAAGCGTTTAAGCGGTCGCGCGCCATAACTTGGGTTGTATCCTTCTTTGCCAAGATATTCCAACGCCTCGTCCGCGATATTTATATTAATTTCTTTTTCCAAAAGTCTTTTTGTAATCAAATCAATCTGAATTGAAACAATCTGCCTGATTGTCTCCCTGGAAAGTACATCAAACACGAGAATATCGTCCAAGCGATTTAAAAACTCTGGACGGAAATAATCTTTGAGCGCTTCCGTAACTTTATTTTTAACTTCGCTGTAGTCATCTTTGCCTGTGTTGTTACTGAAACCCATTGCTTCCATTTTCTCTATAAACTGCGAACCAATATTGGAAGTCAAAACGATTATTGTATTTCTGAAATTAACTACGCGTCCTTTGGCGTCAGTAAGACGCCCCTCATCAAGAACTTGAAGTAAAATATTGAACACTTCTGGGTGGGCTTTTTCTATTTCATCAAATAAAATCACAGAATAAGGCCTATGGCGCACTGATTCAGTCAATTGTCCAGATTCGTCATAACCAACATAGCCCGGTGGCGAACCAATAAGCTTGGAAACCGAATGTTTTTCCATGTATTCCGACATATCCACCTTAACAAGGGCTTTTTCGTCGTTAAACATGAATTCAGCAAGTGCCTTGGTAAGCTCTGTCTTTCCAACTCCGGTAGGTCCCAGGAAGATAAACGAGCCAATGGGGCGATTGGGGTCGCTAATACCAGCACGAGAGCGCCTCACAGCGTCTGCAATTTTTTGTATGGCAATATTTTGACCGATAACACGAGTTTTGAGCATTTCTTCCATCCGCCCCAGTTTTTCCGATTCTTCTTCAAGCATTCTATTGAGCGGAATCCCAGTCCAACGAGAAACCACATCGGCTATGTCTTCGGCTGTAATTTCTTCTTTCAAAATACGTCTAAACTTTTGGAGTTTTTTTAGTCTGGCAACTTTTGTTTCTAGGTCTTTTTTTAGGGCAGGAACTTTGCCGTAACGAATTTCTGCTGCTTTTCCAAGGTCAACTTTTACTTCCGCAGCTTCCCCCTCAAGGCGAAGGGTCTCAAGATCTTTTTTAATTTTTCTTATATCAATAAGAATACTTTTTTCATTATTCCACTTGAGTTCAAGCTCGCGCGTCTTTTCCTTAAGGTTGGCTATTTCTTTATCAATTATTTTTACCCTACCTTTGGCCTTTTTCCCATCACTACCATCACCTAATTCTTTTTTAAGGGCTTCCCTTTCTATTTCCAGACGCATTATTTTTCTGTCGGTTTCTTCGAGAATTGGGGGCTTATTTTCAAGAGCAATACGAAGTGACGACGATGCCTCATCAATAAGGTCAACTGCTTTATCCGGAAGGAAGCGACTGGTAATGTAACGGCTGGAAAAATTTACTGCTGCTAAAATAGCATCATCGGTTATGCGCACACCATGAAAGAGTTCATATTTTTCTTTAAGTCCACGAAGAATGGCTACAGTATCTTCAACAGATGGTTCATCTACATAAACTGGCTGAAAACGGCGAGCCAATGCTGGGTCTTTTTCTATGTATTTCTGATATTCTTTTAGGGTTGTGGCACCGATAGCGCGAAGTTCGCCTCGCGCAAGTGCCGGTTTTAACATATTTGCGACATCGGGCGCGCCTTCTGCCGCTCCAGCACCAACAATAGTGTGAACTTCGTCTATGAAAAGAACGATTTTACCCTCGGCACGTTCAATTTCGCGCATAATTGTTTTTAGTCGTTCTTCAAATTCACCGCGATATTTAGTTCCGGCAATAAGAAGCCCCAAGTCAAGAGAAACAAGCTCTTTTCCCTTAAGAGATTCCGGAACATCACTTTTGGCCATACGAATTGCCAAGCCTTCCACAACTGCTGTTTTCCCGGTCCCTGCCTCACCTATCAAGATGGGATTATTCTTTGTGCGGCGCGAAAGAATCTGAATTATGCGCATGATTTCGTTATCACGACCGATAACCGGGTCTAACTTATCTTCCAGGGCAAGATTAGTAAGACTGCGAGTGTATTTTGCAAGAGTTCGCGCCTTTTTTGGAGCTTCCACTTCCCCACCTTGACTTCTCAATTCTTCAAGCACCGTAACTACTTGGTCTTTTGTTATTTTAAAACGAGAAAGGATCGCGCGGGCCTGCGGGGACACCTCAAGAAGAGAAATAAAAAGGTGTTCCGTAGAAATGAATTCATCTTTGAGTTCCTGCGCAACACCCTGAGAGCTTTCAAGGGCCCCTGCAAGTTCTGGCGTTAAATATAGTTGATAAGAAGGTGAAACCACCGTGGACGCCTCTGGTTGTTCAATTGCTTCTAAAAGCGAGTCTGTTAAAAGCACAGTATCAACATCAAGTTTGTCTAAGATAGAAATAATAATACTTTCGTCTTGAAGTAGGAGCGCAATCAAAAGATGGAGAGGGCCCACATGGTTCTGCCCACGCTCAATAGCGAGTTCGTGTGTCTTTCTAATTGCTTCTTTTGCCTTGGTTGTGTAATTTTGAAATGGAGGCATATTTATTTATATAAATTATTTTCGTTATTTTTTGGAATCAGCAAGACTGGCCATACTTTCCTTGATTAAATTAGAGGGAATGGCTACTTTCACTCCTTCCTTATATATAGTAATACCAACGACCCCCCCATTAAGGTTAACTAACGGACTCCCGGAATTATCTTTGGAAAGAGGAATATTAACTTTTATAAGTTTTATTGTTTTTATTTCTTGAGAAGAGGGGGCATTCCCTGTATTTTCTGTGCTTGTTGCTATTCCCTCTGTAACAATATCCCGCACAAGACCAGAAATAATCCCTTTTTGGAGATCTCCAGATGGTGAAATAACAAGTACAGTCTGCCCAATCTTTAATTTATCTGAATCACCAAAAGTAAGATTGGCTGGAGAATATGCATCCTTGTTATCGCCCAACTCTGCCCTAAAAATAGAAAATCCTCGTTTGTCAATTTTTGCAAATGCGGTTGGAATCTCTTTGCCATCAGGAAAGACGGCATAATATTTTGCCTCCGGAGCAAAATCATCTGGGTTAACATCGCTTATAATAATTCCGTCGGAAGTAACCACTATTCCCGCACCCACCACATCCCCGCCAAGACCTAATTTTATTTTAACAATTCCCTTAGCATTACTTTCAACCGCGCTCCCTATTAAATCTTCTTCAGAAATATATTTTATAACTGCCGCCGGCTCTTTGGTGACCTTTTCAATAGTCTGGGTTACCACCCTATTTATGGTTTGGGTAACGCTCTGGGGCGCCTGTTCCATCAAGGACACGGTAACTACGCCAGTTGCGATTGAAGTAACGAAACTGACGAGGAGGGCAAGAAGAATAAGTTGATTTTTATTGAGGTCGTCCATTAGCCGAATAATAGATTAAAGCCTTTTTATTTGCAACGTTTATTTACTTCTCCCCAATCAATCGCTTTCATAAAAGATTCAATGTAATCAGCACGCTTCAGGCCGTAGTCAAGCATAAAGGCGTGTTCAAAAACATCCATAACCAGAAGCGGAGTGCATCCTGCCAAATGCCCAGAATCATGTTCGTTTACCCAAGTATTAAAAACTATTTTCTTTTCGGTATCCAAGGCAAGAATTACCCAACCGATACCACGCATTGCTCCCGTTGCTTTGAAATCTTTCATCCAGTTTTCGAGCGAACCCCACATATATTCAATAATCGATTTAATTTCTCCAATAATCGGTGACTCGCCATTTTTCATGTTTCCGAAATAAAGTTCGTGCAAACGCATTCCGTTCCATTCCCAGCCGAAACGGCGTTTTAACTCGTTGTAGGCTGGAGTCCCAGGCTCCGTCGTTTTCAAAAGCTCAGTAAGCTTGTTTGTATTTATCACATACCCCTGATACAGGGTGAAATGATTTTTTAGAAGTACATCAGAAAAACCCGGTGTTCCGAGAAGGTAACTGAAATCTTTTTGTTCGTAATTCATATTATTTACTTAAAAGTTTTTTAATTGTTTTTAGTGTGTAATCTATTTCTTTTTTTGTAGTGCTTCTGCCGAGCGTAAAACGCAGAGATTCTTTGGCTTTCTTTTCACTTTTTCCTAAAGAAATTATAACATGTGAACCTTTCTCATTGTCTGTATTACAGGCGCTTCTGGTTGAACATGCAATCCCGGTATCGTCCAATTGGATGACGAAAAATTCATTATCAATTCCATCTATGGAAATATTCACATTATTGGGCAAGCGATTGCTTTTGTCGCCATTTAATTCAACTCCTTTAATTTCCAAAAGTTTCTTTGTGAAATAATCACGCAATACGGTGAGTCTTTTAGATTCTTTTTCTTTCATTCTTTGCGCAATATTTAGGGATTTTGCAAGTCCAACGATAAGAGGAACGTTCTCTGTCCCCGCTCTTAATCCTTTTTCCTGTCCTCCGCCGTAAATAATCGGTTCCAGTTCTATTCCATTCTTTATATATAGAATGCCAATTCCTTTCGGGCCGTAAACTTTTGCCGAGTTTAAAGTAAGGAGTTGAACCCCCAGGCTGTTTATGTCTAGATTTAAATAATTCGTGGCCTGAACCGCATCAGTATGGAACAGGGGGTAGTTATTAGTTATTAGTTTTGAGTTTTTAGTTTTTAGTTTGAAAAGTTTTATGGCACGGCCGATTTCTTTTATCGGCTGTATTGTTCCAATTTCATTATTGGCATACATTACGGAAACCAAGACTGTATTTTTATTGAGATATTTTTTTACTTCACCTGCCTTGATTATCCCGTTTTCATCGGGCATAACATAATGAACTTTCGTTCCGTATTTTTCCAAAGCACGGCAAGCACCTAAAACCGCCTCATGTTCGATTGCAGAGGTGATAATTTCAGGGTGTTTTCTTTTGTGTTTATCCCAAGACAAAATTGTGCCCCTGATTGCAAAATTCAGAGATTCCGTGGCTCCGTTAGTAAAAATTATTTCACTGGCACGTGATTTTAAAATACCGGCAATTTCCTTACGGGAATTTTCAACTGCTTTCTTAGCTGAGACTCCTTCTTTGTATATAGCGCTCGGATTGCCAAAATTCCGCGACCAAAATGGCTCCATAGCTTTTATAACGCGCTCATCAGTCGGTGTGGCTGATGCGTGGTCTAGATAAACCCTCCTAACTTTTCTTGAAGAATCCATATATTTAGATTAAGAAAATATTACCACTTAAATTGTTACTCCCCCTCATTGTGTTATGCAGAAAAGTTCTTGCCCACCTACGTTTCCTTCGAAAATGTTGGTGGGTGAAGCGGGTAAATTCTCTTTTTGGACATACAGTGATTCTATTCTGTAAAAAATAAATGGGCAATAAAAAACCTCTCGCTGTATACCTGAGCACTTGGTATGTAGTTGCGAGAGGGGGACCTTTTCAGGTGGCTGGCTTTCGGAACCGAGTTTTCTCGGATGCTCATAGTCCTTTGTCGGGACCCGAAACAATTACTTAATTAACCAGTTGTTGACAGTATACACAATCATCTTTTTTTTGTCAAGTGCTTGGGCAAGAAAGTAAAATACGCTATAATTCCTCAATAATTTATGGCTATAGACACAAACACACTCTTTTTGGCACTTATAGGAATCACCACGCTTCTTGCGATTTTGGTCATTCATCTTGAAATAAAAGTTTATAAACTCCTTCGCGGTAAAGACGCCAAGACCCTTGAAGACACTATTGTGACTTTATCCAAAGAAACGGACTCTCTCAAAGAATCAAGAAAAGAAATTGAGAGCTATTTGGGAATTGTGGAAAAGAGACTAAGGAGGGCGGTTTCCGGCGTTTCAACCGTCCGATTCAACCCATTCAAGGGAACATCTGGAAGTAATCAAAGTTTTTCTACGGCTTTTTTAAACGAAGAGGGAGATGGCGTAGTTGTTTCTTCGTTGTATTCCCGCGAGAAGGTCAGCGTCTTCGCAAAACCCTTAAAAAATAATTTATCGGAATACGAGCTCACAGCGGAAGAAAAAGAAGCGATTGCGAAAACAAAGGAATAAATGTACTCTGTTAGCGATGGCTTACAGCCTAACTCAATATGGAAAAGAAAGCTCAAAAAGGAAAAGTTCCGAAGCCACCTGTAATTGTTATTACGGGGCATATTGACCATGGCAAATCAACTCTTCTGGACTACATAAGAAAAACAAATGTGGTGGCATCCGAAGCCGGTGGCATCACGCAACATCTTTCCGCTTACGAAGTAATTCATAAAAAACCGGACGGTACCGGCCAAAAAATAACTTTTATTGATACCCCTGGGCATGCCGCCTTTTCCGGTATGCGTGAACGCGGAGTCAATGTCGCCGATATAGCGATTCTAATTGTGTCTGCGGAGGACGGCGTAAAGGCGCAAACGGTAGAAGCAATTAAATCAATCAAAGAAAGTAATACTCCTTTTATTGTTGCTATAAATAAAATTGATAAGCCGAACGCCAATGTAGAAAAAACAAAAAACGATTTGGGAGAAAAAGAAGTTTTTCTTGAGGGATATGGCGGGAATGTGCCGTTTGTTTTAATTTCCGCAAAAATAGGAACCGGCATACCGGAACTCTTGGACATGATTCTCCTCGTGGCAGAACTTGAAGAACTTTCGTACGAACCGCAAAAAAAAGGCGAGGGAATTATTATTGAATCTCATTTGGACCCCAAAAGAGGAATTTCCGGAACTTTGATTGTTAAGGAGGGAATCCTTAAAAAAGGAGATTTCATGGTAATAGACGGAACGGTATCATCAATAAAAATTATTGAAGATTTTAAAGGAACGCCCATAACAGAGGCTACTGCCGGAAGTTCTGTGCGAATGGCCGGATTTTCTGAAAATCCTCGCGCCGGGGCAATATTCCGCACCCTCCAAACAAAAAAAGAAGCCGAGATACTGGCGCAGGAATTTGTAAAAACACCCAAAAAAGAAACCAGCACTTCTATCCCCGACCTCTCGGAAGAAGAAGAAAAATTAACCAGAGTAATACCGATAACTTTGAAGGCGGACGCGCAAGGAACACTTGAAGCGCTTGAAAAAGAGATTGTAAAAATAAATACTGAAAATGTAATTATTAAAGTAACAAATCGCGGAATTGGAACCGTGAGCGAATCGGATGTGAAATTGGCACAGTCCGGAAACAATCCTATTATTATAGGATTTAACGTAAAAGTGGAAGCTAAGGGAAAAGATTTGGCGGAACGCGGGGGTGTTACTATCGCCCTATTTGACATTATTTATAAATTGACCGAGTGGCTGGAAGAGGAATCGAAAAAAAGGAAGCCGAAAGTGGCAGTTGAAGAAATACTGGGAAAAGCAAAAATTATAAGGTGTTTCAGTAAGGAAAAAGACAGGCAGGTTGTCGGCGGGAAAGTCATGGAAGGAATTCTTTCATTGGGGGTAGTAGTAAAAATATTGCGTAGAGATTTTGAAATCGGACGAGGCAAAATAATAGAGCTACAACAGCAAAAAATAAAATCAAAAGAGGTCACGCAGGGAAACGAGTTTGGACTCATGATTGATTCAAATATGGATGTGGCTGAAGGAGATATTTTGGAGTCATTCAGAGTAATTGAAAAGTAAAAATGGAACCGATTTATATTGAGCCGGACGGAGAAAACAATAACAGTTCCCGCCAGGATAAAGTGAGTGAGCAATTACGGCGCATTGCGGCAGACTTCCTTGAAATGGAGTCAAACAAAAAATCTCTTATCACGGTAACCAGGGCAACAGTATCCAAAGACTTAAAAGGGTCAACAATTTTCATTACTGTTCTTCCGGAAAACTATGAAAATAGCGCGCTTGGTTTTGCCAAAAGAAATGCCGGGGAATTTCGTGACTATGTAAAATCAAAAATAAAATTGCGAGTACTCCCCTTTTTCTCTTTTGAGATAGACAAAGGGGAAAAGATACGCCAAAAAATTGACGAGATGAAAACTTCTTAGGTCTAGATTTTATATCTTGGTGCTGTAATTATACACTTTGCGCGAACTTTTTTTGAGAAGAACTAACGCGGACGAGGCAGGGCGAAACATTTGACTGGGGATATGGATTCGCCCTGCCTCGACTGATTTTCCGCCCGCAGGAGGGGTCTGGGGAGGAATGCGGGCGGGGATTCCAATTCGCCAATTTTTTTGTCGCCAACTATAGCAAATTAACCTTGGTTAATTTATCGCATAAATCATCTATCGAATTAAATTCAATGCGCGGCTCGGCTAACTCTGCCAAAAAAGTGGTTTTTGTTCCTTGCTTCAATGCAAGCGCGAATGACCTACCTTTTGCCATCATATAGCCAATTTCCAATAACATACCTTCACTTTTTTGGTCAGATTTTACAAAAGCCAGAATAACATCGCTTTTGTCGAGCTGCTCCAAAGCATGTTTTAGAATTTCTTTGTTTGTTCTACCGTTTTCTCTAAACCATTTTTCGTCCTCTATTGAGCAGTAGACTGTGTGTCCAACAGATCGCAAAGCAGACAAAATTTTTCCGAGCGTTTTAGTCAGTTCGTTTATATCTTCGCCCGTAAATCTGTAGGACAGAAAAATGGTTTTTGGTTCGTTCATAATTTATCTTTTTTCAAAAACAAATAATGTGCAAATAAACCCATTATCGTTCAAATTTTCCTTGTGGATTAAATTGAAATTGTTGTTTCCGAACAAATCGAGATAATACGCTTCTTCTCTGTTGTAATCAACAATTTTGCCGATTTTCGGAATGTCGCTGTAATGCAATAATTCCTTAAATTGCTTGCCGTTATAAGTAATATTTCTTTTTTCAATAAATAAATCCTGCTCGGTCTTTAATTTATTCTCAAGATACTTTTCTTCGGCAAGCACTAAAATAAACTTTCCACCACCCGCGAGCATTAAGTAAATCTTTTTTACAACATTATCCAAATCCTCCAAGAGAAAATGAGGGAAAACATATATTGCCGTAATAAAATCAAATTTTTTATCGGTTTCGGTATCTTGAAAAGTTTTTTTGTGGGTATTGATAGTTATACCTTCAGGGAGTTCTTTCGGTTTTTTCTTCAAAAAATAATCGTAATTTACACGCGATGGTTCGCATCCCTCAATGAGTGTATTTTTATATTTTCCCTCCAAGGAAGATAACAACATTTTGAAGAAAAAGCCGATACCGAAACCGATATCAAAAATAGAAATTTTATCGCCCTTGTGATTCGAAATTATATTTCGAATAATATAGTCGTTGATGAACGAATTGATTTTCGTTTTCTCCTGATTTTTCCAATCAATCTTATTGTATTGGAGATAAAAGAAATCTTTGTTTTTCATATACTAATTTATGAGTTCATCAACACTTATCTCAAGGGCTTTCGCAACTTTTTTGAGCGTGTCTAAAGTCGGGTTTTGATTTTCACCCGATTCCATTTTAATAAGCGTATTGTTAGCAACATCAGCCAATCTTGCCAGCTTTTCTTGCGAAAGCCCTTTTGCTTTTCGTAGTCGGGTTATATTTTTGGCTAAATTTTGGTTGTTTGACATATTATCAACAAGATATTAACATTATAGTGGATATCCTACTTCAATGTTGTTACTATGATGTTACACCAAAATTTATCCTTAATCAAATTTATGGATTGGCGACAAAAAAATTGGCGAATTGGAATCCCCCGCCCGCATTCCTCCCCAGACCCCTCCTGCGGGCGGAAAATCAGTCGAGGCAGGGCGAATCCATATCCCCAGTCAAATGGTTTC
>Ga0209541_10017082_pt1 | contig 10666 bp, 9 predicted proteins | sample RifCSPlowO2_01_FD_184027 | JGI IMG/M metagenome (GOLD analysis project Ga0209541, IMG submission 184027) | Groundwater microbial communities from Rifle, Colorado - Rifle CSP2_plank lowO2_0.1 (SPAdes) (version 2) | ecosystem: Environmental > Aquatic > Deep subsurface > Groundwater | place: Rifle... | reverse complement strand
AATTTAATTTTTCAATTCTTCTTTGGAATGTTTTGTAGTTTACTGAAGGATCAATTTTTTTGTACAGCTCAAATAAGTCTCCTATTTTTTTCCCAGAATTATCATTAATCAATTTTAGAATGTCTTTTGTGTCGTCGCTTAATTCAGATGCATTTTTTTTGGTAAAACTGTTTAATTTTTCTATTGCTGTTTGAGCATGTTCTGGAAGTATTCTTTTAGAGTTTTTTTCTTCTGCGCAAAGTCCTGATTCTCGCAATAAAAACAATCCTGTTCTTACGTCTTTTAGTTCTGCTGCTTTTGTTGTTATGGAGTCAAATGCGCTTGCATCCCACGCACCAGGAACAAAAGCATACCCAACACGCTGCTTCAAAATTTCTTTAGTTTCCTCACCAGAATAAGGCTTGAATTCTAGTGTTTCTGATAACAGTCTTGAACGCACTCGCTCTTCAAGATTTTGAAGCCACTCTTTATAATTAGTAATCAAAATTACTGTTTTTCTCAAGACATCGTTTAGAATTGCGTATAAAAAGTCTGTGTCTTCAACTTTGTCTACTTCATCAAATACGAATGCTGCTGTTTTTTTGTTCACTATTCCTTTGAAGACGTCGAATAATTCTTCTGTATTTTTGTTTTGTGTGAATCTGTAATCTAGTTGTTCGCAGAGTGCCATCATTATTTTGTAGGTTGTGTTTTTCTGCCAGCAATTTATGTATAGTGGGATTACTGCATCGCTTGTTTCTTCTAAATCACGTAAGACCCAGCGAACTGCTGCTGTTTTTCCTATTCCTGGCGCGCCGACAATAAACAAGTTTCTTCCATTTCTGTCTTGCATTAATGGTTTTATGCAGTTTGCAATGTGGTGTTGTTGCATTTCTCTGTAAGGCAATAATTTTGGCACAAAATCTAAATCTAGCGCGTCTTCATTTTTGAATAATGTTTCTCCACTGCCAAGCATATCATTGAAGAGTGTCATAACTTAGAATTTCTGAGAATTATTTATTAAAGTTTCTATTTCTTCCTTGTTTTCTCTTTTTTAGCTGATTTTCCAATCACTTTAAACCCGCAATACTTTTGCAACACTTTAGGAATTGCAATTGTGCCGTCGTTTTGTTGGAAGTTTTCAAATATTGCTACTAGTGGTCTTGTGTCTGTTGTGCATGTGCTATTCAGTGTGTGCACATATTTTTTCTCTCCGCCATCTTGGTACTTCAAATTTAGCCTTACTGCTTGGTAGCTTGTGCAATTAGAGCAGGAAACAACTTCGCGATATGCTTGTTGTACAGGCATCCAAATGTTGACGTCATATTTTTTTGCCGCAACTATTCCTATGTCTCCTGTACAAATGTTGACAACTTGTCCATGCAAGCCAAGGCTTTCAAAGAATTCTATTGCGTTTTTAATTAGTTCTTCATGGAAGTGCCAGCTGTCTTCTGGCTTGCAAATTATTAATTGTTCTACTTTGTTGAACTGGTGTACTCTGAATATTCCTTTTGTGTCTTTGCCGTGCGCGCCTGCTTCTTTTCTGAAGCAAGTGCTTACGCCGGTCAGTTTCACGGGCAATTTTTCTGCGCTCAAAACTTCATCCATGAATTGTGCTGTGCCTGGAAATTCTGATGTGGCAATCATGTACAAATCTTCGCCTTCAATTTTGTACATGGTGTCTTCAAATGCATCTAACGACGTTACTCCTTCATGTGCACATCGGTTCATCATGAATGGTGGAATGAATATTGAGTATCCTTTCTTTCTCATGAAATCAACTGCGTATCTTAGCAGGGACATTTGCATTATTGCAAGTTCGTTTTTCAAGAAATATTGTCTTGCGCCGGCTATTTTTGCTGCTCTTTCTAAATCAATTAAATCATGTTTTAGCATTAATTCTTCATGCCCCATTAGTGGAAAATTAAATTTTGGTGCTTTGCCGAATTTTTTCACAACTACATTGTCTGCATCGCTTTTGCCGAATGGCACAGTTTCGTGCAACAAATTTGGAATTTTCATTAGCAAAGATCGAATTTTTTGCTGTAATTCATTAATTTTTGTTTCTTGTTGTGCAATTGTTTTTGGCACTTGCGCGACTTCTTCAATTACTTTTCTTGCATCTTTGCCTTCTTTTTTGAGCTTGTTTATTTCTTGTGATAATGTGTTTCTTTTCGCGCGAAGCTCGTCAACTTTGCCTTTTACGCTTCTCCATTCTTTGTCAAGCGCTAGAACTTCATCTATCCATTTGACTTTTTCTGGCTCTTGTCTTTTTGCAAGATTCTCTTTCACAACATCGGTGTGTTCGCGTATATAATTTATGTCAAGCATAACGATAAATTATCAAGTTTTAATTTAAATATGTTTCGCAAAAAAACGTCAAGAACCACCTGCTAAATGTCGAGAGCATTTTCCGACACATCCAAAACATTTTTAAACATGCCGCAAATTGAAGAATCATGTCAAACTTACTAGGATTAATTTTTGATTGGGACGGCACTATTGCAGATACTTTACCAGATCAATTTAATTGGCTTAAGTATTGTGCACAAAGTTTTGGCAAAAAATTTGCTTACGATAATCTTAGCGATGATTTTAAGAGAGATTACAACAGGTATTATGCTGCAAATGGTATAGTTGGATTGTATGATATGATTGGAATTGATTTCAAGGCAAATGACAAACAAATTTGGGCAGAATATGAAAAATGGAAAGTAAACAGCAACATAGTTATTTTCCCGCAAATCAAAGAAACAATTGAAGAAATTTACAGGCGTTCAAGGCCGAGCAAAACAAGATCGCAAGGCTTGCGAATTGTGCTCAACAGCACTAGCAGATATTCAACTATTGAAAAGCCATTCATTCAAAATGGGCTTGAGCAGTTTTTTGACTCTCGTGTTACTCGAGAGATGCTGCCTGAGGAAAAAATAACTGTCCTCACAAAGCCTCATGCTTACTCTATGGAGTGGGCGCTTGATTTGATTGGAGTGAATCCTGATGAAGCGATTTCTGTTGGCGATACAACAACAGATATACTTGCTTGCAGAACTTTGAGGCGCAAAAGGCCTGATAAAGTTGAGCGCATAAAAACTGTTGCAGTTGCTTATGGTTATGAGCTAAAAGAGGATTTGGCTTGTGCAAAGCCAGATTATCTTATTGAAAAGCCTGCTGAATTGATTAATATTTTAAAAGAATTGAAAGGAATTGATTAGCAAGATAGAATTACGCTTTCTCCTGCTTGGAATGATTCATCAAGAACTTTTCCTATATTGTTATTTTTCTTTATGCCAATAACTCCATTTTTGCCGACGTTGAATGTTGCTAAATATTTGTTTTCAACATAAAGATTGACATCTTTTCCTATTAAGTTTGAATTAACAACTAGTTCTATGTATCTGCCTGTTATGTTTTTTCTGTAATCTATTTGTTCTCCTGAAATTTTTTCTTGTGAATCTTCAGCTTCAATTTCTCTGACATCTATGCTTATTCCTAATTCTTTTTCTAGCCTTGCAATATTTTTGCCTTCTTTGCCGATTAATCCGCCTATTGCGTTTTTTGGAACGTATACTGCTGCTTTTGCATCGCTTAATACTTCGACTCTTACTTTGTCTGCAAATCTTTGTATTGTTCTCTCTATTGCTTTTGCTGCTATTTGTTTTGCGCCTACTTTTTGTGTTTGTTCTGTTACTGGGACAACTACTGTTTCTTCGCCGTAGCTGTAAACTTCTGCTATTGCTTTTCCTGTTTCAAAATCGCTTATTACTACTGTTGGTCTCGCCAAGTCTGCTTCTGTCATTCCTGATGGCACTTTAACAAGCATTGCAATTGAGAGCACTTTATTTACAACTCCATTCTTTATGAAAATTACTGTGTCCACCACTTGCGGGATAACGCCCATCTCGACTCTGCCAATAAATCTTTGTATTGCGTCTATTGGTCCTGTGCCGTGCACAACTCCAACCATTCCAACTCCTGCCAATCTTAAGTCAGCAAATAATTGGAAGTCTTTTGTGTTTCTCATTTCATCAAAGATTGTGTAGTCTGGTCTTGATAGCAAAAGTATGTCATGTATTTCTTCCGGGCTTCCTTGGCTGATTGATAATTGTGTGATGTTGTCTGATAGAATTAAGTCTCTTGGCGCTTCAACTGTTTTCACTATTTTTTTTTGTGACGCAAAATGTTCTGCTAGTGCCTGCGCAAATGTTGACTTTCCTTGTCCTGGGCTTCCTGCGATTAGCATTCCTTCTGCTCTGTTTGCAATTCTGTCCTTTAGCTTGTCGCTTAGTTTGTAATCTTCTAAATTTAATTTTTTTACTGGCCTTACTGCTGTTATTTCCCAGCCATCTGAAAATGGTGGTTTTGTTATCACAATTCTGAATAATCCTAACTGAATTATCGTGCTTCCTTCACGTTCTATTTCTATAAAGCCATCTGACCTTGCTCTTGCTTCTTCTATTATTTCGCGAGATATGTCTTTGATTTCTTCTGCGCTCAATTGTTTTTTGCTTATTTCAATAAATTCCCAGTTTCCGGGCAGGCCTTTTTTTGCCATTGCTTTTACGTTTTCTCGCAAATGTACTGACATTGTTGTTTCATCGAAATAGCTTTCTAGTTTTAATTTTCTTAGCCCTGTTTCTTTTGGAACAAATAGAATTTTTACTCCTCTTGCTTCTCCCACTCTTGCTTGAACTTTATCTGATGTTATGAGTGTTGCGTCTTCTTCCCATGCAAGTTGCCTAATCAACGCATCAATCTCGCCTAATTTTGCGTATTGTATGTCCTTTCCGCTAGGCCTGTTGCCTGCAAATCTTATTGTGAACATTCCTTTTTTTGAGAATTCTTGTAATTTTTTTACTTCATCCAGCCCTATCCATCCTATTGATTTTCCTGTGTTTGCTTGGTGTTCTAGTTCGGCAAGTGATGCTTCGTGAAGTATTATTTCTTTTGGTGAAATTTCTGATTTTTCAATTTTTAATGATAGCAATCCTTCTATCAATACAGATGTGTCTGCAACTATTTTTTCAAAAGAATTGTTTTTAGTCATTGAGTATTACTAGTCTTTCGTGTTTATAAAGGTTCGTGCAGAAATATTAATATACATAAACACCACTATTTGTTTTAATTTATAAAAAGAGGTGAAATAATGGATAAAGAAGTTCTATTGATTTTTTCAGCAGTGTTTGTTGTTGCATTTGCAGGATTATTAACTAACTTGATGTCAACAGATGCAAAAATTGTTAATGACTATTCTGTGAATTCTGAAAGTTTGGTTGCTAATGAAGGCGATGATTACAGTTATGATGCTGTGACTGGCGAGTTTAGCTGCAGAAAATGCAAGCGTGCAATAAGGAAAGTTACAAAGGAAGTTGCGCGTGTTGATGACAATATTAAGAAAGCAGCTGATAAAGTGGCAGCAGAAGCTGGGCGATTTGGCAAGCGTATTGATGCAGAAAGACAAAGATTTGATGATAGGGTTATTAATGAAGTTGAAAGATACGGGAATCGTGTTGAAGATGAGTTTAACAGGATTGATGATAACTTGAAAGAATGGAAGGATAAAGCGGGTGCTGAAATAAAGCGTGCGAGAGAGAATCTTAAAAAAGAAATTGATGCCCAAACAAGCACTTTAAAAAACGTTGCTCAAGGCAGAGTGTGTGATGCTTATAATAGCGCTCAGCAAAGTGCTGTTTTTAAAGAACAAGTTGACAGATTTGTTTCACAACAGCTTGTAGCTCCAATCAAGAATTTAGTAAGGCCTCAAGTTGCTTCTATAGTTGTTAGTGTTGCCGCGCCGCTTAACGCAATTCCAGTAGTTGGTTCAATAGTGTATGCGGCTGCCGTGCCTATAATGACTGAGTGGGGCACTGATTACGCAGCTAGAAGAGTAATAAGTGAAGCATTAAAACAGTGCAACTGATTTTTCTTATTTTTTTCCTTCTTTTGTGAAAGATTTATTAATAAGTTGTAATTGTCACATTTTATGGAAAATATTGATTCTTTAGTTAATGAAGTCAAGCAAGGAGATTTGATTAAACTTTATCTGGATGGGGAGAACAGAACTTTTGTTGGTTATGTTTGGTACACTTTAAGAGAGGATTTTTTAAAAGAGCAAAATGCGCGTGTGCATTGGGCAAAAAATCCTGTTATCGACAATGCGTCAACTATCTATTTATCTTCATTAAATCCTGATGCGCTTGAACCTGGAAATGATGGCTTTCGCACAGCCGTGCAATTTGTTGGCATCGATGTTAATGTTGTTCGTAAAGCAACAATTCAAGGCATTAGAATCAAAGGTTATGAAGTATTAGAGAAATCAAATAATTTGTATCTTTTAGATTTCTAAAACATTTAAACTACAAAAAACCAAAAGATATATAAACTATACTGGACACTTATTACTAAAAATGGATACGTATAACTTTAAATGGACACAATTGCAGATGCGCATATTCAAGTTGCTTTGCATGAAAGCAGGGCAAACACTTAATTTAAGAGGAATTGCAAGATATTTGCGTGTATCTCCTACTGCAGTATCTAACGCTATGAAAGATTTAGAAAAAGAAAAAATAATAAAAGTTGAAAAATCAGAAATCATAAAATTATTGTCTATAGAATTTAATAGAGACAATCATGCTGCAGTTCAAATAAAGCGTGTTGAGAATTTAAGGATGATATACGAATCAGGATTAGCTAACATTTTATATAATGAATTTCCAGGTTGCGCAATAATACTTTTTGGAAGCTATTCTTTGGGCGAGGATGTTTGGTTTGGAGAAAAAGACGAGCGTAGCTCTGATATCGACATCGCAATTATTGGAACAAAAGGAAAAGAAATAGATTTAGCTAAGTATAACAAATTGCTTGAAAGATCCATTTCTATCAATTTTTATAAATCATGGAGCGATATACACAGAAATTTAAAAACTAATATTCTACGCGGCATAACCTTAAGCGGAGGAATAGATTTATGAGCCTGCCAAAAGAATTTAATGAATATGTAAACAAAGGAATAATCAAAAGATGCTCAATTAATAGTCCTCGAGCAGAATTTCTGATTGGTGAAACTGAAAAAGCATTCAGAGGGTTAAATAAGCGATTAGAAGCAATGGGTATAGACGAAGATAATGCAAATTCAATAGTTAAAGATTGTTATGATATAATAATGGAATTAATCCGCGCAAAATTATTCTTGACAGGATATTGTTCTGCAGGACAATTTGCGCACGAAGCAGAGATTTCTTATCTCAAAGAATGTGGTTTTTCAAGCAATGAAATTTTATTCATTAATGATTTACGGCATTTTAGAAACTCTGCAACGTATTATGGAAAAATATTAGGTGTTGAATATGCAGAACAAGTTGTAGAATTTACAAAGAAAATTTATCCAAAATTAAAACAAATGGTTGATAAAAACGTCAAATGAAAACAACAAATGATTTTTCAAACTCTGCAAAATACTATGATTTAATTCTAGGGAGAAAAGAGTTTGAAAAGAATGCCAAATTTGTTGCAAGTGAACTTAATAAATTTGGAGTAAAAACTGTTCTTGAATTAGCTTGTGGAACAGGCTTGTATCTTTTTCCGTCAAGAACCACCTGCTAAATGTCGATAATCGCTATTAGATGCATAATCAAGCAATTATCGAGCACCTCACAAAATCCCAAATATGTATGTATTGGATTTTAAGAGGCAAGGTGGCGTGAAGTAATAACGACCAACATATTTGACAGCACGTGGTTCTTGACGTGCTCGGAAAATGCTCGTCCTTTCTACGGACTAAAGTCAATAGTGTACGTCGAGAGCATTTTCAGACACATTAAAAAAAGCAGGTTTTGACATCGAAGGACTGGACAGGAGTAAAGAAATGCTTCAAGTTGCTAAAAAGCGAGGTCAACAAATTAGTTTGTATCAACAAGACATGACAAAATTTCGAATAAATAAGAATTATGATGCTATTCTAATATTAAATTCAGGTTTAGTGCTTTTGTCGAATCATGAAGATATGAGGAAAACACTGTTCAGATGTTATCTGCACTTGAAGGATAAAGGAATTATTTTATTAGATCTTCCAAACCACAAAGTGGAAATAAAAGAAAATAATTTTTCACAAGAACACAAACAATATTTTTTTCCAAAAGGCACAATTAATGTCATATTTCGAGATTATAAAAATAAAGATAAATGGATTTCTGAATGGCACAGTTTCGTGAGAGAAGACCAAAAATTTGCCGGATTCAATGAATATTATGAAGAATTTATTTATGATCCAAAACAGTTGGAATTAGACCTAAAAAGTGTTGGATTTAAAATATTAAAAATATTCGGCACTCGTCGGGGTGGGCTTTTTAATCCTGAGAAATCTTATAGAAAATTTTATTTATGCCAAAAAGCTTATTAACAAAAGTTTCTAAACTCTTAAGCTTACAACATTGCTTATTCCTAATTCTGGATTCATTGATACGCCGTATAGAACGTCTGCTTCCATTGTTACTGAGTCATTGTGCGAAATAACGATATATTGAGCTCTATCGCAATATTTGCGAATCAATTTTGCTAGCTTTTCACTATTGTTCTTATCCAGCGCTGCATCAACCTCGTCCATCACATAAAATGATGCTGGCTCGTGGTCTTGAATTGCGAATAGGAATGATAATGCAGTCATTGTTTTTTCTCCGCCGCTCAAACTTCTGATGTCCATGAATTTTGTGCCTGTTATTCTGACTTTTATGCGTAGGCCTGCTTCAAATGGTTTTTCTGGATTTTCTAGTTCTAAGAATGCATCTCCTTTTGCAGATATTGCTGAGAAAGTATTCCTGAAATTTTTATCTATTACCGCTAGCGTATTGATGAATAATTCTGTTTTTTGCGATTCAATTTCGTTCATTAGTTTTATCACGTCTTCTTTTTCTTTAACTAATACTGTTTTCTTTTCTTGCAGGCCATTGTATTCTTTCTCTACAATTTCATAAATTTCTAGCGCGCGCATATTTACTGTGCCTATTGCTGCTAGTGTTCGCTCATGTTCTTCTATTTCTTTTTTTAATTGCTCTTCTGATTTTTTGAGTTCTAATTCTATTCCTTCATATTGAATAAATTCTGAATTTATTCCTGAATGTTCTGCTTTTACTCTTGCTATTTCTATTGCGTAAGTGTTAATTACTAGTTCTTCTTGTCTTGATGTTTCTTCAAGTCTAAGTGATTGTGTTTCTTGTTTTGTTACAAGTTCAGATAACACATTTTTTTCTTCAAATAATGATTTGAATTGCGCGAAGAATTTTTGTTGTTCTTTATCTTTTGTTTCTAATAATTCTGTTTTTTGCGTTATTGTTTCTTCAAGAAGCAGAGATTCTTCTTTGAATTTTTTTTCTTCTTTGTCTAATTCTTTGAGAACATTTTGCGTGTTTTCTTTGTCTCTCTCCAGCACTTCGCTTAATTGCATTGAAATTGTTTTTTGCTCTGAATTTATTGTTGAAACATTTTCTGTGAATTCTTTTCTTTTCTGCTCGAATGCGTTTATTTCTGCTAATACCGCTGGGTTTTTTAATTCAGATATTTTATTTCTTAATTCTTGTTTTTTTATTTTAAGTTTTGTTACTTCTTGTGTTGACTCTTCTGCACTTAATTCTATTTCTTTTATTTTTGATTCTAACTCCTTCTTTTTTTGCAATAATTCTTCTTTTAGATTTTTTGAAGCGTCCAAATCGCCAGATTCAAGATGAAGACTTTTTTCGTTTTTGATTATTTCTCCTTCAAGCGTCATTCTCAGTTCGCGCATTCTTGTTATTTTTTCTTCGTTTGTTTTTCTTGTTGTTTCAAATTTAGATATTGTGCTTTCCATTTCAGCAATGTTTTCTCTGAGTGTGTTTATTTCAGAGCTTAATTCTTGTTCTTTGAAGCTTCCTGTTTTTTTGTGTCTGTATCCTCCAACCATTGCGCCGGATAATTCTGCTAAGTCTCCATCTAAAGTGACCATTTTTGCTTTTCCTATGCCTATTTTTCTGGCTATTTCTATGTCATCAACTACTAGCGTGTTGCCAAACACATAACTGAATACGTTTTTGAATTTTGGCTCAAATTTTATTAGGTCTATTGCAAATCCATGGCATCCTTTTTCTTTTGCTGTTGTTTTTGTTTCATCAAATGACGGTCGTGATTTTATTTTGTTGAGTGGCAAAAATGTTGCTACCCCAAACTTGTTTTCTTTTAGGTAGTTTATGCATCTTGCTGCAGTTTTGTCATCATCTATTACTATACTGTGTATTTTTTGGCTCGCTGCTATTTCTAATGCTAGCGCGTATTTTGATGGTGTTTGTCCTAATTCTGCTACTGTGCCGTAAACTTCTCCGAATTTGTTTTTTGCTTCTAGAATTTTCTTGATTGCTATGTTTCCTGCTATGCTTTCTTGTATGCCTGCATTTTTTACTTCTAGTTTGGCAAGACGTTCATTGTTTGCTGCGAGCTCTGACTTGAAATTTGCTAATTTTCCTGCCATTTGCGAGTCTGAGTTTAGAAGTTCGTTTAACTCTAGGACTGTTTTTTTGAATTCTTCTTTTTTCTTTTTTAAAGCGGTTATTTCATTTGCGTGTTCTTTTTCTAGCTCGTAAATCTTGTTTATTTTTTCGTCTATTGACGATATGTGGAATTCTAGTCTGTCTTGTTCTCTTAGCAAATTTTGTTGTTGTTCTCT
>Ga0209541_10017081_pt1 | contig 10666 bp, 10 predicted proteins | sample RifCSPlowO2_01_FD_184027 | JGI IMG/M metagenome (GOLD analysis project Ga0209541, IMG submission 184027) | Groundwater microbial communities from Rifle, Colorado - Rifle CSP2_plank lowO2_0.1 (SPAdes) (version 2) | ecosystem: Environmental > Aquatic > Deep subsurface > Groundwater | place... | reverse complement strand
AAGCTGCGCGCGCGGTCGCCGTGCGCGCAGCTTGTCGTGATTGGTGGGCCGGGAGGGACTCGAACCCCCGAAGGCGTAAGCCACCTGATTTACAGTCAGGCCCGTTTGACCACTTCGGTACCGACCCACGCGAATATCATAAGACAGGATCATGTTGGATCCAACAGAGATGGAGTATACTTCCGCCGATTCCCCCGTTTGCCCGATGCACCTTCCCTTTTTCCCGATGGTGGCGCCGCTCGGCGCACTCGCGCCGTTCCACGGCACGGTCCTCATCCTCCTTTTCGCGGTGGTCCTCGCCGAGGCGGTCCTCAAAGGGTTCGCCCTCTGGCGCGCCGCGCGCATGGGCAGCATCGGCTGGTTCATCGCGCTCCTCGTGTTCAACACGGCCGGCATCCTCCCGCTCGTCTACCTCTGCATCACCAACCGGACATACGCGCCGCATCGGCTGCGCAAAGTGTAGCCCCGTTTCCTCACCTCCGTTGGTAATAGTCTTTCTCGCTGATGCCGACTGTTCTGCGTGCTTCTTTAACCGGCATGCCGTGTTCGTAGCATAGAATATCTACACGCCGTGCGAGCACGCGCAGTTGCTCCGGGGTCCGAGGCGTCTTTTCCCGGGAACGGCCACGCGCTCCTGCGCGGGGGTGGCGGTTGCCGCGTTTCGTCGCGCGTTTGGCTTCCCGTTTCTGCTCCGTTTCGAAGGCGGCGGCGTCCTCGTCGGTGAACCAGATGCGTTCGTAGTACAGGGCGCGCGAGACGCCAATCGCTGCGAAAACCGCATCGGCCGTATGCTCCTGTTCGATCAGCTGCTCGACGGCGCGATAGAGCCGGTACTTCGCCTCCCGCGCCAGCGACGCCACTTTCTCGATGCCGCGGAGCATGCCGTCGGCGATCTCCTCGCGGGTCGGGAGGGGCGGGAGAGTACTCTGCGTCGAAACATCGGTGTCGGGCGTTTCCGGCATAAGGGGGTCTTTATGCCATCCCGATGCGTGCAAGTCAAGGAAACCGCGCCCTACGCGCCGTGCCGCGCGATGTACCGTTCCGTCCACGTCCAGAACCAGAGCGTGCTCAGAGCCAGAGCGACCCACACGAGATCCTCCGCCCCCGTCGCGGGTTGTCTCCCCGGGCGGTTCCTGCCCGTGACCGCCGCGCGGGCCTGGGAGTCGCGCGTTTGCGTCCGCCGGAGGGTTTCCGGAAGTTCCGGCGGGCGGATACCGTCCTCCGGCGCATCGGATGTGAGCGCGTATTCGCCCCCAACGGTGTAGGGATTGCGGGGGAGAGGGGGTGCCAGCGGGGAGACTTCCGTCGCGCCGCCGTCCGGCACTGTGAGTCGCTGCCCCGCGGGGGGCGGCGTTTGCTGCGGCGTGCCGGACTGCAGGCCGCTGCGCGCGTTGTTGAACACATCGAGCGGATTCGTCCCCGTCATGCTGTCCCGGAGGATGTCCGTGAATGTGAAGAATTCATCGTTCATCTTCAGGGGATCCGATGCGAACGGCGCATCTGCGGCCGGAGGGGCCGACGGGAAGAGCGGCGCGGCGGTCGTCTTTGCGGGCGCCTCCGGGACGGGCGCAGTCGGGGCGGAGCCGTCCTCCCGGGATACGACGGTGATGATGCCCATCAGCGCCGGGGACGTGTCGGAACCGTACTGGTGTGCGCCGATGGTCGCTTCCCCGGGGATGGTGTAGCTGGCGGTGTCCCCCGTGAGGAGCGTGCTCGTGAGCAGGCAGGTGCCGTCATCCGCGCAGAGGGTGGTGCTCCGGATGATGTGCGGGTCCTGCTGGTCGTTCGTCCAGCTGATGGTGTCGCCGGGACTTACGACCGCTTCCGGCGGGACCAGCCCTTCCTCCGTGATGCGGATCGAGGTCATCTGCGCGAGTTGGCCCTTGAGGTTTTCGACGCCCCGCACGAACACGAATCCGACGGAGAGCACGAGCAGGATACCGAATGCCGCCGCGGGGCGGCGGGAGACCTGTTCCGTGCCGGACGGGGGAGGCTCCGGCGTCGCCGGGGCGCGCGCATCCCGCACGGGCACGGAGCCGGCGTCCGCGTCCGGCTCCCCGTCGGCGTCCGTCGCCTGCCAGAGCGGGTGGAGTTCAGCCATGGGAGAGTCCGGACGGGGGAGCGATGGCGACGTGCTGGCGACGCGAGGCGACGGCCGTGCCAACGGCCGCGGAAGCGATCAGGAGGATGGCGAGCACCGTCGGCAAACCCGTTTCGCCCGGAACGATCGTCCCTCCGTTCCCGTCCGTGACTGTTCCGACGAGGGGGCGCTGCAGAGCGTCGCCCGTCCCGATGGCGAGAGGGGCGGTGGACGACGCGGGATCTCCGACGGTGACAGCCACTTCCTGGCTGAATGCGCTCTCCTCGTCGGCGTGGTTGACCGCACGCACGGCGACGTAGTACGTGGTATCGGCGGGTAGCGCGCGGATCGTAAGCGAGACCTCGCTCTTTCCCACGGTCTTGCGTTGGATGTACTGGCCCGACGTGGTTCCGTAATAGACGTTGTACGCCTTGAGTTCGGACGATTTCAGTTCGTCCCACGCGACGAACAGGGAACTCCCCTCCGTCGTGATGGAGACGTTGCGCACCTGCAGAAGGGAGAAAGCGGTCCGTTTGGCGCGCGCGGCGGACGACCCCGTTCCTGTAGAACCGGTGCTGAGCTTCGGGATGCAGATGCCGCTCCCGCAGAGGCCGCTCGCGCACTGGGCGTCTTCGTTGCAGTCCTCCCCGTTCGTGCGGTTGACGCCGGACACTTCCCCGCCCGTTCCGATTTCTTCTTCCGTCTCCGTCGTCGCGGCGGAGGAAGACGCCCGTCCATCCGGAGCGCTGGATGACCCGGAGCCGGACGATTCCGTGTCTCGGTCCGCGGTTCCTTCGTCGTTCCCGGGTTCCTCCTCCTGCACCGTCACGACCACCAGGACGCCCGGTTCCTGCTCGAGCGCGCTGCGTTCCTCCCCGTTCGCGTCTTCGATGAGGAGCGTGTGTCCGTCCGATTGGACGTCGTGGAAACCGATCACCGTTCCGCCCGCAAGCACTTTGTGCACGGTGAACTCGATCCGCGCGACGAGCAACTCTTCCCCGGTCGTCTTGTCGGGATCCTGCGTGGACGCTTCGATCTTGACGTACCCTTCCTTTCCGGAGAAATCCGATTCGCCGGGCGTGACGGCGGGGAAGAGCGATTCATTGACTGTCACCGTTTTTCCTTCGAGGACGTTCGGATCGTATGCGAGCCACGCACGGACGCGCTTGATGCGCTTCTTCCCGGGATTCCGGATGATCAGGTCCATGTCGAGCGTGTCCCCTTCGGAGAGGGGATCCGTTTTCATCATCTGGGGGTTCTCGATGGCGAATTCCCTGCATCGGTCATTCTCCTCGTTTGTGCCGAAGAGTTCGTCCGTTGTCGGGATTCTGCCGAACATCCTCCCGTCCGTGTTCTCCTCGCCGCGGTCGCGCAGGATGCAGTGCGGCGTGAGGAGCAGCGTTGTGCCCTCTCCTTCGGCGGAGACGGGAATGGGTGCGATGAGGGACGCGGCCAAACCGGCGAGGACACTGAGGCGAAGGATGGTTCGTGCGGTTCGCGGCAGCGGGCGCCGGTGTTGTCGGCGGGACGGATGCATGGAATGGGGAGGACGGAACGCTTCCTATTCGCGTGAGGCGACCTCGGAGAGGACGGCGAGAGCGTCATCGACGGTCATACGGCCGTCCCCGTTGGGGTCGAGCCGCAGCAGCTCAGGGGTCGCGGTGCGGTACCCCTGTGCGATTTCCAGGATGATCATTGCATCCTGGACGTCTTTGACCCCGTTGCCGTCGACGTCTCCGGCGAGTTCCGCGCTGCCGGCTTCGATGAGCCGGATCGGCTGGACCTCGCCGACCGTCTGAATGCCGACCGCGAAGGATCCCGCCACGCTGAGCGTTGCGAGCGCGAGCATGCGCAGGTCCCTTCGCAGGAAATGGGGGTATTTGATATGCATTTCGTATCATTATAGCCTTTTTTCCCATTTCCCTCAATACGGGAGATGTTGCAAATACTAATAAAATATTCAATAGTCATACTGTGCAGAATCTCTGCGTCCTCACCGGCCGGAACGCGTATGCCGTTCGTGAGGAGAAGGAGCGGTGGATCCGTACGTTCCGCGGGAAATACGGCGACGAGAATCTCTCGCGTGTGGACGGCGGGGCGACGACGGTTCGTGCCCTCCAGGACGAGGTATCGGCGGCTCCGTTCATCGCCGCGAAGCGGCTGGTCATCGTCGAAGGATTCCCGGACATGACGAAGGAGGACGTCACGCTCCTCACGCGCGCCCTGCATCCGGATGCGGTGCTCCTCATCGTGGATGCGCATCCCGACCGCAGGCTCGCCGCTGTCAAGGAACTTCTGAACAGAGCCACTGTGAAGGAATTCCATCCAATCGCGGGTCGGGAGCTCGTGCGCTGGATGGACCGGCGTCTCGCGGAGGCGGGCGGGTCCATCGATGCCCCGGCGCGCGCCCTGCTCCTCGAACGCGTCGGGGAGGATCAGGAACTGCTCGCGGGCGAACTGGCGAAACTTGTGCTCTTCGCTTCGGGGAGGGTGATCGGCGTGTCGGATGTCGATGTACTCGTGTCCGAACGATCGGAGCAGGCATGGTGGCATCTGACGGAATTGATCGCGGCCGGCAGGACGCGCGAGGCGCTCACGTACTGCCGGGGCATGATGGAACGCGGGGAGAGTCCGCATGCGCTCTGGAACACGCTCCTGTGGATCGTCGCGAGTCTGGCCGAAACGGCGGCGGCGGTCGCCGACGGGAAAACCAGTGTGGAACGCATCGCGGCGGGTACGGGAATGAAGCCGGGGACGGTCCGGACACTGCTGCCGCTCGCGCGTACGATGGATCCCGCGAAGGTTCGCGCCCTTGTCGGCCGGTTCGTGCGGGCGGACCGGGAGCTGAAGACGGGGGGCTACCGCGCGACCGGGAGCGAGACACAGGAAATCGCCGCTCTGGTCGATGAGGGGATACTGGCTTTCAGCTTGTGAGGGAATCAGTGTTTGCTTTACAGTAAGAAGCATGCCAGGTGACGAAACACAGGGACTAATCATTCCCTCCGAGCTCCGCGCGAAGCACGGCGATCTCATCGATCTCGTCGTCGGGTCCGAGAGCATGAATGACGAGGAGCGGCAGTACTGGATCAACATTCTCCCGATCATGACGCCGGATCAGCTCAAGAATCTGCGCGACATTCTCGAGAACGAACGCAAACAGCTCAAGGCCATCGATGAGAAGTACGCGAAGGAGATCGAGCAGATCGGCCAGCAGCAGATCGTCCGGCAGACCGATCAGGTGCGGCGCGAGCGGCGCACCGCCCGGCGGGAGAAGGAGCATGACGCCGCCGCGAAGGAGGAACCCCGTGCGGAGGATTTGCTGAAGCAGATCGAGGCTTCGTAGGGAAGCGCCGCATAACTCCTGTGGCGCTTCTCAACTCACCCGCAACACTTCGTACCGCATCATTCCCGCAGGTGTGTCCACCTGTACCGTGTCACCCGCTTTCTTGCCGAGGAGCATTTTCCCGATGGGGGATTCGTTGCTGATCTTGTAATCGAGGGGGTCCGCTTCCGTGGAACCGACGATGGTGAATTCCTCCGGTTCCTCCTGATCGGTCTTGTTGCGCACGCAGATAGTCGAGCCGATCTCGATGATCTTGCCGCTCTTGCTGTCTTTCTTGCCGGCGATGATCTTCGCGTTCTTGATTTTCTTCTCGAGTTCGATGATGCGTCCTTCCACGAACGCCTGTTCATTCTTCGCCTCCTCGTACTCGGAGTTCTCGGAAAGGTCCCCGTAGGAAATGGCCTCCTTGAGGCGATTTGCGACTTCCTGGCGGCGGACAGTCTTCAGGTAATCGAGTTCCTCTTTGAGCTTGCGCAAGCCCTCCTTCGTCACGAGGGTCTGGTCGTCGCTGAACACCGCGGAATCGTCGTCGCCCCCGGAGAAATCGTCGGGCATGAGGAAAAGGGGAAAGCACGCGGCAGTGTAGGTCGCGCGGCGGCGGGAGGCAACAGGAAAACAGGGATCTTTACGGCTTGCCGAGCAGGTCCGGCCACCGGAGGAGCGGCAGGCTCTCCGTATCCTCCTGCGTGAGCGCCTCGATGACCCGCTTGGCCAGCTGGACGTTGGTGAGGAGGGGGATGCCGTGGTCCGCGGCGAGCCGCCGGATGAAGTAGCCGTCCGTCCGTTCCGTTCCGCCGGAATGCGTGGGAATGTCGATGACGAGATCGACGCGCCGTTTCTGGAGGTACTCCCGGATGTTCGGGTCGCGCGGTTCCGAGATCTTGTGCAGGAGCGCGGAGGGGAAGCCGCGCGATTCGAGGAACTCGTGCGTCTTCTTGGTGGCGAAGAATTTGAAGTTCTTCTGGTGGAGCATCTGGATCGCCGGCAGGAGATCCACCTTGTCCTCCAGGCGCCCGATGGTGAGCAGGATGTTCTTCTTCGGGAGGCGGAAACCGACGGCGAGCATGCTCAGGAGGAGCGCCTGTTCGGCGTTCTCGCCGAAGCAGGCGACTTCGCCGGTGCTCGCCATCTCGACGCCCAGCCGCGGGTCAGCCCCTTTGAGGCGGCTGAAACTGAATTGGGCCGCTTTCACGCCGACGTGGTCCAAGTCGAGCGTCTGGTACCGGATGCCCGTGGGGGCTTTTCCGATCAAGGCTTTAGTCGCCAACTGGATGAAATTTTCCCCGGTTACCTTGCTCGCGAACGGGAAACTGCGGCTTGCGCGCAGGTTGCATTCGATCACTTTGAGCCGGTTGCTCTTCGCGAGGAATTGGATGTTGAACGGCCCGGAAATGTGCAGGGCTTCGGCGATGCGCTTCGCAATCGTCTTCAGCCGGCGGAGCGTTTCCAGATTGACGCGCTGGGGCGGGAGGACGATCGTCGCGTCCCCCGAATGGACGCCGGCGTTCTCGACGTGTTCGGAGACCGCGTAGAGGAGGAGTGCGCCGTCCTGCGCGACGCCGTCAAATTCGATCTCCTTCGCGCCCTGTTCGAATTTGGAGACGACAATCGGCGTTTCCTTATTGATGAACGCGGAGAGGCCGACGTACTCCTCGAGATCCTTCTCGGAGTGAACGACGGCCATCGATGCGCCGGAGAGCACGTAGCTCGGGCGGGCGATCACAGGGAATCCGACGGTATTGCCGAAGGAAACGGCGGACGCGAGGTTGCTGAATTCGTTCCATTCCGGCTGGTCGACGTCGAGCGTGTCCAGGAGCGAGCTGAATTTGTGGCGGTCCTCCGCGCGGTCGATGTCTTCGGGGGACGTGCCGAGGATATTCGCGCCGGCGGCGTGCAGTTTCCGCGCGAGGGAGTTGGGGATCTGTCCCCCCATGGAGACGACCATGCCCTCGGGCGAGAGGAGTTCGACGATGTCGCGGACGCGTTCTTCGGTCAATTCTTCGAAGAAGAGATTGTCGCACTCGTCGTAGTCCGTGCTGACCGTTTCGGGGTTGCTGTTGATCATGGTGACGTCGAACCCCTGTTCCTGCAGTTCGTGCGTCGCCTGCACGCAACACCAGTCGAATTCGACGGAGGATCCGATGGAGTAAGGACCGCCGCCGAGGACGACGACCCTACGGCTGGAAGCGGGAAGCGATAAGCGGGAAGCGTCCACCGTCTCCCGCTTCCCGCCTCCAGCCTCCTGCCTGTCCTTCCGAAGCTCTGCGAAGGAGGGAGCTGTGTCGAAGGGCTTCCCGCTCCAAAAATCAACATCCTGTTCCGTCCCGTGGTATGTCATGTACAGGTAATTCGTTCGCGCGGGGAATTCACCAGCGAGCGTGTCGATCTGTTTTACAACGGGGCGGATGTCCTGTGCGATGCGCAGGGTACGGATGCCCTCTGGTTCCCGGTTCGTGAGCGCCGCGATGGCCCGGTCGGAGAAGCCGGATCTCTTGGCCTGCCGGAGGAGGTCCGGGTCGATCCCTCCCCGGGAGTTCTTTGCGAGCTTCTCCGCGATGAACGCGCAGGAGGCCATCCGTTCGAGGAACCAGCGGTCGACGCCCGTCGCGATCGCGATTTGCTCCACGGTCCACGCGCCCTTGAGAGCTTCGGCGATTGCGAACATCCGCCGGGGGGTGGGCTGTTTCACTTCCGCGTCGATGTCCCGGAACGCGAAGGGGACGGGATAGAGGCCTTCCGCGCCGATATTAAGCATGCGGATGGCCTTCTGCAAGGCTTCCTCGAACGTGCGGCCGATGGCCATCACCTCGCCGACGGATTTCATCTCGCTCGTGACTTTCTCTGACACGAAGCGGAACTTCTGGAGATCCCAGCGGGGGATTTTGAGGGCGACATAATCGAGTGCCGGCTCGAAATCCGAGCAGGTGACTTGCGTGATGGCGTTGCGCAGTTCCGGCAGGGTGGCGCCGAGCGCGAGCTTGGCGGCGACGAATGCGAGCGGGTAGCCCGTCGCCTTCGACGCGAGCGCGCTGCTGCGGCTGAGACGCGCGTTCACTTCGATCACGCGGTAGGCACGCGATCGCGGATCGAGCGCGTACTGGATGTTGCATTCGCCGACGATCCCGAGATGCCGGACCACGCGGATCGCGATCGTGCGCAGCATCTGGTAATCACGGTTGTCGAGCGTCTGGCTCGGGGCGATGACGATCGATTCCCCCGTATGGATGCCGAGCGGGTCGATGTTCTCCATGTTGCAGACCGTGATGCAGTTGTCGGACCGGTCGCGGACGACCTCGTACTCGATTTCCTTCCAGCCGGTCAGATCCTCCTCGACGAGGACCTGCGGTGACTCGACGAAGGCGATGCCGCAGATCTCCCGGAGCTCCCGCTCGTTCACGGCGCGGCCGCTCCCCTTGCCGCCCAGCGTGAAGGCGCCGCGCACGATCACGGGGAACCCGATTGCCGCGGCCGCCGCGCACGCGTCATCCGCCGTTTCGCACGCCGCGGAGCGGGGAACGGAGACGCCGATGGCGTACATTTCCGCATTGAAGAGCGCACGGTCCTCCGTCTTGCGGATACTCAGGACGGGCGTTCCCAGAACCGTGACGTGGTGCTTCCGTAACACATCCCGCGTGTCGAGCTCCACGCCGCAATTGAGCGCGGTCTGTCCGCCGAAGGAGAGAGCGATGGCATCCGGTTTCTCCTGTTCGATGATGCGTTCGACGAACGGGGGGAGGACCGGCACGAAGTACACGGCATCGGCGATGCCGAAACTCGTCTGGTTCGTGGCGATGTTCGGATTGACGAGGATGACGCGGTGGCCTTCTTCCTTGAAAGCCTTGATCGCCTGGCTGCCTGAGTAGTCGAATTCCCCCGCTTCTCCGATCTTGAGCGCGCCGGATCCGAGCAGGAGGATTGTCTTTGAACCGGAATCGGAAAAACGCTCCCCTCCGCCCTTCCGGGCGCCGGTGGGGCCGGTGCCGCTCGCTGCGATCATGTTCCGGTGGAATCTACAGGCGCGCGGAACGCATTGCAAGGGAAATGCGGTCGGGGGCAACAGGACGCTACGCGTGTCTCCGGAAGTGGTGCAGCAGGTGCGGTTCGTGGTGTTTCTTCTTCTCCAGCGTCCAGCTGCCTATTTCCATGATCAGGGAACCGATCACGATGCTGATACCCCCGAAGATGTGGTACCACGCGATGTGTTCTCCGAGATAGAAGTGCGCGAAGGCGATGCTGCCCAGCGTACCGACGGGGAGGATGAGCGAGATCGTGAAGACGGGGAGGCGCTCCATCGCTTCGTAGAAGCTGAAGAGGTTCAGGAATCGCGCGAACAACCCGTACCCGATGAGGACCCCGACGAGCGCGAGCGGGAATGACTGCAGCTCTTCGACGATCGTATGCTCGATGAACGGCGTCGCGCTGAGGAAGAACGCGATGGCGATTACGGATCGCATCGCGATCACCATTTCCGGGTTGAGCTTGACGAGGAATTTTTTGAAGATGATGCCTCCGATGCCGTAGAAGGCCGCTGCGCCGATAACGAGGAAATCCCCCGTTGATGCGGCGTAATCGGCGCCGAGGTCATTCACGGTGACGAGGAGAATTCCCGCGAGCACGGCAAGACCGGAGAGGAGGTGTCTCCATTCGATTTTTTCGTTGAGGAACAGCGCGGCGAGCACGAAGAGGAAGAGCATTTCCGTCCGCATAAAGAGTTCCGTGTTCGCCGCCTGCGTGAAGCGCAATCCCTGGAAGACGAGGAGCGGGGCGACGATGCTGTTCGTGATCCCGACGGTGACGAGGGGGAAGAAGTCTTTGCGTTTCAGGCGCAGGAATTCCCGTACGATCGGGACGATGCCGAAGGAGAGACAGGTGAATGTCAGCGCGAGGAGCTCGCTCAGGAGGAGGAGCGAGAGGGGGGAGAGAGATTGGCCGAGCTGTTTCGCGAACGACGTGGACGTCGAGGAGCTCAGGATGCTGACGGCGAGTGCGACGAAGCCGACCGTGTGCACGCGGCTCTTTTCCCGCGCCGTATGCGTGAGCGACCAGAGGAGTGTGTTTGTGCGCATACTTCGTTTTATTATATCACATTACATTGGATATGTATATCCTCTTCTCCCGGGAATGTAGGGAGAAACTGGCGGAACGGGTCATGACCAAAATGTGCGGAGAAAGGAAATATGAACAGACAATACGACGAAGAGAAAGCAAATCCTGATAGCGAAGCGGGGTCGTAGGATGAGGAC
>Ga0209541_10017080_pt1 | contig 10667 bp, 15 predicted proteins | sample RifCSPlowO2_01_FD_184027 | JGI IMG/M metagenome (GOLD analysis project Ga0209541, IMG submission 184027) | Groundwater microbial communities from Rifle, Colorado - Rifle CSP2_plank lowO2_0.1 (SPAdes) (version 2) | ecosystem: Environmental > Aquatic > Deep subsurface > Groundwater | place... | reverse complement strand
ATTGAGCAGAAAGAGCAGCTAGGGACTGGGCATGCGGTTTCCATTCTTAAAGACAAAATAAAGGGAAGATTTATACTGTTAATGGGGGACAATATTTATTCTGAAGAAGACATCAAGAATATTGCTAAGCACAAATATTCTATATTGGTGAATAAAGTAAAAAATCCGGAGCTTTTTGGGATTATAAAAGAAAAAAATGGCATACTTACCAATATCATAGAAAAGCCGAAAGGGTTTGTTTCGGATTTAGCAAGCTGCGCCTTGTATTCATTCGACAAGGGAATTTTCGATGAGCTTGAAAAGGTAAAAAAATCCGAAAGAAATGAATATGAGATTACTGATGCTATTAAAGGCATTTCATTGAAAGAAAAAATATACTGCATAAAAAGCAAATCCTGTTTCCAGATAAGCTTTCCCTGGGATTTATTGGCAGCTGATAAAAAAATAAGAAAAAATAAAAATATAATCGGAATGAATTCAAAAATAAATGGGAATGTGAAAAATTCTTCAATTGGGGATAATTGCATAATAAATGGGAATGTGAAAAACTCGATTATAATGGATGATGCAATTATTGAAAAAGATTCCGTTGTTGAAGACTCTATTGTTGGGGAAAATGCCTATTTTAACGGAAAAATAATCTCTAAAGATGAGGTTTATTCGGTTGTAAAGGGTAAAAAAATAAAGGTTGGTAAACTAGGGGCGATAATCGGCGATAATGTCAAGGCAGAGGGTGTGGAAATAAAGCCCGGCTCAAAGATATGGCCATATAAAAGAATAAGCGGAGAAATAAAAAATGATATTCAATGAAAAATTGGGGGCATTACATCTTTATACTTTTGGTCTTTTGAGGAAGCTTTACGACTGGGTGCTTTCATGGGCGCATAAGAAGCATGCTTCCAAGGCTTTATTCGGACTGGCTTTTGCTGAGTCCTCATTCTTCCCCATTCCCCCGGATGTTCTGCAGATAGCTTTATCCGTCTCAAAGCCAAAAAGCTCTTTCTTTTTTGCCTTGATATCCTCAATAGGCTCTGTTTTAGGGGGCATATTCGGCTATTTTATAGGGTTTTTTCTATTTGACTCTGTTGGAAGATTAATTATTGACACATTAGGCTACCAGGCACAGTTTGATGCTGTAGGAAACTTATACAAGTCTTACGCATTTCTTGCGATTTTAACAGCGGCATTTACACCTATACCCTATAAAGTCTTCACAATAGCAGCTGGCTTTTGGCAAGTCGGCTTAGTGCCTTTAATATCAGCCTCTATAATAGGAAGAAGCGCAAGGTTTTTTTTAGTAGCAACCTTATTTTACTTTTTCGGACCGAAGATAAAGGCATTTATAGACAAATATTTTAACTGGCTCACAATAATATTTATAGTGTTGCTTATTGGAGGATTTGCAGCTATAAAATATCTCATGTAAAATGGCAAGCAGGATAAATGTTGAAGTCAATAGGAAGCTTTTGCATATGTTTCTTGGAGTAGTTCTTGTAGCATTGCTTAAGTTCGGCATTGTGGGGAAGGAGTATTTGTTCGGATTGCTTATACTAATGCTTATAATATCCATCCTTAGCAGAAAATATAATATTCCGGTAATAAGCTGGCTTTTGCGGAATTTTGAAAGGGAAGATTATGTAAAAAAATTCCCCGGAAGGGGCTTTATTTTCTACATTATAGGCTCTTTATTAGTGCTGGCATTTTTCCCCTTGGATATTGCAATGCCATCTATACTTGTCCTGGCATTCGCAGACTCGATAGGGCATTTGTTCGGGATAAGGTACGGAAAAAGAAAACACCCTTATGTAAAGACAAAATTTATTGAAGGGTGGATAGCAGGATTAGTAGCTGGGTTTATTGCAGCCTTTGTCTTTGTGCCATGGCACGAGGCTTTGGCCGCTTCATTCTTTGCCATGCTTGTAGAAGGTATAGAAGTAAAGATAGGGGCAGAAGAGGTTGATGACAACCTTATTATTCCATTAGTGGCTGCTATTGCTATATGGTCTGTAAGGCAATTTTTCTAGATAAATCGCAGCATTATGCGAACTATTTAAATAGTAGTTTTAAGTCATATCATTAAATGCCAGACGATATCCCTGATAAAATCAATCCTGAAGACTTAAGAATAGAAAAAATTGATAGAAGGCATATTACCCAAATCAATAATTTTAAATCATCATATAAGGAACTAAAAGATTTTCTTGTTGAAGATGCTTTAGGCAATCAGGAAATGGCAATTTCTACAACTTATTTATGGTTTTATAATCCTAAAAACGAATTACTTATGTTACAATTTTGGCTGATGCAATCAGAATTCATGGTACAAGACTAGGAAAATCATTTGCTGATCAAGGCGTAGATTACAAGACTTTGCCTGCAATAAAAATTGGGAGATTATGCGTTGATGATAGATATATTGGTAAAGGAATTGGTGCCCACACCACCTATTTTGTGATGAAAAAACTGATTAGTATCAATGAAATTGTCGGCTGCAGGTTTTTAATTGTTGATGCAAAACCAGATTCTGTTAAATTCTACAAAAAGATGGAGTTTGAAGTATTGAAACAAAGAGAAAAAGGCACTTTGCCTATGTATTATGATATGGTAAAGCTAATAAAATATTTTAAAGAAAATAAAGCGAAATTGTCTAAAGCTAAAGAGGGAAATGCGCTATAGCCTTTGCTAATTGAATCTCTTTTTGGGTTATTTTTGTCTTTTCTGTCCGAAGCATTTTTTTAACAAAACTTTTTGCTTCTTGCCCCCTTAACTCTGGTGTTGCCCTTATTGGTTTTGCCATTGTAAACAAATAATAATCATAACAATTATTTAAAACTATGTGTTTTTGATGGTTTTTCACTTTTTATTTTAAAAGTTGTAAAAAGGAAGACAAGCTATAAATGTCTTGGGTCGAATATATCAGACACCATTCTTGATATCCTAAAAACTCTTTCTACTGCATCTTCTAAACTGGCACCTGACCCTGCTTCATCTGACCCTGCTTCATGAACAATCCCATACCCCGTTTTAGAACGTATCTCTTTAGAAAGTATAAATGGTTCTGCATCTCGATTTTCAGGATCTTCAATCGTTTTAATTTGTCCAGCAACTTCTTTAAAATCCAAATTAGGATCTAAAATATTAAAAGCTGTGAGGATAATAATTGAAGAGTGCAACGGCTTTATTAAAAGCAAAGTGATGAAACATTGTTGGGTAATGTTTAAAGGATTCAAAGCAAAAGCAACTTTTGCTTTGACTGCTGTGCTTGCAATGCAAGCATTGGCAATTTACAACTTAAAGAAGTTCGGCTACCCTTCAATTAGGATAGCACATTTGAGGGTTTAATATGACCCACACTAGCTAAATATTATTTTCTCTGCTTACTCTTTCTTCTCTTCTTCAGAATATGAAGGAACTGCAGCGCGGCTTATGATTATTATGTCCCCAATGGATTTTACAAGCTGGTGAGGCACAATAACGCCTTTTGCAGAGCCAAGTACCTTGCTCAGGAAAGAATTCTTTGTGGCCCTTACGCGCCATCCAAATATCTTGTTCTGGGTTATTATTGACTCCTCAACATCGCCAAAATACTCCCCTGTGTCTGTAAAGACTCTCATATCATAAGTTTCAGAAATCTTTTTCATCTTAAGCATTAAACATCACCTTCATTATTTCTGAGCTGAATTAAAAAGGAACAAGTATATAAAATCTTCGTTTTTAAGCAAGAATTTAGCACTCTTGAGTGATTTTAAGAAGTTTTTTAAAAAGCGTTCTTATCTTATATGGCATGAATTACAAAAACCTCATGGTTATAGGCACATCCCATATAGCAAAACAAAGCCTGGAGGATGTGAAGAACGCAATAGAGGGCTGGAAGCCGAATATTGTCGCTTTGGAGCTTGATAAGAGGAGGCTATACAGCCTTTTCAGGAAACCGGGCAAAATAAGGATTTATGACATAAAGAGGGTTGGGCTTAAGGGCTTTATTTTCTCTTTAATAGGCGCATGGGCTGAGAAAAAGCTTGGGAACATGGTTGGAGTCGCTCCCGGTTCAGAGATGAAGAACGCTGTAAGATTAGCGAGAAAAAACAACATAAAGATAGCATTGATTGACCAGGATATTGAAATTACATTAAAAAGGTTCTCAAAAAGCCTGACATGGAAAGAGAAATGGAATTTTTTTGCGGACATATTAAAAGCCATTTTTGCCAGGAAAGGGGTTATAGAGTTTGACCTTACAAAGGTTCCGAGCAAAAAGGTTATTAAAAAACTGGTTGATAAGGTTAAGGAAAGGTACCCGAATGTCTATAAAGTTTTAATAGAGGAAAGAAACGAGGTAATGGCAAATAATCTGCATAAAATAATGTCAGAGTATCCGGATAAAAAGATACTTGCGATAATAGGGGCAGGGCATGAGGATGATATATTGGAGCTGATTAAGAAGCCCGGCATCAGTTATTCTTTCAAGATTGGGTAAATTGACGATTATGTTTTTAAATTGAGGGTGATTATTCTTTCTTAGGATGGGTGGAACTTTATAAAATGCCTGAAACAGAGTCGGGATTAGAGAAAAAAGTACAAATATTGGAAGGATTTGTTTATGATACGCCTCATACCGATCATCTACCCGAAGTTGCTTGGTTTAGCACCCTTCTTGGAAATGCCCTTCTAGGATTCCGGTATAGCTTCCAATATAGCAAAGAACCTGAAGTTGTGGTGCTTAAAGGTGAAGAATCTCCATACAGGCTTGAGCAATTAAAAGAGGATTTAAAGCCTTTTGTCGCAGAAGAAGAAAGATTAATGGATGAATATGATAAAAGAGTATTCAGAGGAAAATATGAAAATAGTGATGGTTGGGATTATATGGAAGAAATGGGAAAAAAACTAGGAAAAAGTAATGAGGAGATTCTAGAAGAAGCAATGAAAGGTTTATTTCATGGTAGTAAGGAATGGGAAGACGCCTCAAGTATGGTGGCAGAGAGGAGAAGAAAATTCATTGAAGAAAGAAGAAAAACCATAGACTATGAAGCGGCTCTTGGAACTCTTATTGAAATAATGAGAATTAGAAAACGAGCTTATGAAAAAATGTCGGGATTTGAAGGCTTATTAGTAGATGCATGGGGCTTATCTCAAGATGAACAGAAAGAGGGTATAGGGAAGCTAATGCTTTATATTAGGGGTTTTTCTTTCAGAGTTACAGAGCTTATTAAAAGATTTTCGTATCCAGAAAAATTTACGGAGTTTGGAGAATTGCTTCCTCCATATGCAGGACAATGACAATTACCGACAGGTTAATCTTATCCATTTCTATTTAACGCTTTTTTCTTAATTGAAATAAAAAAATTAACATTTTAAACCAACACATTTAAATATAATATTTACAAAGGTAAAATGTATGAGGGAAATAGTTGATTTAAGGGACAAGATAAAGAGGTACTATGGGTTTACGCCATTGGAGGCAAGGAGCATTGCTATTGCCGTATTAGTGACTGCATTCGTCTTCTCTTTCAAAGAATGGGGCTATGGAAGCGCGTTTGATTTCAAAATAGGGTTTTTTAATTACTTCAATGCCATACTTATAGTGGCTTTATCTTTCCTTGTGCATATTTCAATGCAAAGAATATGGGCTTTAGGCACAGGTTTTAGGCTGGAATGGAAGATGTGGAGCTTTGGGCTTTTATTTGCGCTGATAATGGCGTTTTTGACAAATGGATTTGTATGGCTTATAATTCCAGGAGGCATTATGCTGCACCACATGGGCGGCCACAGGCTTGGATGGTTCAGGTACGATATAAATTACTGGGCTTTAGGCCTAACTACTGCTACCGGGGTTATTGCTTCCGTAGTTCTTGTGATTGCATTCAAAGCCATTAGTGTTTTTGTATCGAATCCATTAATAGACAAGCTTATAATATTTAACATAGCTTATGCATTATATAGTTTGGCTCCTATCCCGCCTTTAGACGGAAGCAGGATCTTTTACGGCAGCAGGATGTTTTATGCATTCTTGGCATCATTTACCATAATAGTATCGCTATTGCTGTTTTCAGGGATTGGCATCGGCATTTCATTGCTGTTGTCATTTTTGGCTGGAATAGTATTTTTGATTTCATATTACATACTTTTTGAGCATAAAGCCTGGAGAATACCTTAAAGATGGCCGACTTTTTTTTCAAAAGCTGGGTAGAGTTCGTCTTTTTTGTACTTATGGTTCTTGGATTAATTGTAGGAGTATGGGCTTCAAGCTTCAGCGCGGTAATAAGCTATATTGTTGTTTTCTTAAGCGGCATGATTGGCGGAAGATTGCTGTATGACAGGAAGCACAAGCTTACATTCCCTTACTATATAATTTTAATCGGGTTTTTGATAGGCTATGTTATAGGAACCTATTATGGGGATAAACGGGTTGTCATAATACTATTTGTCCTGGGGGCTTTATTCAGCTACCACTTGCATAATAAGGGGTATATAAGGGATATTCCGTACTAAAAAGAAAATGGAATTATTCTCAATTATATTCATAATTTTGGGTTTGAGCCTTTTTGAGATAATTATAAGCATAGATAATGCAATCATTAATGCCGAAGTTCTTTCGACAATGTCGAAAAGAGCCAGGAGATGGTTTTTGATATGGGGCATCATTATAGCGGTTTTTTTAATAAGGGGCACGCTTCCATGGCTTATTTTATGGGCTAATAACCCTGACTTAGGCTTTATCGGCTCATTTACAGCATCTTTTAGCTCTAATCCGGAGATTGCTAATGCAATAGAAGAATCCGCACCTATACTGCTGATAGGAGGGGGTACATTTCTTCTTTTCCTGTTTTTCCACTGGATTTTTTTAGAGCCAAAGCATTACGGCTTAATTGGAGAAAGGTTTGTACATAAGCAGGGTGTTTGGTTCTTTGCAGTCGTTTCCATCTTACTGGCTTTAATAGTATGGTTTGCAATAAAAATCAACCCTTTAATGGCTTTTGGAGCAGTAGTTGGGTCAACAGCATTTTTCATAACGCACGGCTTCAAGGAAAATGCAGAGCAGGCAGAGCAGAGAATGATAGAAGGCAGGGAAAGCATGAGCGATATAAGCAAGATTTTTTATCTCGAAGTTATAGACGCTACATTCTCCATAGACGGTGTTTTAGGAGCATTTGCATTTACTTTCTCTATTCCATTAATTTTGATTGGCAATGGCATAGGCGCTTTAGTGGTAAGAAAGCTTACAATAAGCAACATAGAAAATGTGAAAAAGTATAAGTATCTTAAGAATGGGGCTATGTATTCTATTTTTGCCCTTGGAATTGTAATGCTGTCAGACAGCTTTGGAGCCCATATACCCAACTGGTTCTCTCCACTATTAACATTTATTGTAATAGGGTTTTTCTTTTACAAGTCTGTTAAGGAGATTAAGAGGCAATAAGCCCAACAAGTATAATTGCACCAAAACTCGGCTTCATCCAAAAAATGAAGGTTGCCATCAATTGTGAGCACTTTTGACAAACTCATTTAGTTGGACGGGGGACGCCCAGTGAACGCGACGAGCGACTGCGAGTCGCTCACAATTCACGAGTGGACAACCTGTGAAAAACTCAGTTAGTGCGAACGATAGCAACCCCGATAGGATTTTTTGGATGAAGCCTAAAGTATTACTTTAGACGAAGCCGAGAAGAAAAACCACATTTTTGAGAGTAAAGTTTTAAATCCATTATGCGACCGTTTTTTTTTAATTTTAATGAATAGATAGGCGAGGCAAAATTTAGTGGCAGTCAAATTTTGCCGAGCAGTAAAATTTGTGCCATAGGCACATAATGAAAATAAATATTAAGCAGTTGGAATAATCCTAAATCCTTCTTTATCTTTAGTTAGTGTGCCATGTTTTCCAGCTGAAATATTATATTCTTCTGCATAATCACTTGGAATCCTTACAGCAATGCTATTACCCCATTTTGAAAATATTACATCCTTTGCATTTCTTAATCTTCTGTATTTACCAGCTAATACTTTTAATTGTTTCATTGTCATAATTTCTTCTCCACACTCTGAGCATTTATATGCATCAAACTCCATTCCATCTTGTTCCATAATATCTTTCTTCTTTTCCATTATTCCTTTTTCACATGTTGGGCATTTCATTTTTAATTACCTCGTTCTATTGTTTTAATAATAATCAAATGACCAAGATCCTCTCCAACACAAATAATTGAGCCTTCTTTACCCTTTTTAATGAATTTAATTCCATGCTTGCCAAACCTATTTACCTTGCCTGTTTGCAATACATTGTAAACTTGGTCAGGAAATGCAATATCTCTTTGTCTTGCTCTTTTGATGGCATGGACTTTTATTACAATTGGTTTATCTTGAAAGTAAATTTCATCCATTCTGTATCTACTTAGATATACATGTATATAAATGTTTTGGTCGTAAGTTACTTTTTTTAAGTAGTGAAAAAAGAAAGATTTATATATGAGTTTGTAATTAATATTAACTATGAAATTTGGTTTAAATCGTGGAAAACTTTTGAAGTATTTAAGAATACCTACTTTTGTAGCCGTGGTTGCATTAACATCAGTAGCTGCTATTGAAGTTACTGACGCAACTGACTTCACAACATTGGATGAAAAGGTATTATATCATGCAGACACTAGATCTATAGATAACATTCAATTGATAGGACCATCAGGTTTCATTGAAAAAACAACTGAGGCTCTACAGTATTTATCAGATGTTGACCCAGAAAATTATGAGATGGTAAAAAGAAATATGTCAAGAATAAAATATCACGAACCCATATTTGGAAGAATTCCTCTTAGGGAAACTGGTATGAATGTACGTGACGGTGCATTTACAATAGGTGAGTTTACTGTTTATTCAAGTCTTGAGTGGTATGCATCAGGTATTGTTCACGATGCATATCATAGAGAACTGTATAGATTAGGAAAACCTCATAAGAAAGAAAAAGGGGAACGTGCTGCTCTTACAAAGCAAAATGAGTTTCTCTCTAATATAAACCATCCATTAATTGACATTGAAGATACACTGAAAACTAGATATTGGGAAAATGGAAGACCTCAATGGTAAGCATCTAAAACTCATAATATATATAAATAAAAACGCATTCTTTGGCAGTATGGTAAATATAAGGAATTTCACTCCGAGGCTCTATCAGGAGACTATAATGGCTTCCTGCGCTAAAGGAAACTGCCTTGTTATACTGCCGACAGGGCTTGGAAAAACAAAAACAGCGATAATGGCTGCTGTGCAAAGGCTTAATTCTTTTCCTAGCTCGAAAATACTTTTTCTTACCGTGACAAAACCTCTAGCTGAGCAGATTTATAATGAAATAAGGGAATGCATTGATATTGATGAGGATAAAATAGCCTTGTTTACGGGCTCTGTTGCACCAAGCAAAAGGGAGGGGATGTGGAAAAATTCTATTGTAACGGTAAGCACGCCGCAATGCATCGAGAATGACATAATTAACAACAGGATTGAGCTGGATAATGTATCATTGGTTGTTGCGGATGAGGCGCATAATGCGGTAAAAGACTATTCTTATACATGGGTTGCAAAGCAATACCATAAAAAATCAAGGTTTCCGAGGATTATTGGATTAACTGCAAGCCCCGGCTCTGATTTGGAAAGGATACAAGAGGTGTGCAAGAACCTTTTCATTGAGGAGATAGAAATAAGGACTGATGAAGATCCTGATGTAAAGCCTTATGTCTATGAAATTAATATTAATTGGATTAATGTTGAGCTGCCAAAAGTATTTTTAGAAGCCAGAAAATATTTGCAGGATTTTTTGAATGATCGTTTGGAGAAATTAAAAAAATGGGGGGTTTTAAGAAGAACTAATTTAAGGTATGTAAGCAAGACCGAGCTGCTGGAGCTGCAAGCCCAATTAAGGGGCAGGGCTTCTACCGGCGAAAAAGATTTTGTTTTGTGGAATGCAATTTCTGTTTTAGCTGAGGTTATGAAGGTAAGCCATGGCTTGGAGCTTTTGGAGACACAAGGCATAATTCCATTGCATAAGTATATGGAGAGGCTCAACAATGACGCAGCCAATACAAAAGTAAAGGCTGTAAAAAATGTTGTTAAGGACCTGAATTTTAGGTCTGCGTTTGTTAAGATATCAAAGCTATATGAGGAGAAGGTTGAGCATCCTAAGCTGATAGAGCTGCAGAAAATCATTGAGAAAGAAATTAAAGAAAATGCTGATAATAAGATTATAGTCTTTAATCAGTATAGAGATAATGCTGTTGATGTTGTCGAAAAATTGAATTCTGTTGAAAATGCAAATGCAAAACTGTTTGTCGGGCAGATGAAGAAAAATGAAACGGGATTGAGCCAGAAGGAGCAGAGGGCAATTTTGGACGAATTTAGGGAAGGAAAGTTTAATGTTTTGGTTGCAACCTCAATTGCAGAGCAGGGTTTGGACATTCCGGAAGTTGACACTGTTGTTTTCTACGAGCCTATACCTTCTGAGATAAGGCAGATACAAAGGCGCGGAAGAACGGGAAGGCATGGTGAAGGGAAAGTAATTGTTCTTATGACAAAAAACACAATGGACGAGGCTTATAGGTGGTCTGCTTTCCATAAAGAAAAAAGAATGTACAGGAATCTGGATAATCTGAAGAAAAAACTGGCATTTGTGCTAAACACAAAGGAAGAAA
>Ga0209541_10017077_pt1 | contig 10669 bp, 9 predicted proteins | sample RifCSPlowO2_01_FD_184027 | JGI IMG/M metagenome (GOLD analysis project Ga0209541, IMG submission 184027) | Groundwater microbial communities from Rifle, Colorado - Rifle CSP2_plank lowO2_0.1 (SPAdes) (version 2) | ecosystem: Environmental > Aquatic > Deep subsurface > Groundwater | place: Rifle... | reverse complement strand
CGTGCGAAAATTGAATTTATGGCCTTTCTGTCAAAAGGCAAAAACTCTTTTGTGTATAGAGAAGAGCTAATCCTTATAATCATTATCAAAATAGAGATTATTGCGCCTATTAGCAATGCTTTGGCATTGGAGAAGTCTAATAGTATACCTATATACACAAAAAAGAATGTTTTTAGAAAAAATGAGATTTGTGAATAAAACAATTTTTCTACAGGGGAAGTAACAGAAACAGCATTTTCGCCTTTAAGCAGCGATGTCAGCTTTTTTGAGTTGCGCAAAACCAAGCCAAAGAATAATGTTGCTATTGCTCCATTCCCTTTTAGGTATTCTGTCACCGTATATAAAAGCAGCAAATAAGCAATTGTCAGCATGTAAGACTTGTTTTTCTTCAGAACCTTATTGACAATTACTATCCATATTATGCCTGCAATAACCCCAAAAAAGCCAGCAACTGCAAACAAAGCTGCTATTTTGCTTAAGACAAGACTAAAGTCGAATATCTTTAAGGTTATTATTTGCATTGCTGTAAGGGCAAAAACAATGGACAAGACATCTGTCACAGCAGACTCTAAGGCTAAAATGGAGTAAGTCTCTTTTTTTATTTTAAGATTTTGAATTATTGGTATTGTAAAAGCTGAGCAAATTCCGCCCAAAATGAACCCAATAAGCAAGGAATGCATCAAATCAAGGCCAAAAAAGAGAGTGATTGATGCAACAACTATTGAGGATAAAATGAAATTATGCAATGTAATAAGCATGCCTTTTCCTAAACCCTTTACAAAAGAAACTAAGTCTATGTTAAACGCGCCGTTAAATAGCAAAAAGAGCAACGCAAATGCTGTGAATATTGGAGCAATAGACACAAGCGAGGATGGAAGAATAAACTTTAGCGCATATGGGCCTAATAAAAAGCCAAAGATAATCAATAGCAGAACATCCGGAACCCTAAACCTGTTAAATAAAAACTCTGCAAAAAATCCAAAAAATATTATTGCGCTTATTATGATAAATGCTGATAATATCTCAACCATTTTTCTTTAATTTTATTTCTCCACTCTAGTTTATAAAAATCTATCGTTTTGCTGCAAAAACACAATTCAATCAAAATCTTTATAAATCTAAAAAAGTTTTCAAAACCATGACTACACAGCTTAAGTATGCGAGAAATGGCATTGTTACCAAAGAAATGAAATTTGTTGCAGAGAAGGAGTGCGTAGATGCGGAGTGGCTTAGAAAAGAGATTTCTAATGGAGCAATAATAATTCCAGCAAATGTCAACCACAAAAAATTATGGCCAATTGGAATTGGGAAAGGCTTAAAGACTAAAATAAACGCAAACATTGGCGCTTCTAAAATAAGGGCCAGTGTAGCAGAAGAATTGAAGAAGCTTGAGTACTGCATTAAGTATGGCGCAGATACTGCAATGGATTTAAGCACAGGCGGCAACCTAAATGTCATAAGACAAACAATCATTGATAATTCCCCTATCCCAATAGGAACTGTGCCGACTTACCAAGTAGTTGAGCAGCGCAACGGCAGGATTGAAGAGATAAAAGCAGAAGACTGGCTGGATGTTATAGAAGTTCAGGCAAAGCAGGGCGTTGATTACATGACAATTCATGCAGGCATACTTAGAAGAACTTTGCCATTGGTAAAAAGCAGGCTCACTGGAATAGTGTCAAGAGGCGGCGCTATACTGGCAAGGTGGATGGTTGAGAACAACAAAGAGAATCCACTATACACGCAGTTTGAGCAGATTTGTGATATTTTCGAGCAGTATGATATAACATTTTCATTGGGAGATTCTTTAAGGCCAGGCAGCTTGCATGACGCAACTGACTCAGCGCAGATTGAAGAGCTAAAAATCTTGGGCGAGCTTACTTTAAGGGCATGGAATCAGGATTGCCAGGTTATGATAGAAGGCCCTGGCCATATACCTCTGCATCAAATCAAGCTTAATGTAGACTTAGAAAAAAAATACTGCCATGGTGCGCCATTTTATGTTTTAGGGCCCTTAGTTACCGATATAGCGCCAGGCTATGATCACATAACATCTGCGATAGGCGCAGCAGTTGCTGGACAGCATGGCGCAGATTATCTTTGCTATGTGACACCAGCAGAGCATTTAGGATTGCCTGGGCCAGAAGAAGTAAAACAAGGAATTATAGCTTACAAGATTGCTGCGCATGCTGCTGACATCGCAAAAGGTATTCCAAATGCGCGAAACAGGGATGACGAGCTAAGCAAGGCGCGCTTTGACTTTGACTGGGAAAAACAGTTTGCATTATCGCTTGACTCAGAAACTGCAAGAAAAATAAGAAGCGACTTAGGAATTGAAGCTGATTTCTGCTCAATGTGCGGGCCAGACTACTGCAGCATGAGAAATTTCCATAAAATCATTGGAGAGCAGACCTTTAATGAGAAAAGAATGGAAGAAAAAAAGATAAAGCTAAAGCAGATGGAAGAGGAGAAGTTGATTTAATGTATAGGGGATTTTGAAAAATTCGATTTTTTAAAAATCGAATTTTTCAACCTGCATAAATTTATAAATATAAATCAGTTTCTTTCTAATTATGTCTGATCTGGATGTAATGACTGATGAACTGATTAAAAGTGCAAAAAGTTTTGAATGGCCTGAAAATAAGCCAGAAGTGAAAGAAAGCTGGTTAGAGAATGTTAAATCAAATCCAAATATTTTGCAAGAAGAAGTTGGCTATCTTGAGCAAAGCATTGTTTCTTTCTTTTACAAACTAGATAGTCTAGGCAGACATATGAGTTGTATACAATATGATGATTTGGCTGATAGTCTGGAGATTATAAAAACAGATATTGAAGGATATAAAATAGAGAGAAATGATGTAGAAAAAGCAATGACTAGGATTATCGCAGTATTGAATTTATCTAATCTTGAGCAAATGGATAGAAGAAGTTTGCTTCAAATAGCCCATAATCACTTAATTTTTGCTGAGGGCTATCATGATATTGGTAATTTAATATCATCAGTTTATACATACACGCAAAAAGATGTCGATGAGCAAAAGAAGAGAATTATTCAAGAAAAGGGTACACATATTATGCACATTGGAATGGGTGGTGCTAATATGGTGAGGTATGGCCCAGCACATGATATTCTTTTAGGAGCAGAAATTACGACAAAATTAAAACCTTTTTTTGACGTAGTAAAAGAAGGAAAACTGCAGATAGATTACGAGTCAGATTCTGTTATTCGTTTTAAGGGGGATATTTTTAATTTATACAGAACATACTTCAACTTAGCTAATAATTCAATGAATAGGGGGAATGCCACTAAATTAAAGATATTGGCTGCTCAGGATGATTCAAATGTTATTATCCAATTTTTAGATAACGGAATTGGATTGCCAAATGAAGATAAAATAGAAGACAAAATATTTAAATTGAGAGCAAGCTATTCTGGCGGGCAAGGGATTGGACTATTTTTAGCAAGGCAGATAATTGAAGCGCATAATGGCAAAATAACTGCAAAGGCGCATAATGACGATGCTGTTTATAATGGTGCTTTATTTAAAATAACACTTCCAAAAGAACAGCAGGATAGGGCTATTTTTTATCAAAAAGATTATTAGGATAAAGCCTGCTAGTTATTATTTACTCTAATCCTCCCTTCTCATCAATGCCAAACATTATATTCATATTCTGCACAGCTTGGCCAGAAGCTCCTTTAAGCAGGTTGTCAATAACAGAAATAACAACAAGCTGATTATTCTCATCTATCTCAAAACCGCCTAAGCAGCAGCAGTTTGTATTTTGGACATCATGCAGTTCTGGCAGTTTATCAATTATTCTGACAAATGGCTCGTTTTTATAGAATTCCTTGCAGATATTTTTAATTTTAGCAGCGTCGATTTTTTCTTTTAATAAAGCGTGCATAGTGCACATTAATCCCCTGAATACAGGAATGACATGCGGCGTGAAAGATATTTTTCTTTTAATAAATTGCTCTATCTCATATTTATGCCTGTGTGCAGTTATGCTGTAAGGTATTACATTATCAGAGTAATTATCAGGATTGTTTACATAAGCGGGCTTTACGCCTGCACCACTGTAGCCTGACTTGCAGTCAAAAATTATATTGCCTGCAAATTTCTGGATTGGAAATGCCGCAAGTATGCACGCAGTAGCATAACAACCCGGGTTTGCGACAATTCCCGCGTTTTTTATTTTATTTCTGAAAAGCTCAGGAAGCCCATAAATCGCATTTATTTTTGCATCAGAAAACCTAAAGTCAGCGCTTAAGTCTATTACTCTAGCTTTAAGCTGAGGCACAATCTCAAGAGAATGGCCGCTTGGCAGCGCAGCAAAGACAACATCAACATTGCTGTTGTTTATCTCGCCTATAGAAAGTGCTGTAAACTTTAATTTACTATTATCAAAATCATTGTAAACTGATTTTACAGTTTTTCCATTATGGCTTTGGCTGTTCAAAAAACATAAGTCAACAAAATTGTGCCTGCTTAATATTTTTATAAGCTCATAGCCAGTATATCCAGATGCTCCTAAAATTCCTGCTTTGATTTTCATATTTAGATGAAAAAAATTTAAAATCTGCGATTTTAAATTTTTTTATAATTTTTTATCTTCCAAGACACTTGACAATACCTTTACAGCCTTATCTATAACCTCTTTGTTTATTATAAGCGGCGGCAAAAATCTTATTACTTTATCAGCAGTTAGGTTTGCCAAAAGTCCTTTCTCAATGCATGATTTTATTGCTGTGGATGGGTTGCTCTTCATCTCCATTCCAATCATTAAGCCTTTGCCTCGTATTTCCTTTATAGAATCTGGTTTTATATTATTAAGCTTCCTTATAAGATATTTTCCTTGAGCAGATGCATTGGCCATAAGATTATTTTTTAGAATGAAGTCTATTGTAAAGTTTGCAGCTTTGCATGAAACAGGATTGCCTCCAAAAGTAGAGCCATGCTCGCCTTTTTCAAAGCTTTTAGCCACATCATCAGACGCTATTGTCGCGCCTATTGGAATTCCATTGGCAAGCCCTTTGGCCAAAGTGACAATGTCTGGCTTTATTTTGCTGTGCTGGAATGCAAAAAACTTTCCTGTCCTTCCGCAGCCTGTCTGCACCTCATCAAGCACCATCAAGATTTCATGCTTATCGCAAATCTCCCTCAACCATTTTAAATAATCTTTATGCGGAATTATTACGCCAGCCTCGCCTTGTATCGGCTCTAAAATGACAGCAGCAGTTTTTGGCGTTATGGCTTTTTCAATAGCCGGCGCATTATTATATTCAACATGACTAAATCCCTGAAGCATTGGCCTAAACTGTGATTTGATTTTATTTTTTCCAGTGGCAGCAAGGCTTCCAAATGTCCTTCCATGGAAGCTATTCTTTGTCGAGATTATTTGGGTTTTTTTGGTGTGCTTTCTTGCAAGCTTGATTGCAGCTTCTATGCTTTCTGTCCCTGAATTTGAGAAGAAGCATTTGCCCAGTCCAGAAATTTTAGCAAGCCTTTCAGCAAGCAATACCTGCTCTTCACTATAATAAAGATTTGTCGGGTTTGTTATTTTTTCAATCTGACTCTTCACGGCTTCAGTAAATTCCTTATTGCCGTGTCCAAGTATGCAGGTAGCCAACCCTCCAACCAAATCTATGTACTTTTTGCCATTTTTGTCAAAAATATAACAGCCGTTCCCATACTCTATAACTAGATCTGAGCGCGAGTAGGTATGCATCAGGTATTCATGCTCTAGCTCAATAATTTTCTCAGTATTCATTTTTATAAACAATTTCTGTTCCAATTCCCTTATCTGTAAAAATTTCAAGCAGCAAAGAATGAGGTATTAGCCCATTTATCAGGTGAGCTTTCGGGCAGCTGTTCTTGACTGCATAAATACAGGCCTCTACTTTTGGTATCATCCCCTTGTTTATTGTGCCATTTTTAATTCCTTCCTCTGCTGTATTTATGTCCATATGCGGCAAGAATTTTTCATTAATTATCACTCCATCAACATTAGTTAATATAGTAAGCTTCTCTGCATTTGTTGACACAGCAATATGCGAAGCGGCAGTGTCAGCATTGATATTGTAGCTTTTGTCATCCTCTCCAACGCCAATAGGGGATACAATAGGGATTATAGATGCATTTAATATTTTCAATATCCCTTCTTTGTTTATACTTGTTATCTCTCCAACAAGGCCGAGCTTAGGGTTTTTTTGCTTGACCTTAATATTTCCACTGCTGTCTATAGAGTCAACTCCTAAGCTTTTTAGGCTGGCAACAATATCCTTATTTAGCTTATTAAACACTTTCTCAACAACCTTCATTGTTGCGTCATCAGTATACCTTAAGCCATTGATAAACTTAGGCATTATGCCGATATTTTTCAGCTCATTGTCTATTTCAGGGCCGCCGCCATGCACAACTATGGGCTTTATCCCTATATGCTTTAGCAGAACTATATCCTCTATTACGTGGTTCATCTCGGCCATTGCATTGCCTCCGAATTTTATGACTACTAGCTTATTGTTGTATTTTTTAATGTAAGGCAATGCTTCAATAAGTACTTGTGTTTTTTCGTGTATGTTCATCTTAAATGCTCCTAATTCAAGTGCTGTAGTTTGCATTAATTTTAACATAATCATAACTCATGTCGCATCCATAAGCAGTAGCATGGGCATTGCCATGATTTGCGCTTATGGTTATTTTCAATGTGTCATTATTCATTATATCTTTTATCTTGTCAAAATCAAAGCTTGCTGCAGCACCATTTTTTACTATCCTCTCTTCTCCGAAATATATGTCAATTAAATTTGGGTTAAATTTTGCCTTTGAATTACCCATAGCACATATTATTCTGCCCCAGTTCGGCTCATTTCCAAAGATGGCGCACTTAACGAGAGCAGAGCTTACCACAGATTTAGCAAGCTTTTCTGCATCCGCTTTCGTAGCTGCATTCTTTACCTCAACCTCAATAAGCTTTGTGGCGCCTTCACCGTCTCTTGCAATCTTTTTTGCCAGCTCAATGCAAACATAATCAAGAGCTTTCTGAAATTTTGCATTGTTGACATTTCCAGCAAGGCCATTTGCCATTATAACTGCCATGTCACTTGTGCTGGTATCCCCGTCAACGCTTATCACATTAAATGATTTATCAACAGAATTCTTAAGAAGTGCTGCAAGCTTTTTTGCAGGAACTTTCGCGTCTGTAGTTATAAAGCAAAGCATCGTGGCCATATTTGGATGTATCATTCCTGAGCCTTTCGCTATCGCGCCTATCGTGAAGTTGCCTGCTTTAACGGCAATCTCTTTTTCAACTGTGTCTGTAGTCATTATCGCTTTAGCTGCATTGTGCTTGATGCCCAATTCATTTTTTATTCCTTTTAACCCATCAATTATTCTTCTCATTGGCAAATAGGCCCCAATCAAGCCCGTTGATGCTACAATAACATCATCTGCGCTTATCCCAAGCTCACTGCCTAAATAGTTTGCAGTGTCCTCAGCATCTTTTATACCTTTTTTCCCTGTGGCGACATTAGATACACCGCTATTGATTACTATAGCTTGGGCTTTTCCATTCCTAAGGTGCTTTTTTGTAACAATAAGAGGGGCACCTTTAACTTTATTAGAGGTGTAGACTGCAGTTGCATCGGCCAAAACTTCACTGAATATTACTGCAAGGTCCGCACCCGATTTTTTAATTCCTATAGATCTGCCTACAGCCTTGAATCCCTTAGGAGCACATACATTATTTTCAAGAACTTCCATTTTATTTTAACAGAGAGCTAAGCTTGGAATTTAAGCCTGATTCTTGCTTAGAAACTTCTGATTTAATCTTGCTTATTTGAAGCTTTGATTCGGCTAATCTAAGATCAGGAAATGAAAAATGCTTTTTTGTTTGGAGCTTATCCAAATTTTTAGCGACTTCAGCATAGGCATCTCTAAATGGCATTCCTTTTTTAACAAGATCATATGCGTGCTCTGCTGCAAACAATTCTTTAGTGCAGGCCTCAAGGCATTTTGCTTCATTTACCTGAAGATTTTTAACTATAATACTAAAAATTTTCAGCGTTGATAGTGTTATTTCAAAGCTTTCCATCAAAGGCTCTTTTGTAAGCTGCAAGTCGCGGTTGTAGCCAGACGGCAATTTTGATGCTATGCTTTTAACTAAATGCAGGTTAGAGTCTATTTTTGCTGCTTTCGCGCGCACTAATTCAAGCACGTCTGGATTTTTCTTTTGCGGCATTATGGAGCTGCCTGTGCAAAATTCGTCTGGCAGCTTAAAAAATCCAAATTCATCCATGCTGAATATTATCAAGTCGTTTGAAAGCTTTGCCAAGTCGCCCATTACAGCACCTAACGCAAATATTATAAAAGACTCAAACTTGCCTCTGCTGCTCTGCACATAAATTGGGTTGTTCTGCACTTTTTCAAATCCCAGCAGCTCTGCAACCAATTTCCTGTCAACATTTAGCGGTAATCCATAGCCAGCGCCGCTTCCCAAAGGAGACTGATCATTAACTTCGTAAGCCTCCTCTATGATTTCTAAATTATCCATCATAGACTCTGCAAAGCTGCTGAAAAATAAGCCTACAGAGGATGGCATGGCCTTTCGCGAATGAGTATAGCCCGGCATAGGAACTGACTTGAACTTTTCAGCAGCGTCAATGAGCGCAGAAGCTAAATCCAATGCGCATTTCTGAACTTCAATTAATTTTTCCTTTGAGTACAATCTTAAATCAACCAAAACTTGCTCATTTCTTGAGCGGGCTGTGTGGATTTTTTTGCCCAAATCTCCTAATTTTTTTGTCAAGTAATTTTCAATTGCAGTATGTGCATCCTCATCTTCAATTTGAATTTGAAATTTTTTCTCTAGGGAAAAAATTTTAACTAGTGTCTTCTTAATTTTATTTAATTCTTCTTTACTCAAAATCCCTATTCTATTAAGCATAATTGCGTGTGCTATGCTGCCATAAACATCATATTTAACTAAATTCTTATCTAGCAAAAAATCATTGCCAACTGTAAATTTTTCAATTTCCTCGTTTAATTTGTAATCTTTCTGCCAGAGCTTCATTTTGAATTTAAGATTTCATTAATTTTAATATTATCGCTTTCTGCATGTGCAGCCTATTTTCGGCCTGCTCAAAGACAATGCTTTGCTTGCCGTCAATCACGCTTGCTGTCTGCTCGCAGCCGCGCATAGCAGGAAGGCAGTGCATGAAAACAGCATTGCTTTTTGCATTTGCCATCAATGCGTCATTTACTTGATAAGGCATTAATAAACTTAATCTTTTTTCCTTTTCTTTAGGCGGTATATGATAGCTCATCCATGTATCTGTGTAAACTATGTCTGCGCCCTTGACAGCTTCTTTTGGATTATCTGTAATCTGTATTTTAGAGCCTGAATCAGCGGCTTTTTTCAATGCAATATCGACAATCCACTTCTGGGGCATTAAATCCTTTGGACACCCTACAGATATGTCAATGCCTGTTGTGGAGCAGCCTAAAAGCAGGCTGTGCGTTATGTTGTTATTGCCATCTCCAACAAAGCTTAGCTTAAGGCCTTGCAGCTTGTTTTTATGCTCGTTTATTGTAAACAAGTCTGACAAAATCTGGCAGGGATGAAACATGTTTGTCAGCCCATTTATAACAGGAACTGCTGCGCTATTAGCTAATTCTTCAATATCCTCTTGCTTGTACATTCTGGCCATGATTATATCACAATACCTGCTGGCAACTTTTGCTGTGTCTGCTATTGACTCTTTTTCTCCGAAAGGCGCATCTTTTGTCTCCATGAAAATGGCATGGCCGCCAAGCTGCGTCATCGCGACCTCAAAAGAGACTCTTGTTCTTAGCGATGGCTTTTCAAAAATCATCAGCATAGTCTTATTCTTCAGGGCATCAAAATAATCTTTTGGATCCTTTTTTAGCTTGGACGCATGGCTAATTAAATCTAAAATATGCTCTATGTTCCAATTAATTAATGACACAAGATTTTTCATTTTTATTTTATATACTCGGATATAAGTGAAATGCAGGCACTTCAATCACAAAATTTATAGCACCTTTCTCTTTAGCAAACCACGCTAAACTCGGAATATTATGATAGATTGATACGTGCCAAAGACTTCATTGGCATGGTGCATAGCTGTAACAAACAAGTGGCTTGCTGATTCAACTAAATAAACTCGGTTTACACCTCCAACTCCTATTTCCCGCAGGCTCATGCTGTTGGAGTTTGCGATATTTTGCAAAGGCTTAACAACAAGCTCGTCATAATATACCATTTTACTCAACTCAAGAAAATTAAATTTATTTCACATTCCTTATACTGCTGCTCTTAAGCCTCAAAGCATTCAGCTTAATGAAGCCTACTGCATCTTTTTGGTCATATCCCCCTATAACATCCATGCTGCTTAGCTCTTGGTTGTATAATGACTCTTTTGATTCTCGGCCTATAACCGTGCAATTGCCTTTGTACAATGAGAGGTAGACTGTTCCACTAATATGCTCCTGGCTTTTGTCAAAAGCCGCTTTTAAAAATTCCATTTCAGGCGAGTACCAAAAACCATAATAAATAAGCTCTGCAAATTTAGGAATAAGCATGTCCCGCAAATGCATTACTTCCCTGTCCATTGTTATCCCTTCTATGTCGCGGTGGGCTATGT
>Ga0209541_10017075_pt1 | contig 10669 bp, 9 predicted proteins | sample RifCSPlowO2_01_FD_184027 | JGI IMG/M metagenome (GOLD analysis project Ga0209541, IMG submission 184027) | Groundwater microbial communities from Rifle, Colorado - Rifle CSP2_plank lowO2_0.1 (SPAdes) (version 2) | ecosystem: Environmental > Aquatic > Deep subsurface > Groundwater | place: Rifle... | reverse complement strand
TCCCTCATAGCAGACTTCAGTGGAATCTCGTATTCCATTTTGAATAGAGTCAACCCAAACAGAACCGTGAATGCTGAAAAAATTAGGCGTCGGTTTGCCACCGCCACCGGGGGGAGGTGGGAGCGGATTGCCACCGGAAGAGCTAGTCGTAAAGCTTTGAGTAGTACCCCAGCTGGTCTCTGAAGTATTGGTGGCTTTAGCTGAAAAATAGTAAGTTGTTCCCTGCGTCAGTCCGGTAACATTTTTAGAGAAGGCGGCGACACCTTGGGGCTGTGAAGGAGAAGTAGGAGCCGAACTAAAGGTCCAGTTGCCCGGAGTCTGTCCTCCATTGGAGGTTCCCCAATAGACTGTAACCGTGGGATTTATCCCTCCTGTTGACGTAACATTTCCATTGAGAGTGGCGGTTGTAGTTGTTTTATTGGTAGCCGCACTGGTGGTAATCGTGAGAGCAGTTGTGTTGCAGGTGGAGCTGTAAGTTTTTGCTCCGTTACAGCAAGCATATTGATTAGGCGTGTCCCAAAATGTTATTGGATTATTGGGAACGGGAGGATAACTGCATGTTCCGGCGGATATATTACAGATGTCCGTGGTGCACGCATTGCTATCCAAACAATCATTGTCATTTGTGCATCCCGTGACAACAGGAGCAGTGGTGGGGGTGGGAGTGGGGGTTGGGGTGGGAGTTGGGGTAGGAGTGTTGGTGGGAATGGGGGCAATGGTATAATTACAGCAGTATCCTGCATTTCCCGCTTCAGTCGCGCTTGTCGAACAGCTTCTGCTTAAATATTCAGGGGCCATATACGGGCCTGGACGAGGTTGACACATACCGTTTGCCTGAGTGACAGGACATGATCCCTCATATACAAAAGGACCTACTCCGGCAAAACAGTAATCAGTGCAAGAAGCAGTTACAGTTTTTCCTGGGGAGCTGTAGAAATTTGCCATAAAATCGCAAACGCCTTTTCCACTTGAATAACCTAAAATATTTGGAGGGTTGTTGGTGTTGCAACTACCTTGATCAAGAAAGCCTGCTGAGCAATCAAAAGTGTAAGCTGCAAATGATTTGTTAACAAAACTAAAACCGAAAAAAAATCCGGTTAAAATTAGATAGACAACGATGTGAGCAGTAAACCGCTGCATAAATTATTTTAATATAATTACTTTTCCTTCAGAAGTAGTGGCCAGATTGAAAGTTTTCCAATTTGGACCTATTCCTGATATCTGCACCTGACTATTGCTTATTGACTCTTTGTTGGTTGAAGCAATTTCAACAATCGGTTGACCCTTCGTAACATCAATAGGTTCATCGATGTATTTGTTGTTTCCGAAGACGTCTTTTTCAACGATAATTATAGGATTGGATCCGGCTGTGGAAATCCATACATAAATATCTTTTCCTTCAGAATCAATCATGTGTATGGAAAAGGTAGATTGTTTGCCCTCCTTACCAATTTGTCCCTTCAGTTTTCCGTCAAAAGGGGAAATGATAATATCTCCTTTTTGTAGTCCATTGATTCTAATAGTTTCAAGAACTTGCTGCTCATTATTGGGAACTAGAGTCACTTTTTTTGCAAGAAGAGTTGGAGTGCGATCAAACATGATAGGAAGAACAATAGTAAGAGTTTTACTTTCCTCCTGCCATATTGGAGGAGCAGCTTTTTCAGCCTCAGGTAGAATCATTTGAATCAAGTTATTTGAGTCAATCATCTGTTGTTCTGTGAGAGCAGGGTCGAAGGTGGAGGAGATTTCTATTTTCTGAGGAGTAGGATTGTTAACTTCATAAGCTGCTTTTATTCCTACTCCTACTCCTGCTGCTGCCAACCCGGCAAGAATAATTTTTGCAGCCGTGCCTCCTAAGAATCTGCGTATGGGACTTTTTAGTTTGCCTGTTTTTGTAGGGATATCTACAGAGGTATGTCCGGCTGTCTTATTTAGAATATCCCTGAATACATCTCTTTGAGATGGTCTGGCCGGTGTGGTTCCCCGCATTTCTTTGACACCCAATTTCTCCCCTTTCATATTGGCTTCGCTCATTCTATACCAATTCTTGCAAAGTTGCTATAAGCTTGTCAAGGCTTTTACTTCTTTCCCAATCCTTCGTCGTGAGGACCAATTGTAAGCAATAAAGCGCTGCCATTTATTAGTTGATACGTAAATCTGTAATGATTGGTAAGTCTTCCTTCAAATATTTCAGTACCACTCATTTTTCTTGCCCGAAGAGATGGATGACGGGGATTAGTTAAAAGAAGAGAAAGTTTTATGTCGAATCTTTTTTGTAAGGAGAAAGGAAGCTTTTTGAATTGCTTCTTAAATTTTTTGGTGAAAACAGGAATTACGAGTTGAGCCATTTTATCGCTTCTTTTGCAGTATTGAATTTTATGCCTTTTCCCGCTTGAATTTCTTTCAAGGCTTTTTTGTCCGACCATTCCCACCACTCATCCGAGCCGTAGGATGGCTCTTTTTCATAAAGTTTTGTTTTAATTACTTTAATCTCGTCGGTAAGAGCGTTAAGACGCACAAAAATTTCCTCTATTGTTTTTGGAGAAACCATTACTGCTTGATTCATAATTGTATTCTAGCAAGTTTAGGAGAGAAATCAAGGACTAAGTTGGGGTTGGGGGGCAGGGGTGGGAGTGGGACCGGCCGGCGTTGGTTGTAATTCTCTGCCACAAATTTGTCAAGCTACATCAGAAGCTGATGCAGCTTTTGGCAGTTGAATAATCAGAACTTTCTTTGGGAATGGAACAGGTAAAGATACTGTTGATTGATTTTGGAGGAGTGCCGATTATAGTCATACCGTAACCCTTTTTACCATCAGATGTTGTTTGGAAATTTTCGCAGAAAACAGATTCGGAAACATTTCTACAATTGGGATCTGAAAGAATAAAGGGGGTGGAGAAATATGAAGAAAGAAGGGAATTGGCCAGCGCTGCGGAGGCGGCAGGCTGCGGCAGATTTTTAAGATTTATAGAAATACTGGAGGAATTGGGGTTACTGCTGTTTTTATCAAAGCGAAAAAAAGCAGCAGGACTGGCGTTTTGAGAGAAGAAAGAAGTGACAAACCAATTTGGATTTTGCGCATATTGATTGATGGTAATTCCCTGATTTGTTTCGAAATTTACAGGCAAGAGGCCTGGTTTGAGGGTGGATTTGATGTACTGAGTAAGCAAGGTTTTGGCTTTCTCCGTGTCATACTGGAAGGTAGTGGGGGTAAAATTCGCAGGAGACGGAGCTGTCTTTTCGCCGGAGCCTCGCAAGACCTGGTCTTGCGAAGCTAATTTGGCCGGTTGTCTGGGGGAGTCACCAGTCGGAGCCTCCCTTCGGGGTAGCCAGCCGAGCTGTTTGGGAAATACCTCGGAGACTGAGAGAATATTAAAATAATTAAGGGTTCCGAACAATAACAAAAGAACAACTGTTACAAAAACAATTTCAAACAGTCCTACTTCCAAAAGCGCCAAGGCATGCAGCTTATTCTTGGGAGGAGTAGGCAAATTTTCTTCCATAGGTTTATGGTAGGAGATTAGGCAAAAAGAGTCAAGCTAAATGATTAACCGGGAAGATTTTTCCAGCAATAATAGCCGGGCGGTCATTTTTTGTATCCAAATGTCCTTCAACAATTATCACGGAATCTTTAATTAGTAAATCCTTATACTGATCAAATGTTCTAGGAAAAACAACGCATTCTATAGACAGGCCTTTTTCATTTGCAATTAATAAGAAAGCCATTTCACTATTATTTTTTTTCGTGAAAATTCTCCTTAAAGATTCTACTATGCCTCCAATTTTTACTTTGGCGCCCTCCTTTTCCTCCGTCAAGTGTTCTAATTCATGCGATACCATGCTTTTGACATGTACCAGATTATCAAGCTGAGGATGTGAAGTCAGATAAAATCCAAGAAATTCCTTTTCAAAAGCTAATTTTTCATTGGTGGAAAAGTCATTAATTTTATTTTCCGATGTTTTGTGCTCCATTTTTATTTCTTCGGTTTCGCCGAAAAGACTCGTCTGGCCTTCCTTTTTTTGTTTTATTTTCCGATGCGCTTTTTCCACAATTTCAGGATATGACATCAGGAGACTGGCTCTATTATCAAAAGCATCCATAGCGCCTGCTTTAATCAAACTTTCAATTGTCTTTTTATTTACAGGACCAAGATCAACTCTTAAGCAAAAATCCTCAAAGGATTTAAATTTTCCCTGAATTCGTGCGTCAAATATGCTTTTTATGGCTGCTGTGCCAACATTTTTAATAGCTGTCAAGCCAAACCTTATGTTTATCTTATTTTCAATCGAAAAATCGCTTTGTGATTTGTTAATGTCCGGAGGGAGTATAGCGACTTTTAAGCGCTTGCATTCGGCAACCGCTTGGGCAATTTTTTCATTTTTAACAGGACCTGTTGTGCCTCGGGATTCCGCAGTTAAGAGAGCTGTCATAAATTCAACAGGATAATGAGCTTTGAGATAAGCTGTCCTGAAAGCAATCGTTGCGTAACCTGCAGCATGAGCCTTGTTGAAGCCGTATCCTGCAAAAGGCTCGAATAAAATCCAGAATTCTTCTGCTTTTTTTCTAAGCATACCGTTATTAACGCATCCCTCTACAAATTTATCATGCTGTTTTTTCATTTCAGATGCGATTTTTTTACCAATCGCTTTTCTAAGCTTATCTGCCTCAAGCCATGAGTATCCGGCTACTTTTATGGCAGTTAAAAGCACATCGTCTTGGAAGGTTATTACTCCGTAGGATTCTTTCAAAATATCAGAAAGGCGGGGGTCGGGATATTTTATGAGAGATGGGTTATGTTTTCTTCTGATAAATTCCGGAATATTCGCCATGGGACCCGGTCTATACAAAGCAACCATAGCTTGCAAATCAAAGATGGTTGTCGGTTTTAGATCCTTAATGTATCTGCGCATTCCCGAAGATTCAAGCTGAAAAATTCCCGTTGTTTCTCCTGAAGCGAGTAAATCGTATGTTTCCTTATCTTCGTACGATAATACCGACAGGTCGATATCTTTTTGCTGATTATCTTTAATAAAACGAAGAGACTCCTGAATAATGGTTAGATTTCTAAGACCCAAAAAGTCAATTTTTAACAACCCGACCCCATCTTCTCCGACTGTATACATATCGTATTGGGTTATAATTTTTTCCCCATTTGTTTCTTTTTGAAGAGGCGTATATTCGGTTAAGGGTTTATCCGCAATGACAACTCCCGCAGCATGCATGGATGCATGTCTCGCAACTCCTTCCAGCTTTTTTGCCAGATCAAGAAGCTTTTTAGTTTCGGGTTCGGATTGATATGCTATTTTCAACTCAGGACTTTGATCCAAAGCTCTTTCCAAAGTCATTGCATGTCCTTGCCAACCGGGAGGAATCATTTTCGAAATTCTATCGGGACCGGAATAAGGCATACCCAGAGCGCGTCCTGTATCTCTGACTGATCCTCTGGCTTCCATAGTTCCAAAAGTAATTATCTGCGCAACTTTGTCCCGGCCGTATTTTTGCGTTACATATCCAATAACTTCATCCCGCCTGTTGTCTGCAAAATCCAAATCTATATCGGGCGGTGATGGACGCATTGGGTTGAGAAACCTTTCAAATGGCAGCTTGAAAAATAAAGGATCTACGTCGGATATCCCTAAGGCATATGAAACAATTGATCCCGCATTCGAACCTCTTCCGGGTCCAACAGTTATGTCGCGAGCTTTAGCCCAGTTTACGAAATCAGCAACAATTAAAATGTATGTTTCATATCCCTTTTTAAGGATAACTGAAAGTTCATAATCCGCTCTCTCTTTGATAGCTGGCGTAACATTTCCGTATCTTCTCTTTAAACCTTCCTTGACTTGTTCCTGAATGTACTCTGCGGAAGTTCTGGAGTTCGGAACGGAAAACACCGGCATAATCCATTTCCCCAAAATTATTTCGACATTGCACATGTCGGCAATTTTTACAGTATTTTCAATTGCTTCAGGTGTCTGTATAAAAAGCCCCTTCATTTCTTCCTGAGATTTTATATAAAAATCCGGAGAAGAAATCATAGAAAGTTTTCTATTTTTTGTATCTATAGTGTTTTGCGTCTGAATACAGAGGAGAATTTCCTGCGCCTCCGCATCGGCAGCGCTAACGTAATGATTGTCATTGGTTGCTACCAAAGGTATTCCTAATTTTTTTGATAAACTAATTAATTTTTCATTCAATGGATCTTGATCCTTGACATCAATATGTCTTTGGAGTTCCAGATAGAAATTATCTTTTCCAAATATTTCAGACAAAGTTTGCGCTCTTTTTCTGGCAGTTTCTTCTTGATTTTGCAATAAGGGTTCTGAGACAAATCCGTTTACGCATGCGCTTAGGCAAATTAATCCCCCATGGTATTCTTTCAAAAGATCCATGTCCGTTCGGGGTCTGTAATAATATCCTTCAAGATTGGATATTGATATAATTTTCATTAAATTCTTATAACCCGTGTTGTTTTTTGCCAAGAGAATTAGATGATTTGAATCTGTGTCTACTCCGGCTTCCTTGTCGTGACGAGACCGTCGACTGACATATATTTCGCAGCCAATAATTGGTTTTATTCCCTCTTCAAGACATGTTTTGTAAAACTTTATTGTCCCATACATATTCCCGTGGTCTGTTATGGCAAGAGCTTTCATCCCCAATTCCTTTGCGCGAAGTACCATATCTTTTATTTTGGAAAGTCCGTCCAAAAGAGAGAATTCGCTGTGATTGTGAAGGTGTACGAAGTCTGCCATATCGGTATTAAGTATAAAGTATTACGTATTAAGTATAAAGGACTATTTCAATTTTTTCTCTAGAGCAGTTTTTATTTGATTGCTGTCTGCTGTTGGGAAATGTTGTTTTACTTTTCCGATTAAAAATCCAATAACCTGGACTTTTCCGCTTTTATAATCATTAATTGCTTTTTGGTTTTCCTTGATTACTTTGTCTGTAATTTCTTGTAATTTATTTTCATCAATATCATCTGTTTTTTTGAAATTTACAATATTTTTAACTAATTCTGCAGGCAATATATTATTCATATCTATTTTCTTATTAATGACAGTATTAGCAATTTGCTTTGGGTTTATTTTGAAAGTTTTCCCAACTTTTACAGCTTCTTCAAAATAATCAGTCATTTCTTTTTCCCGAGTTAAAATTTCCGCATCATATTTTGACAAATTATATTCCTTAATAAGTCTTGCAAGTTTTGCATCCGGTAATTCCGGCATTTGATCCGCCAGCTGGCGGATTTGATTCTGGGTGAAACGGATCGGAGGGATATCCGGTTCAGGAAAATAACGGTAATCATTTGCTTCCTCCTTGATTCGCTGAGAAACTGTTTTTTGCTTATCTTCATCCCAACCGCGAGTCTCCTGAACAGGCGTTTTATTCTCGCTTAAAATTTCAGTTTGTCTTCTAATTTCATATTCGATCGCTTTTTCTGCAAAACGGAAAGAATTAATATTTTTCACTTCAACTTTATATTTAGGTAAGTTGTTAATGGTTAATAGTTCATTGTTCATAGTTATTTCGCGAAGCGAAATGTTCGGTTCCAGTCTCATGTTGCCTTTTTCCATGTCCGCATCCGAAACATCAAGATAGCGCACAATTTGCTGAAGTTTCTTTAGATATTCAATAACTTCTTTTGCGTTCTCAAAATCCGGTTCTGTAACAATTTCGACCAGAGGAACTCCTGATCTATTAAAATCAATTAATGAGTTTTCGCCTTGATGGGTCAGTTTGGCGGTATCCTCTTCCATGTGCACTCGGGTTATCCCAATTTTTTTTCCGTTTGAAAGCGTAATAAAACCTTTCAGGCAAAATGGCTGATCGTATTGGCTAATCTGATAACCTTTTGGAAGATCAGGATAAAAATAATTTTTTCTGTCAAATTTTGAAAAATTGGCAATTTTGCAATTTAGCGCCAGACCTATCATCACGCACCAATCAATTGCTTTTCCGTTTGGTACGGGTAATGCGCCCGGTGAACCAAGACAAACAGGGCAGGTATGAGTATTTGGTTTTTGTCCAAAATAATCCGCGGAACACGAGCAGAACATTTTAGATTTTGTTTTTAGTTCCACATGGACTTCAAGACCGATAACGGGTTCATAGTTAATTGTTAATGGTTCATTGTTCATAGTGCGGGTTTTTGTTTACGCCACTGCGTTGCTTGTTCGTAAGCGTATCCAATTTGAAATAATTTAACTTCTGAGAGTTGCGGTCCAAGAATTTGCATTCCCACAGGTAATCCATCAATAAATCCAATTGGCAGCGATAGTCCCGGAATCCCCGCTAAATTAGCGGTAACAGTTAAGACGTCAGACATATACATTTTTATTGGGTCGTTAATTTTCTCTCCCAATTTCCAGGGAAGAGTTGGACATACCGGCGAAATTAGGGCATCTACTTTTTGAAATGCGTCATTAAAATCTTTTATTATCAAAGTCCGAACAGCCATTGCTTTTTTATAATATGCATCATAATAACCTGATGAAAGAGTAAATGTTCCGAGCATGATTCTTCTTTTTGCTTCATCTCCAAAATACGATCTATCATTTCCATAACGAATACCGTCGTAACGGGCAAGGTTGGACGATACTTCAGATGGTTGGATAATGTAATAAGCGGCAATTCCGTATTCCGTGTAGGGAAGTGAAATTTCAATTATTTCCGCTCCTAAGTTTGCAAACGTTTTTACTGTTTCCTCAAATTTTTCTTTGGCTTCATTATCCAAATCTGAAGTAACGAATTCTTTTGGAATTCCTATTTTTAATCCCTTAATTCCTTTGTTTAAATCCTTTGTGAAATCTTCGACTGGGTTAGGAAGCGTTGTGGCGTCCATTTTGTCTTGACCGGCGGTGACATTGAAGAATAAAGCGGAATCTTCAACGGTTTTCGTGAAGTGTCCGATTGAATCCAAAGAGGATGCCATGGCGATTATCCCATAACGGCTTACTCTTCCGTAAGTTGGTTTCAGTCCGACGACATTATTAAAACTTGCGGGTAGTCTTATGGATCCGCCTGTGTCAGTACCGGTAGAGGCAATGCACATGTCAGACGCTACGGATACAGCAGAACCGCTCGAAGATCCGCCCGGCACATATTCTTTATCCCACGGATTTTTGGTTGGGCCAAAATCCGAATTCTCACCGCTTGATCCATGTGCCCACGCGTCGCAATTTGTTTTGCCAATTATTATCGCTCCCGCATCTTTTATTTTTTTTACAACTGCCGCGTCATATTGGGGAATGTAATCTTTCAAAACGTTCGATGCCGCAGTGGTCTTAATTCCCTTGGTTGAAAACAAATCTTTTAGAGCAATCGGAATTCCCAAAAGCGACTTAGCTTCCAAGACCTGGTCTTGCGAAGCTAAGTCGTCCGCTTTCCTGGCAGAATCCAAGGCTTCTTTTTCGGTTACGGTAATAAATGCGTTTAAATCTTTGTTGTGCTTTTTTATTTGCTCAAGACAAGCTTTCGTCAACTCAACAGACGAAAACTTTTTCGATTTCAATCCGCCCTTCGCTTCTTTAATTGTTAATTCATTTAACTTCATAATTTATCATTAATCCTTAATCATTCCGTAAGTATCGCTTTCACCTTAAACAATCCATCGTGCTGATTTTTGACATTAGATAAAGCTTCTTCTTGGCTTAGCGATAACGTTGACTCATCATCTCTGACGACATTCTCAAGTTCTGTTACTTGCGAAGTTGTTTCGACATTTTTTGTATCAACTTCTTTTAATGTCTCAAAGTAATTGAGGATTTCCGACAACTGTTTTTCGAATTTTTTCTCTTCGTCTTTTTTTAGGGGTAAATTTGCCAATTTAGCAACATGAACAACATTAATTTTCATGAATATATTATATGTTGAGTTAGAATTTTCCGCAACCGAGAAAAAATGATTGCGAAAGTTACAGTTGACAGAGAAATTTATTAATGGCAAAATAGAATTTATGTTAACAAAAAAAGACGTTATAGATGTAAAGGATGTTATAGTAAGCAGCCTGAGTGAATTTTTTGTAACAATTTTAGCTCCGTATTTAGACCGTGAACATAAGGAAAATAAGGAAGATCACGAGAAACTAAGAGTAGAGCTTGGTGATAAAATAGATTTGATTAATGAACATATTAGGGATCACAAGAAAAGAATATCAAAATTAGAAGACGTTGTTAATATAATTTAATTTTAAGCTTCAGGAGCACATGCTCCTTTACTCTGTTTTTTTAAGCGGTAAATTTGCCAATTTAGCGATATGGGGAACATTAATTTTCATGTAATTTATTATAGCTCAACGTTAAGTCTGTTAGCAATTACATTGCGAGCTCTAATTTCAATGAAATTGTCAAGAGGGGAGAGGTTGATGGTAGGGGACATGTCGTACTTTTTTTTCAAAGCAAGTTTAATTAAAAAATCTGCGAATTCTGGATTCTTAGGGAGAATTGGACCATGGAAATATGTTCCAAAACTATTTTTATAAATTGCGCCTTCCGTACCGTCTTCCCCATTATTTCCAAAACCTTTCAGGACCTTTCCTAAAGGTTTAACGTTTTTTCCTAGATAAGTTCTTCCACCATGATTTTCAAATCCTACCAAGGTGTAGCTACGATTACACCTGGAAGGTGAATAGATATTGACACCCTGGAATTCTATTGCAACATT
>Ga0209541_10017074_pt1 | contig 10670 bp, 8 predicted proteins | sample RifCSPlowO2_01_FD_184027 | JGI IMG/M metagenome (GOLD analysis project Ga0209541, IMG submission 184027) | Groundwater microbial communities from Rifle, Colorado - Rifle CSP2_plank lowO2_0.1 (SPAdes) (version 2) | ecosystem: Environmental > Aquatic > Deep subsurface > Groundwater | place: Rifle... | reverse complement strand
ATTGCCTCTTTGTTTATTACTTTTGGCGCTATCCCGGCCGCAAGCAATGCCTTCAAACTTGACGCAAAGATTATCTCTTTCGGACCTACGTAGTAATAAAAATATTCCTGGCCGTACCTACTGTTAAAAATACAGATCCGTTCTTTCTTTGAATCGTAGATGATAACGAGAAATACCCCTTTAAGATATTTAACAACATCTTTACCGTGCCTAATAAAAAGTTTAAGAACAACCTCTTCCTCCGAATTTCTAGAGAAACGGATGCCCTCGTCCTCTAACTGTTTTTTTATCCCTTCATAGTCAAATATCTGCCCGTCCATAAATAGACTATACCTTCTCTCCTTATCGGTGGCCGGCTGCGTGTCCCGATTTAAAACTCCCAAGCCGACTCTGCCGAGCGCGATATTCTTATCGAAAAAGCGATTGACTATATTCCCCGGCATTGGCTGAGAGGCGTTCAGCATCATCTTTAGAATCCGCTCATTTTCCTCAGGCGCCACGCTACTTTTTCTAAATATTCCGAATAGTCCTACCATTTATTGAGATTCACCTCTTTATAAATATTTTTCAGGAAATTTTAGAGATATCAATGGGATTGAAACGCTCTCTTTACCGGTATAATCCGGCGGATTTACAATCATATGACTTATTTGTTGGTTTCCGATAAAAATTTGGGTCTTTTTTGCATTTGGAGTATAAAAAGTAATGCCTTGCAGGTCTTCAAGTTTAGGAATGCGGTTACCACTTATCTCATCCAAAATTTTATTGATTTCTATATTAAAGTATCCATCTTTTCTTCTGACCGTCCAATCTAATTTATTATGAAACAAATTATATTGAAGCAATTTCGACGTGGTTGTCACATAAATTTCTCCGCTTGAGAGCTCATTGGTCAAGTAACGAAGCGCTTGTTGCAATTCTACTGAAATGAAATTCTTACTATCATGATTTCTTCCAAGATGGGCGTAGACGATCATGTACCCATTTTTGGATTTTAAGCTCTTTAATGTTTCGGCGCTTATCAAATCTGCCAAATCCTTTGCATATGGTTTCTCCCAGAATCCATATCTTTTAAATCTATAGATTTTAGTTGCATCATCAAGAACCTCGATATCCAATAATTTATTAATCGTCCACAATGTGTCTTTTCCAACAAATAGTTTCAGAATCTCGAAAGGACGCCGCTCTTGCTTAAGTACATCAAAAACGCTTGAATTCGCATCCTGGCCTATGATATTTGTAATGTCCGATGTCCATAAGAATTCTACTCCATAACGAATGGTTACATCAATATGGTATTCATCTGCATCATGATTATCTCCGCGATAAAAAGGCGCGGCGCCAATATTCTGCCCATTAAACCTGTCTCCGTGGTTTACCCAAACTTTAACTTTGCATCCATATTTATTAAGTTCTTCAAACGCTTTAACTGCCATCTCTCTTTTAAAACCACCGACTCTAGAAAAATTTCCAAAAGTATGAATCACATCAAGATACCCACTTTTTATAAAGTCCCTGATGATTGACGCGTTTTCAGAAGGACCAGGCGTTAATCCTTTGAAATAGGTAAAGTTATCTTTAAGATCTGCGGAATACATCCAAAAACTGTTTCCTATCTCTAGGCCAACGCCCTTGCCTATAGATGTCTCGCGCGTCGTGTTTAAAAATTTCTGTATTTCTAAAAATTCATCCACAGTAGTAGTTTCATCTATGTCATTGCATATAGCTACTGCTGCCTTAAATGGGTAAGGAAACTTTCGCAAATTTACTCTATTCGCGAAGTGATGATAGAGTGTAATAGAAGCGACCGCTGCGCAAATAAAGAAAGATAAGTTTCTAATAATCTTCTTTTTCATCTTAATAGCTACACCCATTCGAGGCCTTACATTTTACTATCTTGCCAATGTTGCACCACAGCGCTAACCACATCTTGAGGAATTCGCGCCTATTACAAATGCAGAAGATCAAATCCGATATATTTTTAAGGACTTTCCTGATTAGATATCGGGGAATCCCAAAATAACAGATAACATCGCGCGGGATTTCACCAGTCTCTCTTATCATGCAGTATTTGCCATATTCTACATACCATCTTGCAATAGAAAATAGACTCACGCTTTTTATATCCATCTTATGCCATACTAACGCTTCCCCGCAGTAATAACAGATTTTGTTATGCCTAATAAGCCGCGTGAATAACTCTGAATCCTCGCCATTTACTAGACCTGGCCCTAAATCTGTTCGAAATAACCCTATCTCCTTAAAACAGTTTCTCCTTATGGCCATATTGGCGCCAACAAAAGGAGGCATCTCTCTATTATCATAAATTTTTACAGATTCTCCATAGTCGTAAAGAGCAATCGGGCCCTGCAAAATTCTGATATTTTCCTCAACCCACTTCGGCGTTTTCTCGGGATAAATAGGCAAAACCCGGCCGCCGACAGCGTCGCAATTATTATTTTTAAAACATTTCCAAACATTTAAGAGCCAGTTTTCATCGAGAAGAATATCATCATCAATGAATGCCAGAACATTTCCCTCGGCCTTTTCAATCCCTAGATTTAACGCATATGACTTACCCTGTCTTTTCTCGAATAAATACTTAAGCCCTTGTGTGAATCTTGGCGCGTAAGATTCCACGGTTTTCTTTGTATCATCTTTCGAATTATTATCTACAATGATTATTTCATATCTCATGCCTCCGTCTTTAACTTTCAAAAGAGTTTTAAGCGTATTTTTTAAAATTTCAGAGCGGTTATATGTGCTGATAATGACTGAAATATCCATATTAAAATTTATATCCCTTATTCATGAGATTACCTTTATATAAAAATATCGGTCTGATGAATAAAAAAAGTATCTCCGCGAGATTTGTCATCTCGCGTTTAATAATTTTTTTGAGCACCATGCCGTAGAGCCACTTTTCATGCTTCAGGTCATTAAGCATTTGGGTAAAGGAATACTTTACGCCTATCTTCCTCCATCCCATGCCTTCATTTTCACATCGTTTCATTAATGATTTTAAATTATAGGTATGGCCGTGATAGCATAGAGCGTCCCTTTTCCTGACCATTCGATAACCGGAGGCAAAGAGACGTTTCTGGAGCGCCTTATCCTCAGACATGAGCGCATCGCCGAAACGTGTCCTTTCCCATACATCTTTTTTAATCGCCAAATTGGCGCAGGACAATCCGATGTTTCCGTTGTTTTTATGAAAAGATTTCGACTCGCTGGTGAAGAAAAAGTAGTCTCTATCTTCCCAGAAGAATATTTTACGGTCCGTTCGCGCGCATGTCTGGCCCTGCACAACGTCAGTCTCGTCTTTTAATAGGGGCCTCGCCAAATTCTCGAGCCAATTCTCGTTAACAGGGACAACATCCTGTGATATGGTAACCACAAATTCGCCCTTCGCCTTACTGAATCCGAAATCGCGTGTGGGCCCGAATCTAAAATTTTTGGGGCTTATTTCGTATATTGTTACTTCTGGAAAAGAGCGCAAAAATTCTAGAGTGCCGTCTGTAGAGCCGGTATCAACTATTACTACCTCATATGTAAAGGTTGTCTTTTGTGAAAGTATATTCTTTATCGATCGCCTAAATAGCGCCCCGCCATTCTTTGTAAGAATGACAATAGACGCGATCGGTTTCTCTTTTGTTTCTTTCACCCTTGAGCGCCGGATATCATCAATGGTTGTTATAGAATCAAGCGCTGCCTTAGTAGCTTCGAGGTAACATTTACCCCATCTCTTATCCGGTTCCAAGTGATTACCTTCTCCCCATTCATTCCATGCGTTTATAAAGACTAAGCGCTCGTCTCCTTCATGTTCCTGCATAGTCCATTCTAATATTCTCTTTAGCCATGTTTCATATTTTTGCGGTGTGGACCCCGTAAAGATCGCGGCTTGTTTTTCCCGTCGCGGGCTATTGTCAAATGACGGTGTAACACAGCGGAAGCGCTTGTACGATCGATTAGAGTCTTTTAGCATCGTATCAACCAGAATTTGATAACTTGTAATAAAATTATCCGCATAGATCTTTGGTATTAGTCCAAATTTCATCAATTTCTTGTGAAATCTACTGCTTTTACTTTTCCAGGCAAGCATGTCCCGCCAGTGTGGAGCGAATTCCACAGCAACATCAAATCCAATCGTCTTGGGGTTAATGCTTTTAACGCTTTCGACTACCCCCAGATAAATATCTCCGATCCCTGCCTTGACTGCTTCACCACGCCAGATCTCAGCGGTTTTTTTGGGGTTGGGTAGTAATTCGATTCTATATACAAGAAAAAGCGGCTTGCCATTGACTTTTATATAACGCTTATCGCTGAAAGCGGGCAGCAAAGATTTTATATGCGCCCTGTCATCGTCTTCGCTATATTCCTGTTTAAGCAGTATATGCTCATCTCCGCCGCTCCACGTCCTTGTCCAATTTTCATTTGCCCAGCATAGGCAGAACGGAAAATCCGGCTTTCCGGAAGATAATACTTCCTCAAAAGGACGTTCTAAGACGCGCTTACCGTTAAACCAATAATGATAATAACAAAATCCATGTATCCCATGCTCTTGGGCGAGATTCGCCTGAGCTTCTTTCACTTCCGGCATACGTAAATCATAACATCCTAAATCTGACGGTATACGCGGTTGATAATGCCCCTTAAATAACGGCTTTGCCTTGACCACATTTGTCCAATCAGTAAATCCCTTTCCCCACCACTCATCATTTTCCGGAATAGGGTGATACTGTGGAAGATAGAAGGCTATTAATTTAATTTTTTTGTATACATCATTCATAAATCTTGCCGATTACTTTTGATGGAATTATCACTGATTAATTCTAACAAGCAATTTTCAATACGGTCGATAGATTTCTCTAAAGACCATTTATTATTTACAATTTTTTCACCCGACTCTCCAAGTTGTTGGGCATATGAATCATTGCATAATATGCGATTAATTGCCTCAGCTATTGCCTGAGAGTCGTGTTTTACAAGCAATCCATTGACATTATCAATTATCGTTTCTCTAACGCCTCCTTCCGCCACGGCTATTACGGGCAATCCGCACGCATTAGCCTCAAGCGGCGCGAAACCGAATGGCTCGAGCCTTGGCGCATATACCATTGCCTTGGATTGATTTAGTATGTTTACAATATCTGAATCTGCTATTTTGATCAATGGGCGAAAGTCCACATCAAGAGATTCGGCCATGGCCGTTAATCTCTGTAAATATGTTTTGTTGACCATGTTTCCAATCCATATTAGGTGAGGACGCGGCTTTTTTGTCTTACCGATAGATTGAATCACTAAATCAATATTTTTTTCCGGAACAAAAGCACCTATTCCTACAATGCTATGTTCTTTTTTTACATGTTTATTATGGAATAGTCCTGTATCGATACCCAGATAACATACTTCGGAGTTCAAACCATATGCGCGTAATATGCTTTCTCTGCTAAATAAAGAATTGACTAGAATATTGTCAAAATATTTTGCGCTTAACAATTCTTCTCTTGCCTGAACTCTCAGCGCTTGAACGTCGCTTAAATCGCGGACAAACTGTTTAGCATAGGTCCATGAGAAGCGCCGGTTATCTGGAGCATCTAATGCTACCCATGGCAATCGCGGCATGGCTTCATATAGCCAACGATATGGTTCTTGCAGGTAAATAATTTTTGGTACTTTTACATATCGGGCTATTGACGGTACTCGATAAAACATGCAGGAATTAGCGAATAATACATCAAATTTTTCGCGCGATATTTCATCCGCGCATATCCTGCAATGTCGATCCATTGTCTCTATTTTTTTTACTGAATGCTTATATTTACCAAGGAATTCTAATACACGATTATTATTTTTATACTCCGGCCATGAAAAAGGCATAACATTTTCTGTAAGTAGATCGCCTATATCTTGATATGAGATATCGGCCGTTGAAGGGCACCATGATTTGACATTATGGCCGCGCCCAATTAAGCCCCTGACGTGATTATACAGCGCTCTTTTGCCGCCGCCGCTCGGTAAATTGTGCCATACCGCAATTTTCATTTATATGATCTCCGATCTTAGTTTGATTTTATTACGCCTAGCATCGCATCAACGCGTTTATCCCATGTCTCGGCTTTTGCCATTTCGATCCTGGCCATGCTTTTCTCAATGGTATCACCCCGAAGCGCATCTTCGATTTTCTCAAGAAATTTTTCATATGTTTCACCGATATGGATATAATCCCTAAATCTCTCAACTGTTGATATAGGGGTCGACACTATCGGCCTTCCAGAAGCTAAATATTGAAAAATCTTTAAGGGGCTCATGGATCGCGAATACGACGTATCTTTATGCGGCAGTAAACATACATCTAATGACCTCACGAATTCCGGTGCTGCCGGATACGGGACAGTGCCAAGATATTCCACATTAGGCAATGAAAGAAAATTTTGACTTAATTTCACATGCTGCGGTCCAGCTATAGATAAAGACCAGTTTGGCCTTTTGCGGGCAATATACTCCAACAGTCCGAGGTCTGTTCGTTCCGTGATCCAACCAAGATATCCCAGACGAGGGCTTGCATTATTGAGCCTTGATTGGGATACGCTCGGTGGGCTGATAAATATCTCATCAGCGGCGTTTTCAAAAGCATAGCATTTATCATTCATTGAACCAAAAAACCTATTCGTAAATTTAGAAGTAGTTATTACAATATCTGAGAAATCCTGTACTTTTGGATACTGCGATACGGCATACCGATATAAAAAATGTTTCCTGTCAATCTTTGTGAAATCATCGACAACGTGGCTGACCACCATTTTATGAGGGATTATAGTCAACAATCTTTCTATATATGGATGCGGCGGAAAAACCCAAAGAATCGTATTCCTCTTATTTAGGCCTAAGAAAACCATAAAAAGTTTTAAGGCGGCGTTTCGAATTATCATGTTGATTTTACGTTTAATATGATATGGCGCGGTGTTAACGGGTAAAACATTTTCATTTTCTGTGTAAATAATAACTTTGTCGTCGCGAATTATCTTTAGCGGCGCCGCAAATTGTCCCCTTTTAACTTCGTTTGGCGGAAAGAAGCATATGACATGATTTACCTCAGGCCTTCTTGATAGAGTCTTTGCGATCATCTCATAGGTGCGGCCGTATTTCCCCCAATCATTTACAAACCAAAATAATACGATATTCATCTTATGCATATTGTCCTACGCGGCAAAAAGTTCAAGAACATTGTTGTGTGCCATATCCGCCATTTTATTCCATATTCTCAGTCGTTCAAGTTTAAAGGATGATGTTAATCTTTCCAAGGCGCCGATAATTTTGTCAGTTTCTATGCCATGCCGTATATCAAAAAAATATTCGAGTTGATCGAACTCTTTTAATAATTCCATGTATTTTGAAGCCCATCCGATTGAGAGCGCGGGACGCCCGTTTCTATATGCATGGATTATCGAATGATAACGGGACGCGATTATAAAATCGAACTTCTTTATTGTATCTTCAAGTTCAAAGGCGCTTAAATCATCTTGTATGAATACCACTCTTTCATTGTTGGGATAAATGGCCTTTATTTTCCGGCATATCTCTAAATCTTCATAAGAATGGCGTATTAGATAGACGCTTTTACGCGATTGAAGCAATTTATCGATTAATGAATGATAGATAGAAAACATCTCTTTTTTGTCGACCCGCTCCATAACCCTCGCGTTCGGAATGACGCCGACAGAATCGGAGCGAACGCGCACCTGCGCAAATCTCTGTTTTTCTCTATATATGTTGTCAAGACGACAAACCTGACCCTGAAGCACTATATCATAACCTTTTTCTACATTTTTTCGAGTAAAACGTCTTAAGAACATTACGCCGGATGCTTCCCGCGGAAAGATTTTAACAGGATACTTTAAATACATTCTTAACAATGGATATAATGAGATTTTATCTTTAAATCCGTAATCAAACGGGCCGATAGATTGCGGAAAGATGTGATAAGGGACGCCGAATCTTTTAGCGATCGCTATATTCAACAGATAATTAAAAGAGCGGCTCCATTCCCACTGCGATGAAAGCGCGTATCCGCTTACATCGATAAAAAGAGCGCAGTCCTCGATAATCTTCTTAATGTCGTCGGCCTTGTCGCTCCTCTTGCCCATCATCTTGAAAAGCACACAGAGCGATGGACTGAGAAGGATGGTTTTGATTTCTAAATTCCAAGGTAATATAGTAAAAGCGTACTTTTCCTTGTCTTCCCTTTTTCGCTTATAATCCTCTTCGGATAGTAGATAGGTCTTTTTTGAGGGAAATCTTCTCTTCATCATATCTATAACGGTGAAAGTCATCGCCTGAGCGCCCTTATTAAAAAGTTCGCCTCCAACGATTATGATATTATTTCCCGCCTGATTTACCTCTTTTGTCTCTAACCGCCTCCATCCAAAACGAAATACATTGTCGATGACGGCAAAAAACACTTTCAAGTTGGATTTAATTAGCCAAATAGAATCACTTACCGTAAGCATTTTGGTCATACTATTTAACCTGAGTTAAGGGTTGTTGACAAAAGCACGCGTTCCTCATTCTTATATTCATCATCATTCTGTAATACGTGTCGATATCCTATGTATGGGCAGCTGCAAAGACTCGCGCGGCACCTCTTGGGTTTTTCAAAGAAACGTATCTCACCGTTAAACAGGTTCCCAAGATTAGTGGCGTCATCGCAGCATCTATAGACCTCGCCTCTGGAAGACATCCTCACAAATGATTTTCCGGCCATGCAGTATTTTCCTGTAAACGATGGCAAACCGTCTATGAACGACGCATCCAGATAGGTATCCGATAATCTGCCCTTCCACTTGTCCTCTTCGTGGCTTATGTGAAATTTTCCATCAACTTGACTCTGCCGTATATACGAGAGGATGGTCTTCTTCTCGTCTTTTGAGTATTCGTTAGGATATCGACGTTGAAATCGCGGTTTTAGTTTTTTAAGGACCGGCAAGCCGGTAATTTTGTTAAACTTATTGTAGATGCCTCTGAATATCTTTGGCCTTAATATAATGCCTTCGGATTCAAAAAAGGCGTAGTCTTTTTTGAATCTTCGTATTACCGGCGGATATAGGACATACGACGCGTATGTATAAAATCCATTTCTCTTCAATAAGTTATATTTCTCAATAAAATCTTTAACGCTCTTTCGTCTTTCTCGCTCCTCGATGTGGAGGCTGCAATGAAAACATCTCACCCTCTCTGGATTAATCTCTTTGATAAATTTAAAAACATCACTATGGGATATATTTGAGTTTACGCTTATAATATGATCTTTGGTAAGTTCTTTGCATAGATCTACGAAATGGGGGAACAGAAATGGTTCTCCTCCGGATATATAAATCATCAACTTCAAGCCGGTCCTTTTAAAGCCGCTCGCGATCTTCTGGATATCCCGTTCTCCGGCAAATTCATTCTTTTTGCTGCCGGGATAGCAATAGACGCAGTCAAAATTACAAGTGTCATTTATTAACCAGTTAATCTCCATCTCGCATTTCATATTTATGATTCCTTTAAATCGACTAAATTCTCTATTTGTTCATTATTTAAATATCGTGAAAGCTGTTTTTCGAAAAACTCTTCGATGTTGTTTGCCATGTTAAAATGGTGCGCGGCAACATGAGGAGTGATTATAAGGTTGGGCGTCCCCCAGATCGCGTCATCGCCTTCTCGCGTAATCAATTCCGATACATCCAGTCCCGCGCCGCCAAGACGTCCATCTTTAAGCAATTTTACCAACGCATATTCATCCAGTATCCCTCCGCGGCTCACATTTACAATAATCGCGTGATTAGAAAGCGCTTCGAGTTCTTTTTTGCCCAATATATTTCTAGTTTGCTGATTCAGAGGAAGTGTCAGAAAACACATATCTACGTCCCGCAATTCTTCCCTCCACGGTTCTGTAGCGGTGAACAATTTGTCACAAATGTCCTGAGATAATTGACCGTATCTTTTTTTAACTCCCAAAACTTTAATGCCATCGGCCTTTAATAGTCTTGCCAACTCTCGACCTATGCAGCCAAAGCCGAGTATTAGGGCAATTTTTGGTTCCGGTATCCATTTTATATCAGTTGACCACTTCCTACGCATCTGGTTTAAAAAAGTCTGCGGAAGCTGCCTGACTAACGCCCATGCCATAGTGTGTGCGTGTCGAGCTATTACCTTGGACCCGATGGTATTTCTTGACAACATCGCGCCTCTTTCTTTTATTTTATCGAGCGGTAGTTGATCAAAACCTCCTGAAGTAGTTTGTATCCATTTTAGATTTTTCGCGTATGTGATGCACTCATTCATAAATCGATTGCCAAAAATAATTTCCGCGTAAGGGGCCGCGTCTATCGCGAGATTCGCGTTATCTGCTATGACGACGTCGAAATCGGGAGCTATTTCCGAGAGTCTTTTTATGTGCCTTCCGGCCGGTTTATGATAGTGGTGATACATTAGAATGATAGCCTTTCGATGAGCTTTTCCTGTCAATTTGTCCAGAAATTCCATGGTTTATGAGCTAACCTTCCATTCCACCTTCGGTAAAAATATAGCGGCGCACGATGACATATGCCCTCCGGTCTCTATAATTCTAAAAATATCCTTATTTCTAATTGCATAGGGATGCATTAAATCCTTGTCAAAAACCGAGA
>Ga0209541_10017073_pt1 | contig 10670 bp, 7 predicted proteins | sample RifCSPlowO2_01_FD_184027 | JGI IMG/M metagenome (GOLD analysis project Ga0209541, IMG submission 184027) | Groundwater microbial communities from Rifle, Colorado - Rifle CSP2_plank lowO2_0.1 (SPAdes) (version 2) | ecosystem: Environmental > Aquatic > Deep subsurface > Groundwater | place: Rifle... | reverse complement strand
GCACCGGTTTCTGTTGAAAAATCATAGTGATAATCTCGGTATACGGCTTGAGGATGAATTGTATCGTTTCTGCCCGGTGGGTTGTCAACTAATTTACCTTTGCCCCACCATTGATTTGCTTGAGTTAAGAATTGGGTTTTATCAAACAAGCCGGCATCTTTGTATGGCTCTGAAAGAGGCTGGAAAAGAACTGTGTCTGGCGTGTTTTGGGCTAGTCGGGTTATAAATGTTTGCCATACATTTCTCAAAAACTGACGAGTTTGGGTCGAGATATTTCCACTCATTGCTAATCCTAATTCCCCAATGAAAATATCGGGACTGGTCAGTAAATCAGTTTCTGGATTAATATTATTAGCCGGGTTAAATGGATTTAATGACCATCCTTGTCCTGGATCATCCAGCCACATGTTGTAGGCCGCTAGTAATGTATATATACCCCTAGTTTTTGCCGCGTTAGTATATTGAGAAAGGAGATTATAAAATGTATTATTCGGTTGCGAAAGATCAAATTGGCCACTACTACCGGGAGCGGGTCCCGTCCAAGGTATGGTTATGATATTACTTATGAAATGTTCATTTGTACCATCGAGTCCAAGGCCAGTCCTAGCTATGCCGCTTATCATAAAGCCGTAGGTTACTCCGGTTTGAGGGACAAACTTGGTACTCGTGAAAGTTGAGTTCCTGACCGCCCCTCCTAAATATCCATAATGATTAACACTATCGGCCTGGGTACATCCATTAGTTGTCGGCCGAAAATAGTCGTAAGTTCCAGCTTCCCATCGGCCATTTATAAAAGCAAATATCCAGAGATTACCAGACAGTAAACTCCCCCCGCCATCTGGTACGCCGGTTAGCATATTATAGTCGTTGCTATTAAGGCAAATGTCGATGCCGTTAAATGTTACACTTTGAAGATTGATTGTTTGTTGCCACCCTCTTACATCTAAATCTGACCCCCCAGAAAAATTTGCCTGAGATATGGTTAATGTCTGAGCATGTGCGATGTTTTGTGCAGTATAAAGTTGACCGGTTGAGTGTATAGAGCCGGATATAAATGAGAAAATAAAAAATGCGATTATACTAAAAACTGACCAATGAGTATGTTGGTGATGAGGGTGTTGGTGCCAATTTTTATACCAACGAAATGACTTGCTAAGATGGCAATGAAAGGTGTGTTGCATAGCTATGATTATTGTAAGATAAATTATGCCAAGCGTCATTAGAGAAATATCAACATTTTTGATAGAATAAAATCAATGGCAGTATTACGTATTATGCCTCGTTCATTATGGGTTAAGAATCCGAAAATTATAGCGGTATTTTTATTTTTTGCCATACATACTACGTACTACTTACTACATGCTACTTCTGCCTTTTCTGCCGTTGAAGACGAGATAGCCAGTCGTCAACAACAGATAGAAGAACTGCAGCAGCAAATAGAAGAGTATCAAAAACAGGCCGAGACTAATCGTTCCCAAGCTAGAACTCTTGAGACAGAGATCAGTGGTTTAAATGCTCAGATAAGACAGATAGAACTAACCATTCGAAGTCTGGAGCTGGCTATTAAACAAACTTCCTATGAAATTACCGATACCGAGTCTAAAATAGCCGATGCCGAAGATAAAATTTCGAAACACAAAGAAGCCATCGGACAATTTCTCAAGATAACTTATGAGAATGATCAGAAAACATTGATGGAAATATTGCTCTCTAACGACGACCTATCTGATTTTTTTACAGTCGTAAATAATCTCAGAGTTAACCAGGACAAACTTCAAAATATCATCGAGGAAATGAAAAAATTAAAATCTGATCTTGAGATTGAACAAGAGAGTTTAGAAAATAAAAGATCGGAGTTTGAACGTTTACAGGGCCTAGAAGCCATTGAAAAAAGAAGTCTGGACCAGAATAAAAATAACAAGAATAAAATCTTAAAAGATACAAAAGGTCAGGAGAAAAAATTTCAGGAATTAGTCGTTAAGTCGCAAAAAGATGTTGAAGCATTACGAAGTCAGATAACTTATCTTGCCCAGAATGGAGTAAGCGCTGAGGAAGCGGTTAAATATGGCCAACTGGCGGCTATTGCTACAGGGATTCGGCCAGCTTTTCTGATTGCCGTTCTTGAAGTTGAATCGGGACTTGGCAGAAATGTGGGTCGTTGTAATAGAGCCGAAGATCCACCGGAAAAACATTGGCAAAAAGTCATGCACACTCGTGATCAGCAGCCCTTTCGTGATATAACTGGGCGCCTCAGTCTTAACACTGATACAATACCTGTTTCTTGTCCTCAATTTGTTAACGGACGCCGTTATGGCTGGGGCGGGGCGATGGGAGCGGCCCAGTTTATTCCCTCAACTTGGCTTTCCTATGAAGAAGAGGTGTCCAGAATTCTTGGCCGGCCCGCTAATCCGTGGAATATAGAGGATGCCTTTATGGCGGCGGCAGTTAAACTTGCTCGAGGCGGAGCGGGTGCTAAAACTCGAGTGGCTGAAGTTGCCGCCTCCAAAGCTTACTACAGCGGTAACTCTAGGTGCTCAACAGCGCCATGTAACTCCTATGCCAACGCGATTCAGAGGAAGGCGGGGGACATTGAGAAGAATTTGTAGTGGGCTAGACGACATTCCTATTTCTCATCCGACTCGCAACATTAACAAATCCTTCGATAATTTCTCATTTTCTTGAATAAAAATTGGGTCCCTTCCTAAGAATATATCCCAATGTTTGTATTCACTAAGAAAATGTCAAAATTATCCCTGCCCGCCGGCAGGCAGGTCGAATTTGTGATAAAGTTGCTCAAAGGATTCGAAATAGAAATATCGCCTAGCCCTATCTGATTAGATGATTGTAATTAAAAAAACATCGGAAATAATCAAAAGGATCCTTATTCGGATCCTTGGCAACAATTCTTGTGTTCCTCGTCTACTTCTTTTTTAAGCATTTCCATTACCCTTGGGCGGAGTTCAAGTATAATTTGTCTGATTTCTTCAAACTCATTTAAAACTGCTGGCGTGAGTCCTTCGGAAGAGTTTTCGGCAGAGTCAATGTACTGTTTGAGATTTTTAAATACTTCTTCGTCGGGTATGGTAGAATTTAGTGTGGTTTCAATGAGCTCCCACTTAGTCATCATCACTCCTTATCCAAAACAACCTTAACCGCTTATATTCTATCTTAGTTAATTAAACATATCAATAGCTGAAAAAGCTAAATTTATAAGGTTTTTGATTGGCTAACTAATAAAGCCTAGCCTTATTTTTTCTGAATCATTTGACGAATCGAGTCGATAGCTGAAGGTTGATGGCGTGTGTTTTTCCTATATCAACATTGACAGTACCGTCTTGTCTGATAAAATGACATTATGATTCGCAAGGTAAAATCACAGCTCACTCCAAAGGTTAAGAAGCTTTTCACTGGGACTGAGGTCGGAGCTCTTCTTGAAGATGTTGATCAAAAACTCGGTACAATCATCGAAGGACAGCAAACGATAGAACGGAAGCTTGATACCCTCTCCAACAATCACTATAAATTGGAACATCGCGTTACGCGGTCGGAAATACGACTGGATACCATTGAGACCAAATAGATCGGGCCACTCACTACTAGGATTTGAAAGCTAACATTGAAAATGTTAGCTTGAGTTTATCGTTTTTTGAAAATTCTAGCCCCGATTTATCCATTGATACTCCAATGATGATAAATCGAGGGTCCTCGATTTTGTATTCAATACAAAATCGGGATAGAATGGGGAGGTTATGGGTAAAACATTCAAGTTAATTTTTTGGGTCGTTTTCTTACTATTAGGAATCACCTTATTTAATTTGCGACTAAATGGGCAGGAGATTTTGTCGTCACGTAATTTTGAAATAGAAGGGGCTAATTTATCTCAAACTGTTTTAGAACAAGAATGTGATCTGGTAGATAAAATTAAAATAGCCAAAGAAATACTTCAAACATCGCCGCCGCTAAAGATGGAAGAAAGATCAGAACGAAAGAAATTGAAAAACGGTAAGTATAGAACTACTCCGATACTTGTTAGGAGAGAAATTTCTTTGGCTATTTTCGATACAAAGACATGTGATGTTTTTGAAAAAAGATATTTACTGGATCAAGATGATATAAAAAAGGCCAATACTATTCGTCGAGGATATTTGGATAATCCTGGCGATCTGCCTAAATTTAGACCAGTTGATGTTCAAAATGATTTTCGGGTTGATGTAAACTGGTGGAATAATCACAATTCAGATCTAAGCATAGTTAAAGAAGGAAATACCGAGCAGATAGAGAATAGTGATTTAGTCGAGAGAAAAGAAGAGACTGGCCGGTTCATAGTCATCGGTAATAAATTTTCTATTTCCAATGATGACCTTGCTTATCCCGAAGACAGGATCGGTAACAAATACTCGGACGTAGTCTATGTCCCATATTCAAGTGGAATCCATACCCAAGAACTGATTGAATTAGGCAAGAAATTTTTAGTTGAAAATACCGATGAAGCGTTCAAGGAACTGGAAGCAATTGGTGTCCAATCTCATTCTTACCCCAATCTGTTGGTAAGTGAAGCCATTAATAAAACATTTGTGAAAAACCTTTTTATTACTGAGCATACTGATCCGGCTTTAATCTTCGCTTCCAGTGATAACGGCCAAAGATTGGCCGAAAGAGTTTTAATTCGTCTAGGAGCTAACAAGCATCAAGCTTTTAGATATACTTATTCAAAAACTGGAGCTTTGGGCTTAGGTCAAATAATGCCAGGAACTTATGGAAGTATAGTCAAGCGTTATCCCGAAGCAAACCTTTTGAAAGATATAGATATCGGCCGGGTTGATATAAAAAACGGAATTAAAGCTACAATATTAGTTCTTGATGATCATTTTGCAACGGTAGTGAGTAATGCCAATAAAATCAAAAAGGGGCCGGCAATACTTAAAGCCAAAACCTCAGAACAGATCCAGGAAATAATGGCTGCGGCTTACAATGGCGGGCCAAGTAAATATAAACCTCTTACCGGAAATATTAGTTTAGCAGTTAGAGAAACGGTTGATTTTGTCCGTAAGTTTAAGATGATAAGAGACTTAAAATTATTTGCCCAGTAATACCAAAACACGCTTATGAAAGCGTGTTTTTTATGTGTCAGTTTACATCTGAGCTATGGGGGCAGGACAAGTGCAATTATCTTCGGCCTCCTTACACTCTGCACACTTTGGCTGGCATCGGTCGTCTCCGCAGGCATGCATTTCATCATGCTCTTTTGATTCAGTGCCACAATCGGCGCACTTGTAACCCGCTGACTCCTTGGCGCAAGTTTTACATGTATTATCCATCCCGTTAGAGATAGTGCAAGCACTTACTACCACCATCGGGTGGCAAGAAACACTATGCAGTATCTAAACTTATAGTATGTTATGCAAACCCGCTAGGGCTATCTCTAACGGGATCCATGTACTCTTTATTTTATCAGTAGATTAAATATATCCAAGTCGCTTTGTGGATAAATAAAGTTTATGCTAAAATATTTATTCATGAAAAGTCAAGGTAACAAAATTGTATATGTAGCCATGAGCGGCGGGGTGGATTCTTCTGTCGCAGCGGCATTGCTTAAAAAGCAGGGTTTTGATGTGACCGGAGTCTATATGCGGCCGTGGCAACCTTGGCCTGGTTTATGTATGTGGCAGGGAGATAGAGAGGATGCATTACGAGCTGCTTCAGTATTGGGAATACCAATTAAAACTTGGGATTTTTCTCAAGAATATAAAAAAGAAGTGGGGGACTATATGATTCGTGAATATAGAGCTGGCCGAACGCCAAATCCTGATGTTATGTGTAATAAAGAAATTAAATTTGGCTTATTTTTGAAAAAAGCACTCAAAGAAGGGACGGATTATATTGCGACAGGACACTATGTCAGAGTAAAAACGCGACGGGGTCCTGCCGCTCCTTACCCCCAAGGTGCTCCGAAGTCCGCGCCTTGGGGGTCCCCCAGTCGCGTCACCCCTTTTAGCTTGTACATGGCGAAGGATAAAAATAAAGATCAGTCATACTTCCTCTGGACTTTAACTCAAAAACAACTGAAATATTGTTTGTTTCCGATCGGCGAATATATTAAACCGGAGGTCAGAAAAATGGCTAAAAAATTTGGCTTGCCTAATCATGATAAGAAAGACAGTCAGGGGGTTTGTTTTATCGGGCCGCTGGATATGAAGGAGTTTTTAAAGAAATACATAAAATCTAAGTCTGGGAAAATTATCGATCAAGACAGTAAGATGGTTGGTCAACATGACGGAGCTTATTATTATACTATTGGCCAAAGACACGGTTTGAATATTGGTAACGGTCAGGGGCCTTATTATGTGACTGGTAAGAATCTTAAGAAAAATATAGTTTATGTCGGCAAAGAGAAAGATCTCGGAGGAGGGGAGGCCAAAATATCAAATATTAGTTGGATTAACCCCACTTGGAAGCTCAACTTCCAAGTGAAAAAAAAGGCAAAAGTGGATGTTAAGATACGCTATCGGAACGAGTCCGAGAAAGCGATTTTATTTAAAAATGGTCAGTTAAAATTTTTAAAGCCAATACGAGCAATTACCCCCGGCCAGTCGGCAGTTTTTTATAGGGATGAAGAGATGCTTGGCGGTGGAATAATACGATAAGTTGAAAGTTAAGAGTATAAAGTTGATAATTTATGAGAGAATTTTAGCTAGGCGAGGCCATTTATTGATTGGTTCTTGGGCCAGAAGTCTTATGATTTCTGGATATTTATCCGAGCCATAATTTTTTAACATTTTTTCTAGGGCTTGGAATGCTTGTTCAAGCATTGGTAAGTATCTTTTATGCCAAGCTTCTTCCAGAGCATTTGAATACATTATTCTGAGCTCTCCTTCACTTAATTGTTGGCCATTTGAGTTTAATATTTTGATTTTTGGCCGCTTTAAGTGATCAAAAAACCAATTTTGATAGACCTCTCTATAGTCTAGATAATTGTATAATCCAAGCGGGTTAGTTAATTGTTCCTTTATATAAGCTAATGTCTTGTCATTTTTCATATATGCTAAAATCTCAGTTTTAGCTTGATATAGCCAGTCTCCTTGGAGTATGTTTGTGATAGATTTATGTATAAGCTGATTGAGTAAAGGAGGTTCTATTTCTCTGTTAGATCCAAGATCTTTTAGCCAGTTATTTTCACCTCTAATGAATGCCGATCTCGGATATATATTTTTATGGATAGAATGTTCTTCTTCGTGGGGCTTTACTATTTTGTTTGAATACTCTGGAAAACTAAGACTTACATTTTCTATTAAGATTTTAGCAGACAGCGGCTTAACTTTTGGAAACTCTTTAACCAATGAAGCTCCGCCTGAACTTCTTGCTATATTTTCTGGGGCCCCATTAGCGATCACATAATCTTCGATATTACTAATTTTAATATACAGGTTAATTGGCGTAGTTTCTATTTCTATTTGACCGCGGGGAAGTTGGCCGAACAGATCCTCAAACAGTTTATTCTGCCAGTTATCAGAATGGCGGGTTTTATAATTCTGGATAGTATTGACTATCTTAGTGTGGGCTTGAAAATACGAATCAATTGCCATTTGGAAGTACTCGTTTTGAGCAGAAACATTGTTTTTGGAAGAAATTTCTTCTGCTGCTTGTTGAAGTTTTCTCATATCAGCCGTAGGATTTTCTCTGATAAATTTCTCTAGTTCTAATTGAGCTTGGGCCATATTCTCTCTAAGAATTTTAAGTTTTCTTTTAAAACTTGTCATTAAGAGTATCCTTTGATTTGACTGCTCTTCTTCGGGCGATTCAGCGACTGCTTTTCTAATTTTTTCTAGTTCTTCTTCTGGATCAAAATCAATTCTTTCTGTCATATCGATATGCTCTCTTAGAAATGAAAGTGTCCAAAAATCAAGATCTTCGACTTGAAGTTCTGTAGTTTCAATATCCAGCTCACCTTCTTCTTGGTTTGGTTGGATCTGTTCGGTTATTTTTTCCATCTTCATAGACTAGTATACAAAGGGCATCTTTGCAAAGATGCCCTTTGTATATTTTAAATCAAAACCTTGAATAGACTTTCTCCGGTCATTTCGGCGGGTTGGGGAATTTCAAAAACTTGAAGTATCGTTGGGGCAACATCGGCTATGATTCCGCTTGAACCGGAAAAGTTCTTGCTTATTTCTTCCTCTGTTCTGGGTCTTTCATATTCTTTAACTACGATAAAGAACGGCACCGGACTGATGTTATGTTTGGATTCTTCTTCCCCTACTCGAGAAGTAAGTGATTCGGCATTGCCATGGTCGGCGGTTATAATGAGGATGCCGTCTTTTTGGAAAACGGCCTCTTTTAGTTTACCGATGCAGGCATCAACGGTTTCGACGCCTTTTACCGTTTGTTTAAGGTTACCGGAGTGGGCAATAATATCAGCATTGGCAAAATTTACTACAATAAAATCATAAAAATCTCGACCCAATTCTTCTATTACCTTGTCTAATATCTCATTAGCCATCATCTCTGGTTCAAGCTCTGGTTTTTTTGTCGATTTTATAAAAACATCCGATTCACCCAAAAGAGGTTGGTTTTTAAGACAGTTAAAGAAGAAAGTTACGTGAGCATATTTTTCTGTTTCGGCTATGTGAAGCTGTTTTTTATTATTTAATGCCAAAACTTCAGCTAGACTGTTTTTAACTTCAGGAGCAGGAAAAACGGTTAGCATATCAGAACTTTCTAGATAGGGTGTCATGGCTACTACCAATAAGTTTTCTAATGTTTTTCTTTTGAAAAAATCAAAGTCTTTGTCTATAAAACACTTAGTGAGCTGACGCATACTATCTTCACGAAAGTTAAAAAACACTACAGCATCTTTACTTTCAATCAGACCGGTTGGGTCTACGAGTAGTGGCGGTATCTTATTATCATGAAGTCCTTGAGTATAATATTCCTCAAGCTTCTCAATGGGGTTGTCAGCTTTTTCGCCGCTACCCACAGTTATTAAATTGTATGCTTTTTCGGTGAGATCCCAGTTGTTGTTTCGATCCATAGAAAAATCTCGTCCCATAATCGTGGCTATTTTTATTTCTGAATAATTTTGCAAGTATTCATTTAATTTGGCTAGAAGAATTTTTCCCTCTTTTAGCCCCGAATCTTTGGCATCGGTAAAAAGGTGGAGTTTAACACTTTTTAGATTATGTCTTTTAGAAAAATCGGCTAAAGCTAGAATGTGGTTAAAATAAGCATGAACAGAGCCGGAAGTTAAAAGACCGATAATGTGGAGTTTGGAATTATTTTGTTGAACATGACCCACTGCTTGTGTCAGCGAAGGATTATCGAAGAAATCGCCCGTCTCGATGGCTTTATTTATTCTGCTTAAATATTGAGAGATAGTTCGGCCGGCACCGATTGTGAAGTGGCCAACTTCACTATTGCCGGTTTCACCCCAAGTTAAGCCGACGGCCTTACCCGAAGCTTGAAGCAAAAGTCCGGGATAATTAGCCATGATAAAATCCATATTAGGCTTGCGGGCATTCATAATCGCGTTGCCGACTTTCTGAGTCGAATATCCCCAGCCATCCAAAATTGTGAGTACTACTGGTCGCATATCCATAAGTATACAATACTTAATGGCAAATCCTAAATTCTAATCTCTAAACTCTAAATAAATTTAAAGATTTGCATAAAAACTCAACCTCTGCTACAATATGACCAAGTTTAATTTTAATTTAGTTTTAGCAAATGTCTGCGCGCAGCGTAGCGAGTACAGGAACAGTTGTAAGTTTCTAGCTATTCGCTTTGCTCATAGACAAACATGCAAACTTATCAAAACAATGTTTTCAAGTCTAAGTCCGCTAATAGCGGCGATTTCAGCGTTAATTCCGGGAATCATTATCGGTTATCTCGCCCGGCACGTAATATCTAGCCGAAGTACCAGTCAGGCCGAATCAAAGGCCCAATCAATCCTCGCCGACTCAAAAGCTAAATCTCAAGACATTCTCCTTGAAGCCAAGAATAAAGCCATTGAGATATTAGAAGAAGCCAAGAAAGAAGAAAAAACCCGTAATGCTCAATTAGGCAAGATAGAGAATCTCCTCACTAAAAAAGAGGACGAGCTTGAGTCGCGAGCTAAAGAATTAAAAACTGAAAAAGAAATTTTAATTTCCAAAGCCCAAGATGTGGCTAATTTGAAGGTGGAAGTAGAAAAAAATAGACAAAAACAGATAGTCGAACTTGAAAGAGTCGCCAGTTTAACCAGAGAACAAGCTCATACAGAACTTTTTACTAAAGTAGAGGAAGATTCAAAGGACGAGCTTTACAAAAAAATGATAAAGCTTGAACAGCAGAACAAGGAGGAGATTGATAAAAGAGCAAGAGAAATTGTTACTACTGCAGTTCAGCGATATGCGGCCTCTCAAATATCCGATGCTATGTCGACCGTGGTTAGTCTGCCATCGGATGAGTTAAAGGGTAAAATTATAGGAAAAGAAGGCCGAAATATTAAAACCATAGAGCGGTTGACTGGCGTTGATGTGATAATTGACGACACTCCTGAAGCGCTAGTAATTTCTGGCTTTGATCCAGTTAGACGGCAAATAGCCAAATTAGCTCTCGACAAACTTATTGCTGATGGCCGAATCCACCCGGCCAAGATAGAAGAAATGGTTGAAAAAGCAAAGAATGAAATAAAC
>Ga0209541_10017070_pt1 | contig 10671 bp, 13 predicted proteins | sample RifCSPlowO2_01_FD_184027 | JGI IMG/M metagenome (GOLD analysis project Ga0209541, IMG submission 184027) | Groundwater microbial communities from Rifle, Colorado - Rifle CSP2_plank lowO2_0.1 (SPAdes) (version 2) | ecosystem: Environmental > Aquatic > Deep subsurface > Groundwater | place... | reverse complement strand
TTGCGAGATCCTCCAGAGCCTGGTGTGTAGCCCCATCCGGTCCAACAGAAATGCCCGCATGCGCGCCAACAACCTTTACATTTGCTTTGGAGTAACAAACAGAGACTCGAAGCTGATCCCAACTCCTCCCCGGGCTGAAGACTGCATAGGATGAAGTAAAAGGCACTTTGCCGGAAAGTGCAAGGCCGGCAGCCACACCCATCATATTTTGTTCGGCTGCTCCTAATTCGAAGTAACGGTTTGGATATTTCTTGGCAAAAGCTTCGTTACGGGTAGACTCTACAAGATCACAGCACAAAACAACGACATCTGCATTCTCATCCCCAGCTTGTACTACGCCCTCACCATAACCATCGCGTGTTGGAAGTTGCTTAATGTCGTCTCGATATAACCCATCTGCTAGTTGCATTCTTTGACAACTTTCACCACCTCAAATTCAATGGTCATGTCTGTCTTATCAAGTACCACAAGGTCCATCGGGAGAGTTAATTGTGGTGTGTTAATACATGTATCTCCTGGCTCTGTGTCTCGAATTTCAACTATTAAGTCTTCCTGATCAAGAGTAATTTTCTTGATCCTTGTTTCGTACCCTGCCGCATCTCTTGTAACCGAAGTTACGAAAAGTGCAATCTTTCTGTCCCAGTTGATTTGTGGAAGTCTGATTTCCCCATTCTTATCAACCGCGGCAAGTGCGTTTTTCAACTCTTCTTCGCTTTTGATCACAAGTCTGACCTTTTCAAACTGTTCGGTTACGTTGAGAGCTCTTGGAAAGCCTTCTTCGTGTGTGTACTCGATGGAGTTTGCATCTTTTTTGCCCAGGTTAATGCCGAATTGCGGGCCAATGAATTTGACGAAGACAAAGACACCAACGACAGCAATGACTAAATAAATAAACACGTTTCCTGATGTAGAGTTTTTCTTAGACATTTTCATCCTTTCATAAATTTATTGATGTTCACTTCTTATTTTACCACCCAGTGTCCTTAGTTCTTCAAGAGCAAGTTTGGCCTCCTCCGGTTTAAACGTTTTGCTGTGCCATTGGAACTTGTACTCCATAAAGTCGATGCCTTTGCCAGCGATTGTGTGGGCAATGATGACGGTTGGTCGCTCAAAGATGGTGGTTGCGTAATTGCACGCGGCAATAATTTCGTCGAAGTTGTGACCGTCTATTTCGATAACGTGCCAGTTGAATGATTCGAGTTTATCTCTAAGGGGTTCAATAGGCATAACATTTTCTGTGTAACCATCAATCTGAATGTTGTTTCGATCAATGATCCAAACTAAATTGTTGAGCCTCTTATTCCCTGCAAACATAGCCGCTTCCCAGATTTGGCCTTCTTGAAGTTCTGCATCGGAGCCAAGGCAGTAAATTCTGTTTGGAATATCGTCGAGTTTATATGCAAGAGCCATACCCACAGCCTGTGACAACCCTTGGCCAAGAGGTCCGCCAGAGTTTTCTATTCCCGGAGGCTCACCAACGTGTGGATGACCTTGAAGTCTGGTCCCAAGTTTGCGTAAAGTTGCGAGCTCTTTAAGCGGAATAAAGCCCCTGTGGGCTAAAGTTGCGTACCAGACAGGGCAAATGTGCCCGTTAGAAAGTACTACTTTGTCTCTTGGTTCTTTGAGTGGATCTGACGGATCTATGTCTAAAACGTTGAAGTACAGGGCTGTAAAAATGTCCGCCATATCAAGTGGGCCTGCCACGTGGCCTGATTTGGCTTCGAGAAGCATATTAATGATAGAAATTCGGATTTCGTTTGCTTTGGCTTCCAGCTCGTGGATTTTATGGGCAACATGGGTTGTTGGCATTGGACGTGAGTATAAAGCATTGAGCCCAATTTCTCAAGGTTTTCCACCTAATTTTTGATGGAGGCCTGCCGGGGTAAATTTGTCCACGCTGCCTTGCCGAGGGCGTCTGCGGCAGGTGGACCAAAATTTCCCCGCCACCCATCAAAAATTTATTGAAACCTTGCGGACGCGACCCGCGAAGTACACACCCTATCTTTCCCGTAACACTTTTTGATAGTATAAACCATGATGAAAGTTTATGTTTCCTCAGATCACGGCGGGTTTGATCTCAAGAACAAAATTGTTGAATACCTAAGTGGAAAGTACGAAGTTGTGGATGTTGGGCCAAAGACTTTGGATCCAACTGATGACTACCCAGTTTACACAGAGCCTCTTGCAAAAAAAGTGAGTGAAGAAAAGGATTCAATGGGCATTTTAATTTGCAGAAACGGGGTTGGTGTTTCAATAGCTGCCAACAAATTTGATAATGTTCGATGTGGGCTTTCTTTTGATCCCAAGCACGTAAAATCAGCTCGAAATGACGACAACATTAATGTGCTTGCTCTTCCCAGCGACTTTATGGATGAGGAAACCGCTTTGAAAATTGTAGACACTTTTTTGGAGACACCATTTGGCGCAGAAGATAGATACATCCGAAGACTCGCAGAAATTACCGAGTTAGAAGAAAAATCATGAGTGCCGTTCAAATAATCCCAGCAATTTTAGAAAAAGATTTAGAGGAAATCCAAGAAAAGGTAAAACTTTTTGAGAATTTAGAACCAGTCATTCATATCGATGTTGACGATGGTAGCTTTGGCTCAAACACCACTTATCTAGATACAGCAGCAATCAATGAGCTTTTTACTGCGTCGACCTTTGAACTTCATTTGATGGTCCAAAATCCTCTCGAGTTTGTGCCATCCGAACCCAAAGCCGTCAAGAAAATCATAGTACAGCTTGAGAGTAGCCACCTGTCCCGAGATGTGGTTCAGGAAATAGAGGAGCGAGGTTTTGAGCTTGGAATCGCTCTTAATCCGGAAACTCCAATTGAAGAACTAGAGCCCTTTTTAGAAGTGGTGAAAAGCGTGCAGTTTATGACTATTCATCCAGGTTTTCAAGGTCAAGAGTTCATCCCTGAGGTTCTGACAAAGATTAAAGAGTTTAAAGAAACTTACCCGTTAATTCCTGTGCAAGTTGATGGAGGGATCAATCCTAAAACGGCCAGACTGTGCATCGAGGCCGGAGCAACCCTGCTTGTATCCGGCAGTTATTTAGTCCATTGTGAAGAAATTCAAAGTTGTATTAACGAACTTGAAGGGGCAGCTTATGGAGATTAAAAACATTTCTATTCTTGGTGGTGCGGATTGGAAAGAAACTGATCAAACATATCAGGACGCTTTTGAAACCTGCAAGCTTCTGGCTCAAAACGGTTACATTATTTTAAACGGAGGGGGCCCCGGTGTGATGAGGGCTGCAACGGACGGGGCGCACGCTGGAGGAGGCACAGTAATTGGAGTCACTTATTATCCTGATTACCATCACGAGCTTTTTTTGGGTCGGGACCAGAATAACAGAGTCGATCAAGAGGTAACAACGGAGGACTATTTTGACAGAACCAAAGAACTTCTGATTCTGGGTGATTGTCACATCGTTTTTCGTGGTGGAACAGGATCGATCAGCGAGTTTGGCATGAGCTGGGCTTCGTCAAGAATTCATAAAGGGCATCAAATTCCGTTGGTTCTTTATGGCGAATTCTGGACAGATGTTTTGGAAGGTTTTAAAGAGCATATGTATATGAGATCCGGGGAATTTAAACTTTACAAAATCGTGAAAACACCTCAAGAAGTGCTGGAGTTTGTTCAGGGCTTAAAAAACGTGTCAACACCCTTTTCCAACTAACTAGTCGGTTTATCCAAAAAGACAAGAACCGTTGCAAGAACGATCAAAATTGCGGAAGCCACACACCAAGTACAAATTGCGTTGATCACAAACAATTCTAGATAAGTGAAGTAGAGAGAAAAAACCAAGCCTATTAAAACCCAATACTTAAGGAACTTGTTTGCTTTCAGATGGTTGAGTGCAAAGAGCAGAAAATAGAAAATAACTCCAAAAACAGCAACCGGGATACCAAAAACCTGCGAATACTCGCTTTTTTGCACAACATTGCATCCACCAAATCCGCATTTGATTTCACTTTCTGTAAGCTTGGTGTAGGTAAGGTAAAGGGAAATTGCTATTCCAAGAACCGAAAGAACTGTAAGTACTAATCTCTTGTTGATGGGTTTAAAGTTCGGCATCGATTGCGGCTTTGAACGTCTCGTATGGCTGTGCACCAACAATTACGGTTCCATTGACAACTAGTGTTGGAGTTCCAGTTACGCCAATAGCTTTGCCATCTGTTAAGTCCTTATCGACTTCCGCCTTGTATTTCCCTGAGTCCAAACAAGACTTGAAGGTTCCGCTGTTTAACCCAAGAGACGAAGCATAGGTAACAAACTTTGTTTTTGCATCGGCGTCAGCAAGAGTACCCCACTCATCCTGCTTAGCGAATAAGGTGTCGTGATAGGGCCAGAATTTCCCCTGCTCATCGGCGCATTCCGCAGATTCTGCTGAAATGTGGGCGTTTTGGTGAAAGTCTAAAGGAAAATCTCTGTAAACGAGTTTCACTTTGCCTGTATCGATGTAATCTTTCTTTAGATTAGGGTAAGTAGTGTCAAAAAGCCTTTTACAAAACGGACACTGAAAGTCAGAGAACTCAACAATAGTAACCTTGGCGTCTTTGTTCCCAAGCATTGGATCGTCATCTACAGAAACTTCAACTTTTCCTTGTGGTTGCTGGGGTGTCGGAGTTGTTCCTGGGGTTCCTTGATTCAACACATTATCAGTTTGCACACCCTGAACATCAAGATTACCCAGAGAAATGTCATCAGCAAACAAAATTGCAGCAGAAACAAAAAATGAGGACAAAACAATTGCCACCGGAGTTGAGAGCTGTCTTCTACTTGATTTTAGTTCTGGTGTTGTCTGAGGTTTCACGGTTTTGCCCGTCCTTTCGAAAAATTAATACTAGTAGAGAGAAAATCATTAGAGCAAGGGAAAGTGATGAGACTACATTAAAATTTCCAAGTCCCCAATGCACAATTCTCAAAGGCTCTAAGATAAATCTCAAAAACCCGTAGGTCAAAAGATACACGAGAAGCAAATCACCGTCAAGGAGTCTAACGCGTTTTTTTAAAAGGTGTTTGAGCGAGAAGAGGATGAAAAAGATAACAAGAGCTCCAAGTGATTCGTATAAAAAGAGTGGGTGGAAGGTATCAAAACCTAACACTGCGTCAAGCCTTTTATCAAAGGGAATGTAAATTGCCCACGGTAACGTTGACGGGAGGCCGTAGACTTCTTGGTTGAAATAATTTGCCCACCTTCCAATAAACTGCCCAAGCGGAAGAACCAGGGCACCAAGATCTATTAGTTTTAGAAGCTCTGTCCGACTAAGCCTATTTTTTCTGCCAAAGAGTGCGAGTCCAGCAAGACCGCCCGCAATACCACCAAAAATGCCAAGACCACCTTGCCAAAGTTGTGGAATCAGCTCGGGGTTTTGAAGATAATAATTCCAGTAATCAAAGACGTGAAAAAGCCTTGCCCCAATCAGGCCACACACCAAAACCCAAAGAAGAGCTGCCCACATGGGCTCAGTGTCTTTCTTCTCAAATTCGAGTTCTTTTTCTGCGTACCATGCAGATATTAAGATGGAGGCGGTAACTATTAATCCGTACATACTTTTTGGGCAGATAAGAAAAAGTTATGAGATCTGGGAAAGAATATAAACCAGAAAAAGCCCCATAGCAAGGATATACAAGTTCTGGACTTGTTTTGCCGGAGGAGTTTTAAAGATCCAAAACCAACCAGCTAAAGAACGTTTTAGTTCGTACTCTTCGTACATGTGATAGAACGAACTCACAAAAACAGATAGTGAGAGTGCAAGTGCAAACAGGTTATCTCCTGATGAAGTCACGGCATAGAGTGCAAGAAGTCCGAGAATAAATTGGAACAAGAAACTATTAATGAGTCTTTTTTCCAGACTCACTTTGTTTGCGCTGATGTAAGTAAAAAGTCCGACATAATTTTTTTGGGTAGCAAACTGGACTACATTTTTTGAAAACTCCAGGTCTGGGTCTGAAAAATAAGCAATAATAAAATACTCGACTTCAAGAAGAAGGCCGCCAAGAAGACTACCGGAGATAATGGCAAGAATTGGGAGGATTTCTTTTTCTACTCTTAGGGCCAAAATGATGACGGCTACGGTTAACGAGATTAACAAGTTTAGTTTATAGGTTTTAAGAATTAGCATAGTTAGATTCTAGTTTTTCTTTTGACTGACTTCAACCTTTTCCTCTCTTAAGTTTTTCAGTTTCCACATAAAGAGTCTCGCTTTGCTTCCTGATTTTAGATTTGAAGCACCTTTGATAAACTCCCTTGCCTTTTCCAGAAGGTTTCTGTCGTGAGTTTTGGCATATTTGATATACAAAGATCTGTGCTTGGTGTCATTTAATTCTTCGGCAAGACTATTTCCGTACGCTTGAAATTCGTACCTGTTGTGCTTGGCTTTTGAAAAATCTTTTTCTTTTAAAATGTCTCTGATACTTTTCATAAACTTTATTTGGACTCGGATACCCATATCCTTCCAAGGGGAATCAAGGCGAGAATGCTTCGCAGCCGCAGCTTAGCGCTGAATGACAACTGACAGAAAGAGGGGAATGTACTTCTCGGGTCGCGTCCGCAGAGCTTCGAGTAAATTTTAAAGTTAATATCCGCGGCGCTCGGCCTCGCTCAATGGAAATCTTTTATTTCAAAAAGATGTACATCTCGCTGCGGATCGCCCTCAAAGTACATTCCCCTCTTTCTGTCTTCGACAATCTAACTACGGCCTGGATTTACCACGGGTAAAGTCAGCGCGACCCGTAGAAGGATATGGGTATCCGAGTCCAACTACACTTTCTTGCCCTGCAGTTCGTACAAGTGTTTAACCTCGTCAACCGAAGTAGTGTCTCGTGGGTCTTTGTCGGCTCTAAAATCCATAAGTCTTGGGAATCTTAGTGCAAAGCCGGCTGTGTGGGCATCGGAAACTGTGATTTCATCTGCTCGGATAACAACAACAATTTCTGGTTTAGCCCAAACGTCACAGAGCAGAGTTTTGGAGACTTCATAATTCGCAGGCTTCTCTTTGACTTTAATGGCATCCACTTTCTTTTTAATAAGTTCCCACTCTGCTTCTGTTGGGCCACTGCCTACCTTTGATAGGGTTACAAAGTGATCCTTTTCCTTGTCAAAAGTTCCAACCAGAAAGCCCCCGATTCCAAACTTGGTCCTTGCACCTTTGCCAAAGTAGTATCCAAGTATCACAGCATCAATTGTGTCTTCAAGTCCGCCAGTCTCCTCTCGTTTGATTTTGATCCACGAAAAGCCCCTTCCCCCCGCTTCATAAGGGCTGGTTAACTTCTTCACAACAACTCCCTCAAGTCCATTGTCCTTAGCTTTTTTAAACTCTGCTGATAGTTCTGAAGAATTGGTAATTAGCTTCTGATCATCAACCAAAATCTTATCCGTGGTCTTAATTACAGATTTTAATATTTCCCTTCGTTCAGAAAAAGGTTTGTCCAACAACTCTTTCCCGTTAAGGTAAAGGATGTCAAAGACAAAATACTTCAAAGGAATTTCGGAAATCTTTTCTAAAATCTGATTTTTTCTTTTTCTCTGACTCGTCTCTTGAAAAGGAAGCATGTTACCTGTTTTAGGGTCGATTCCAACCGCTTCGCCATCAACAATTACACTCTTTGCATCTATGGAATCAATTGCAGATCTGACAATATCAGGAAACATGTGCGTTGTTTCTTCTAAATTTCTTGTAAAAGTTTTAACAAACGGTACTTCTTTATTTGACTCAAAAAAAGTAAGCTGGCTTTCTGATGGCGAAATCATTCTGCCTTTATCCATGTGAAGTTGGACGCGAGTCCCATCAAACTTAAACTCGCTTCCCGCCTTGCCACCCAGTTTCTCGATTGCCTCTTCAAACGTTCCCACTCTTTGGCATAGTTGTGGCAAAACAGGAACGCCGACCTCAAGCCCAACTTGCTCAAGAGCTTTTAAACCACCTTTCTTAAAAAGACTCGCAACCTTGCCGATATCTGGATACCTATGAAAGTAATTCTCTATAGCACTTTTTAGGCTCTTATCTCCTTTGGCCATCCAGGACAAAGCTTCAATCACTGTAACATCCGAAAACCCAAGCCTTGTGTTGCCAACGGGGATTCGGACTATAAACTTGGCCGATAACTTATCTAGTTTCTGAAGAAGGGAGGCGAAATCAGCCACTTTCTTTTCTTGCGACCCCTGCCCTGCCAACTTGGCAATTTTCAGAAGTGAATCGTACACCTCCAAAACCGTAAGTCCGGCGTCTTTGGTTTTATGTTTGCCAGCTAATTCATTGGCTATTTTTCCAAGATCCCCAAGATCGTCGAATAGTTTTTTAATAGTAGCCTCATCTTCTCCATAGCTTTTGCTAAAGACCCTGAGCATCATTTTATCTGCGATTGCAAAGTCTACTCGGTCAAAAAGAGGCCCCAGTTGCCCAAGCGATAAATAAACTCCTTTTTCAGTTTCTTCTTGTGAAAATTCTTTGATCAGCCTTGATAAAATTTCAGTAATCTCGAGTCTTTTAGTTGTGCTTTCAAGCTCTAAAAGGTACTTGGCAAAGCGGGAAAACTTCATAGGCAGAGTATAGCATTAAGATTTCGCAGACGGTTTGATTTTGTACATTGACGATTTGGTGCTTCCGGACTTCACAACCAAGCCCTTTTTGATCAAATCTTTTAGATCTCTTAGAATTGTATCTTCAGAAATATGTGGGAAGAGCTTCAAGAACTCGCGGTTTTGCATGGTTTGGTAATCGTTTAAGTATTCGATGATCCTTTCCTGTCTATCGTTGAGTGGCTCCATGCCTGCAACTTTGCGAACTTTGTTGTCTTTGGTTAGTCCTATTACCTTTGTTTTTAGAGATTCAAATTCTTTGGCAAGCCCGTGTAAAAAGTATTCAATCCATCTTGTGATATCACCCTCGTTATTCTGAGTCGATCTAATAACCGAGAAAAACGCCGATGGGCTTTCATCAAAATGACTCTCAACAGATACAAATTTTCTATGATCAAACTTTTCGGAAAAACTGTTAAGTTCTGTAATTAGAGTGGCAACCTTTTTATTTTCTGTTTCAAACGGACTGATTCGAAAGATCTCAAAGTACAGGATTGCGTTTCTAATCGGTGTTGGGAGGTCCTTTGCATCCGGGCTTTCAAACCAAGCAAAAAAACTTCTCAACTGTGCAAGAATTTCATCAGGAGCTGGTGCGGTCAAAGAGGTATTTTTCAGAAAGTGTGGGGTTGACCTGTAGACCCCGGTTTTATTTTCCGGGGCGATTCCCTTTAAGAGAAGTTTGTGGAAGGATTTCAAAGTCTCTTCGTTGACCGGTAAATCGAGGAGGGCAAGTGAATGAGCTTTTTTCAAATTTTCTATTTCTTTGTGTGATCTGTGAGGTTCAGTTTGAACTCTTCCGTCTAAGAAAGCTTTAAGCTCTTCAAAACTTAAGGGGTTGCCGTCAAAATGACTTGAGTGATAAATGGATCGAAGGGAGGCTTCTCGTTGCAAACTTTTTTCCCAAGGTGGCAATAGGGGAATGTGGTCAATAATTGCACGAGACGCTTCTATACTACCTATATTTTTTAAAATGCTGGTTGTAATTGAAAACTCAGGGAAGTACACGTAAATAATTCTTGCACATTTCCCGCAAAAAGACTATTAGTTGTTAGCTCCTGCCTCGTGGAATGACTGCGTGGATAGAGGCAACGACAGCATCAATTACGGCAAGAACCGACTCAACAACTGCACCAATTATTGCTCCCATGATGTCACCAATCATGAGCGAAATGTACCACAATTTTTGGAAAGATACGAGTATGTATTTTTGAGGGCGGTTCAGCTTCGTGAACACGAACCCTCAAAAACACATCTCGTTATCTTTCCTTAAGTTATGGCAACTCCATGGTCTTGAAGGATTTGAGTTCGGCTTTGAGCGCTGAGATGTCGGTAGCTGTAATGATTGTTTGCTGTAGCCTAACGATATCAAAGACATGCTTTTTGTGGGTTTCATCCAGTTCAGAGAAAATGTCATCAAGAAGGAGTACGGGTCTTGCGTGAACTTTAGTCGCGATGTAATCAATTTCGCATAGCTTAAGTGCAAGCACAGACATTCTCTGCTGACCTCTTGAGCCATAAGTTTCAAGATCCAACCCATCAAGCGTTACAGAGAAATCATCGCGGTTTGGGCCAATGAGAGTACTTTTACTCGCGATTTCTGCACTTTCATATTCTTTTAACCTTTCATCAGTTACAAGGTTTGGTTTGTACTTGTGGGTTAACTCCGAACTCTTCCCATTTAGGGTTTTCCCATAGGCCAGAAAAGGCTCTTTGGAAAAGTCAAAAAACTCCTTTCGATATTTGTGAATTATGTGACTGGTTTCTGTGAGTTTGTCGTTCCAGTACCCAAGTTCATTCCTGCCCGCTCCAAAATCTCTGATTCTTTCTAGAAGTTTATTTCTATGCCTGATGACTTTAATCAGGTTTGTGTGCGCCGTTCTATATTCTTTGCTGGTCTGAAGAAAAATTGAATCTAAGTATTTTCGTCTGATCTGAGGCCCGTCATTTACTATTTCAAGGTCATTTGGGGTGAAAATAACACTCACAAGGCTACCCGCAAAGTTATTTAAGGTTTTTGAAACCCCGTTTAATTTGACCTGCTTTTTGCTGCTTAACTCAAAGCGCTCACTCGGAACAATT
>Ga0209541_10017066_pt1 | contig 10674 bp, 8 predicted proteins | sample RifCSPlowO2_01_FD_184027 | JGI IMG/M metagenome (GOLD analysis project Ga0209541, IMG submission 184027) | Groundwater microbial communities from Rifle, Colorado - Rifle CSP2_plank lowO2_0.1 (SPAdes) (version 2) | ecosystem: Environmental > Aquatic > Deep subsurface > Groundwater | place: Rifle... | reverse complement strand
CATCTAAGGATACTGACTCTTCCAGATCAAACACCATATTTGGTGCAGGAGAGAATTTTAGATAAGAGAATTTTATTGCTCCCAGAGCTATTTGCCTAACAACGTTTTCGCCTTCATTTGTCTTCATAATCTTTCTTACTTTTTCAGAAACTACTTTTAGCAAATTATCTACTGTAATTACCCTCCCGGTCCGAGAAGACATTTTACCCTCCTTTAAGTCAACCAAACCATAAGACAGATGGTATTTTTTACCTCTAAGATTGGGAAAAATCATTTCAATAGCCTTAAAAACCACCTGAAAATAACCAGCCTGTTCGTGAGCTACTACATGTATGGCTTTATCATATTTGAAAGTGGCATATTCCAACTCAGCCAGCCCCATTTCTTTACCTTCGTAGGTAGGATTACCAGCTGAGGTAATAAAAACCCGATTATGAAGTCCAAACTTTTCTCCTGGAAAGATAATTGCTCCGTCACTTTCCTTAAAAACCTTACCCGCTTCGGCAGGCGAGCCAACATTTGCTAAAACTATTTCCTTGCCTCTCTTGTATACTTCACTCTCAAAAAAACAGCGATCATATTTTATGCCTAAAAGTTTATAAATAGGCTCAAAATAGTCTAAACTCCATTCTCTTACTAACTCATACACCTTTTTAAATTCAGGATCATTTTTATATAAAGCAACATTGATTCTATCAATCTCTTCTCTACTTTGAGAATCATCTTCGTATGCTTTATTTCCCTGCGCGTAAGCTTGACCCATGTATTTTGCTTTTTCTTCCAAACTAAGCTCCTTAGTTGGTAAGCCTAATTTTTTGATTCCCCAAATAGCTTTGGCAATGTGGAGCCCAATATCTCCCTGATAATTAGCCCTATAAAGGGTATTTCCCACGCCTTCCAGGATCCTAACCAAACTTTCCCCCAAAATAAATGTTCTTAAATGTCCTATGTGAACTTCTTTTAAAGGATTAGCATGGCCATATTCCACTAAGATTTTTAAAGGTTTTTCTGTCTTTTCCAAACTGCCAGATTCCAGCAAAGCTTCATCTTTGAGAAAGAAATTGATAAATCCTCCGCCTGCACTTTCTGCTTTTTCTAAATAATCAGGACTGCCAAATTTTTCCAAGATTTTGCTAGCAAAATCTTCTGGAGACTGCTTACCTGAACGGTTATCCAGTTTAGCAAGCTGCAAGGCCAAATTCGTACTATACATACCAAAGGAGGGATTTTTTGTAATAGATAAGACCATATCAGTTGTTGGATAACCCAGAGACTGAAGCGCCTTTTCCAGATCCTTTTCTATCTTCTGTTTTAACATTATTTAATGATAACATAATTGCAGCTACAATGAGATAGTATCCTACCCATACCATCCATACCTGTTCCCCAATATATTCCCAAGCAAAAGGCAAAGATGAAAAAAACTGTACTATATAAATAAAATATGTCAGCATTGCATTTACTAAAATCCCGACCAGTGGTCCAACCAACAACATTACTGCTCCCAAAAGCATAATAAAAGAGATAGTCCAAAGTATCAAAACATTAGTAATCAAAGAAACTAAAGAAATCTGGTGAAAGTTTTGGGCAACTGCAGGAGTAACCATTAGTTGGGCAGCTATTGTTACTGCCAAATCCTGACCAATAATTGGCCACTTATCAAACCATTTCAGTAAGATAGGTGAAACTACAATTATCCCAAAAGTTGCCAAAAAAGACAATTGAAATGACAAATTAGTAATCCAGGCTGGATTTATAAGCAACATTAAGCCTGCTGTGACTATCAACACCCACCAGCCTTCTGCTTGCCTGCCAAAAAGTTGAGCCAAAGAAGCTATAGAAAACATAATAGCTGCCCGGAGAATTGGAATCTGCATGCCGCTCAGCATTGTATAAAACACACTGGCTAAAAGACCGGCTACCACAGCTTTCTTTCTACCAATCAAGCCTGATAAACTCAGGAAAAAACCTGCCACTATGCTTAAGTTTTGACCGGAAGCTACCACAATATGCAAGGTAGAAGTATCTCTTAAAGCCAATTTTAATCTGCCAGGCAGATTCTTACTTTGTCCAAGCAAAATACCGGATAAAAGTTCTGCCTGAGGTGAAGGTAAAGTCCGGGCAATTCGGCGGTCCAAATAAGCTCTTTGAACTTTAAAAAGATCCAATTTTAAATCCCATCCACCCTGCTGATACCTTAATAAATATATCAAAAGGTATAAAACTATAGCTAAGATTAAAGGTAGTTTGTTAGTAAACAACAATTACATCCTTTATTTTTTCATAAACTGTCTTATTAACTACTTTTTTACTGGTTAATTCCTCTAAAGCCTGATAAGGTCTGGCTGAAATAATCTTAGTAGCTGTGACTGGACCAATGTCTGGTAAAGCCTCCAGTTCTGATTGAGAAGCGGTGTTGATATTCACTTTTGATTGAATGGATGTTGACCCAACAGGAGGTGGCGCATTATCTCCCACAATCGGCACATAAATCTTACTGCCATCTGATAGCTTTTGTGCCATATTTAGATATTTCGATATATATTCCTTATTAGCAGTCTTACTAAAACCATTAGCTGCTGATATTGCCTCCTCTATCCTGGAACCGTCTTTAAGCTGATACACACCTGGTTTACTAACAGCTCCTGATACATCCACAGAAATCAACTTTTGAGACTCCACCAAACTTTCTTTAGGAAAGTCTTTAGGTTTTTGTTTGTTTAAGCCCGAAGTAAAAATCCCGCCTATTATTAAAATAATGCCTAAAAAAGACAAGGCAATCGGAAGTTTAAATCTCGTAGTAATGTTTTTAAAATTATCAGTCACTGATGTTATGATAAAATTGTAACACATTATTACAACCTTTTACACAATTTTAATTTATTTATTATTTGCTTGTCCTAACAAGCTAAACTAGAGATAATTTATCTTTAGCAGTCGGAAGATATATCTGCCAGAATCTGTTGGAAGTTTTAAACAACAAAGCTGATGATTTTTCCAATTATATATACAACTTTTTTCACGGATTTTCCCTTTAAAAACTTGCTGGCTTTTGGAGCCTCTGCTGCCATTTTTTCAACGACTTTATTGTTACTTATTATATCTTTTTGTATCAGCAAAACATCCCTGACTTTTCCGTTAATTTGCACCACTACCGTAACCTGTTCTTTCTCCAAATATTTATTATCAAATTTTGGCCAAGGCTCACGATGAATCGAATATTTTTCTCCCAATTGTTGCCAAAGTTCCTCTGTAACATGAGGAGCAAAAGGAGCAAGTAAACACAGTAGTGTTTTATATTCATCTATTTTTACTTTTTCCTTTTTACTTAAATAGTTCAACCACTCCATTAAAGAGGCAATAGCAGTATTAAACTTGATATTGTTTAAATCCTCAATTACCTTTTTAATAGTTTTGTGCATCATTCTTAAATCTACTGATGACAAACTAGTGTCGATCGACAATACTTTGTCAGACAATCCCCAGACCCGTTGCAGGAAGTGATAAACACCGTTTAAGCCGGCATTGTCCCAAGGAGCTACTATTTCACCGTAAGGACCAATAAAAGCCATGTACAGCCTGACAGCGTCTGCCCCATATTGTTTAACCTGCTCATCAGGGTTAACCACATTACCCCTTGATTTGCTCATTTTCTGGCCATCAGGACCTAAAATCAATCCGTGGTTAATTCTTTTTTTGGCATACTCATCAATATTTATAAGTCCTAAATCCGTAAAGAACTTAGTGAAAAACCTGGAATATAAAGTATGCCCCAGGGTATGTTCTGCTCCGCCGAAGTAAATATCCAAAGGCAGCCAATCTTTTATTATTTTCGCATCGAATATTTTTTGATCATTTTTAGGATCCAGATAGCGGAAAAAGTACCAGGAAGAATCAAAGAATGTATCCATAGTCTCAACCTCCCTTCGTGCGTCTTTGCCGCACTTTGGGCAAGCTACTCTAACCCACTCCTCATCTGTTGCTAACGGAGGCTTACCTTTAGGAGCATAATCAACATTATATGGCAACTCTACAGGTAGGTCTTGCTCTGGGACAGGCACTGTACCACAATCCTCACAATAAATTACAGGAATAGGAGTTCCCCAGTATCTTTGCCTGGAAATTGACCAATCGTGAATATGATAGTTTACTTTTTTCTGTCCTTTAGGCTTAGCTTTAAAGCTGGTTTTAACAACAGGTAGATTAAACTTTTGGGCAAATCCCCTGTCTCTCTCATCAGCATCAGGCACAGCCATAATTGCACCTGTTCCATAGCCCATTAAAACATAATCTGCTACCCAAACAGGAACTTTCTCCCCTGTTAAGGGATTTTTCACCAAACTGCCTGTAAAAACCCCTGTTTTTTCTTTATTTTCTTTCCTGTCCAGCTCCGTTTTCTTCTTGGCTTGCCCCACATAACTTTCAACTTCTTTTTGCTGCTCCTTGGTTGTTAACTCTGCCAGCAAAGGGTGTTCTGGACTAATAACCACAAAAGTTGCCCCATCTGTTGTCTCAGGCCTTGTGGTAAAGACTTTTACTGAGTCAAAGTCTAAAATCATACCTTCACTCTTTCCTATCCAATTATTCTGTCCTTCTTTAACAGCTTTTGGCCAATCAACCCTTCGACTTCGCTCAGGGCCTTCGGCCTCTTTCCAGAGAAGTCTATCAGCATACGCTGTCAGCTTTAAAAACCACTGGTCAACTTCTTTCTGGATAACTTCTGTACTACATCTCCAGCACTTTCCAGCCTCAACATTTTCCTGAGCCAAAACTGTCTGGCAGTTGGGACACCAGTTTGCTAGCGCTTTTCCTCTATAAGCGATACCTCGCTCTAACATTTTTAAAAAGATCCACTGGTTCCATTTATAATACTCAGGCAAACAGGTGATAACCTCCTGCTCCCAGTTAAAGCTGGCGCCCATGGTGCCAAACTGATGCTTCATTTTTTCTATGTTTGAAAGTGTCCAATCCCTTGGATGGACTCCTTTTTTAATGGCAGCATTTTCTGCCGGCAAACCAAAAGCATCAAATCCATTAGGAAAAAAGACCTGGTAGCCTTGCATCCGTCTGAATCTGGCATATATATCAGGCACAGCAAAGGCAAACCAGTGGCCCATATGCAGGTCTCCGGAAGGGTAAGAAAACTCAATTAGGACATACTGGCGTTTTTGGCTGTCTTTTAAATCAACTTTATAAAGCTGGTCCTTAGTCCACTTTTTTTGCCACTTAGGCTCAACCTTTGCAGGGATATACTTCTTCATTCTTTGATCTTAACATACTCAAGTTAAAATTCAAATGCCATTTAAAATTTAGTTTGAGGTTTCACGAACTTTTTCACAAGCTCATACGGTAATCTCTTGACCATATTTGAACCTTTCTGATCTATATCATTTTTTTATTAAATATGGAGTTGACCTTTTACTTTTATTATAGTATTGTAAGGTTGTATGAAACTTCCTGCCTTTTTGTTTGTTCTTGCTCTCTATACTCTATGCTCTATACTCTATACTCTTCCTGTCCATGCCCAAGGTATTGAAGCAACTTCTACTTTTGATATTGTTGATCAAGATGCCAAAGAAGGTGATATTTTAGTCACAACTGACAAAGGATTAACTCGGGCTACTAAAAGCTTTGATAATAAAATGTTTGGAGTGGTGGTTAACCAACCTGTCTTGGTATATAGAAGTAATGATACTAAAGGCAAACCAGTGATGCGCTCAGGTGTGGTCCAGGTAAATGTAACCACTTTAAACGGCCCGATCAAATATGGAGACTATATCACTTCTTCATCAAAGACAGGCAAAGGCCAAAAAGCCACAGAATCAGGCTATGTGATAGGGGTGGCTTTGGCTGAGTTTAACCAGCAAGGAGATGGCAAGATCCCGGTTGCCATCAGGGTGGAATATGCGGAGCTGACTAACCCCCGTTTTGCCGGCAGGTTGTTTGGCTTTATTGGCTCCTCTTTTTTAGAAAATATCAATGACCCTAAAAAGTTTGGCATTGTTGTCAGATACATTGCTGCAGGACTGATTGTTTTACTTTCTTTTACCTTTGGCTTCCTAACTTTTTCCAGATCCATTGTCAAAAGCATTGAAGCCTTAGGCAGAAATCCTTTGGCCAAATCCACTATCCAACTGTCCATATTAATTAACATAGCTTTGCTGGTAGTAACAGGCATAATCGGCATTGTCGCCTCAATTTTAATAATTAGATTGTAAATTAGTTGTTTCTGTCGTATCATCTTCATATGCCCGATATACCTTTGGTTCCTGTTGCCTTAACAGCTTCTATTATTGCCGGCATAACTTCCCTTCTTTATCTGCGTGAGTTTTTTTTAAGAAAAAAGAATGCCCGGCTACAACAAAAAATCTCTTTGGAAACCAGACAAAAAAGCATCCAGATACTGAACGCTGCAGAAATGGCAGAAACTCATGTAATCTCAGAAGGAAATTATGCCACTCAAAAGCTGATCTCGGAATTTAAAGTCCAACTGGCGGATTTAATGCAAAATTCTGAAAAATCCCTGGACTCTTCACAAGAGGAGTTAGTAAAATTTCTGGCAGAGCTACAGAGAAAGAGTGAGCAGTTTCAGCAAGCCTCCTCAGGAGCAATTGAAAAAAGAGTTAACCAGATGTTCGAGAAGCTGGAAAGCAGGCTGGCTGACTTTTTAGTTACTACAGAACAAAAAACTACTTCCTCAATTGAGCTGGAACTGAAAGCTGCCAGAAACTTAATTGAAACCTACAAAGATCAGCAACTAAAGTTAATTGATGAAAATATTATTGCCATGATGGAACAAACTTTAAATATAGTTTTAGCCAAAAAATTATCCTTAAAAGATCAATTGGATTTAGTTTATGAAGCATTAGAAAAGGCTAAGGTGGAGAAATTTGTGGCATAGCAATAACTAACTACTATGGATGATCTATTAACAGTTATCTTACAAGACACCTATACATTGTCTCAATTTAAAAAGAGACTAAAAATCCTGCAGTCTTATTTCCAGCAACAATTCTTCCGCTCTTTGGCCACTGAAAACCTAACCCCCAGAGATAGCCAGTGGTTTAAGTCTTTACCCAAAAGTTTTATGGAAAGTTTTAATAAAGATAATCTTTCGCAAAATTTAAGCAGTTTAAACAGTAAAATAAATAGCACGCCAATACTAACTGTTTATTTACCAATTGATGTTTCAGATGAAGCCTTGGATCAGATAGGCAGCAAAGTCAGAAACCTGTTTGGCGAAAACTTTTTGCTGGATGTTAAATACAATCCGAATTTAATTGCCGGTTGTGCCCTGACCTGGAAAGGAATCTACAAAGATTATTCACTGCATTCAAGAATCGGGGAAAGAAAATTGGCTATTTTGCAAAGTTTTAAGAAGTTTTTAAGATGAAACCTGACCAACAAAGTGAAATCGGTTATGTTAACTCAATCCGCGAATTCTTAGCCACCCTGGACGGCTTTCCCACCATCCGGATTAACGATATGGTGCAGTCAGACAGCGGCATGCGGGGCTGGATTAGTACCATCGGCCGGGACTACGCTGAAGTTTTAATGCTGGATGAGGGTCAAATTACCCCCAGACAATTATTTAAAAGAGTTCACTCCCGTTTGTCTGTAGCCAGCGGAGATTTTTTACTGGGCAGAGCCATCAATCCCCTGGGTGTACCTATTGACGGCAAAGGGCTTTTAACAAGAAACAAGGTGGCGGAAGTTTTGGAACTGGAACAAATCGCTCCGGGCATAGAAAGCAGAGAATATATTGCCGAACAATTCTTAACCAGCCTAACTTTAGTTGATAGTTTAATTCCCATAGGACGGGGTCAAAGAGAACTGGTGATGGGTGATGCTCACTCAGGCAAAACCCAATTTTTGATAGATACAATTGTTAATCAAAAAGGCACCGGAATAATCTGTATTTATGCCTCAATTGGCAAGCCGGCGGTGTCTGTGAGAAGTTTGATTGATATTTTAAGAGCCAATAAAGCTTTGGACTATACTGTGGTGATTGCCACCTCCTCTTCTGAACCTGCTCCCCTGATTTTTTTAACCCCTAAAACAGCTGTGACCGTCGCTGAATATTTTCAAAAAAAAGGCAAACATGTTTTGCTGATTTTGGATGATTTGGGAATTCATGCCAAAATACACAGGGAGATTTCCCTGCTTAGTAACAAACCCCCGGGGCGGGAATCATACCCCGGTGATATGTTTTATCAGCATTCCCATCTTTTAGAAAGAGCCGGTAATTTCACTCCTGACGCGGGCGGAGGCTCCATCACTGCCCTGCCGGTGATTGAACTAAATATGGCTGACTTTACTACTCTGATACCTACTAATCTAATGTCTATGACTGACGGGCATATACTTTTTAAGTCGTCCCTTCGGGCCCAGGGTCAGAGTCCGGCCATTGATCTGTCTTTATCAGTCTCAAGAGTAGGCAGACAAACTCAGGATAAAGTTTCCAACCTGCTCTCAACCAAAATCAGGCAGGTTTTATCTGATGCTGCTGATTTGGAAACAGTTTCCCGCTTTTCCTCAGAATTATCAGAAGAAACTCAGCTGACTCTAAAAAGAAAAGATCAGATTATGGAGCTTTTAAAACAGGACCCGCTGACAGGTATTCCCAGACAAATCCAGGTTTGTTTGATGGCCTTGCCTTTTACGACCTTTTTCAAAGGTAAGACTAAGACTTTTATTAGTAAATATAAAAATGTAATTACTGCTGCTTTCTTAAAAGAACCCAGGCTGTCTTTAATAGCCAGAGGCGTTGGTAATATGAAAACAGAAGAGCAGTTAATTCAAGCCCTGGAAGGAGCAGGACCAATACTAGCTAAACTTTGCCCATGACAATAAAAGAAATTGATCAATATCTGGAAGAGGGTAATTCCTTAAAACAAATTGCTCAGGCATATTCTGAGATTGCCAACCAGAAGCTAAAAAGAATCAGATCAGAAGTAGAAAGAAACAGGGTTTTTTTTGATGAAATCTCCAAAGTTTATGCACTTGTCCGGGTAATTGCCGGCAAAAAAGGCATTGTTTTGCCCAAAACCAAAGAGAGGATTTGCATACTGCAAACCTCAAACTACCGCTTTTACGGCAATATTGACAGTTCAATTATTGAATTTTTCATCAGTCAAACCAAAGATTTGAACACACACCGGGTCGTTATTGGTAAAGTGGGTATTGACTATTTTCAGGCAAACAGAATCTTTAAAGACTTCATCCCTATGGTTTTAAAAGATGACCAGCCCTCTCCCGCGGAGCTAAGTGCTTTTGTTAGTGTCACCAAAAGTTATAACCAGGTACTGATTTTCTATTCCAGGTTTAAAAGCCTGCTGCATCAGGAACCGGCTGTGACTGATATTACGGAAACTTCTCAAAAGATTCTTTTTAATGAAAAAGATAATTTACAATTTATTTTTGAGCCGGAAATTGCCAAAACTCTGCAATTTTTTGATCTGCAGATCCTGATACTGCTGATTGAACAGGTTTTTTTGGAATCTGAGGTAGCCAGAACAGCCTCCAGATTTATATCCATGGATCAGGCAGAAACAGAAGCAAATAAATATATCAAACAGTATAGTAGTATGAAGGCATACGCAAAGCGGAATTTACTTAACAACCAGCTGCTAGAGAGCATTTCCTCAATTTTGGCAGTCAGAAAGGCGGCAAATGTCTGATATCTCACAGGTTTCGGGAAGCATTATCTCTATTAACGGCCAGATTGCCGAAGTGGAAATAGAAACAGAGAACTTTCCCTCTTTGTATGAAATTTTAACTTGCCCGCAGGATCCAACCGTAATTATGGAGGTTTTTTCTGAAGGCAAAGCCTCAATTTCCTGTCTGGTTCTGTCCAGCCCTGATAAATTATTCAGAAGTATGAAAGTGGTAGGTACCGGATCTGATCTAAAAATACCGGTTGGAAAAAATATTTTAGGCAGGGTGATTGACCTGTTTGGCAGCGCACGCGATAAAGGCGGCCCGATCCCTCCCCCTCCCAAAACAGACCGGGTGTCTATTTATGCCAAAGCTCCTTCTTTAAATATTGTTAAAACAGGTTATGAAGTTTTGGAAACCGGTATTAAGGCTATAGATTTTCTGACCCCAATTCAGCGCGGAGGCAAAGTGGGCTTTGTGGGAGGGGCAGGTGTAGGAAAAACTATTCTTTTAACAGAACTCTTACATAACGTCACCGGCAAAAGACAAAATGTTTATTCGGTGTTTGCAGGTGTAGGAGAAAGAATTCGGGAAGGACAGGAATTATTCCAAAGGCTAAAAGAATCCGGAGTTTTACCAAAAACCATTATTATTTTAGGACAAATGAATGAGAATGCTGCTATCCGCTTTAGGGTGGCTTTGGCTGCAGCTGCTCAGGCAGAATATTTCCGGGATGTAGTCAAATCCGACGTGCTGTTTTTTATAGACAACATGTTCCGGTTTGTGCAGGCCGGTAATGAGGTAGCTACACTTTTGGGTACTATCCCCTCTGAACAAGCTTACCAGGCCACGCTGCAAACTGAAATTAACACTTTGGAAGATAGATTAATACCAACAGAAAACGGCACTATCACCTCGTTCCAAAATATTTATGTGCCGGCAGACGAGATCACTGATGCCGGAGTTAATGCCATTATGTCGCTTCTGGACACCTCAATTGTGCTGTCTAGGTCAATT
>Ga0209541_10017064_pt1 | contig 10675 bp, 8 predicted proteins | sample RifCSPlowO2_01_FD_184027 | JGI IMG/M metagenome (GOLD analysis project Ga0209541, IMG submission 184027) | Groundwater microbial communities from Rifle, Colorado - Rifle CSP2_plank lowO2_0.1 (SPAdes) (version 2) | ecosystem: Environmental > Aquatic > Deep subsurface > Groundwater | place: Rifle... | reverse complement strand
CTACCCCAAAGCAATTCGGTATCTAGTGAAATGCAAAAAATACCTTTATTCATATTTTTCTAACAACCAAAACAAAGTAGGAGATACATATTTAGCTAAAAACGACACTGGGAATAATAGTTTCCAACTTTTGGGATAACCGAAGAACTCTGGATTTTTAATAATCTTCTCCGTGTAATCATATATTCTAAATCTTAAATCATAAATCATATGTGACAGTTGCCAAGGATTTCTTGGGGTTTCGTGATATTTTTCTGCCTTGCCAAATATTCTTACATAAATATTAGCAAGATCTTTAGGAAGCCATGATAAAAATAGCAGGTCATAATGGGGTTCCATGGGCCAGAGACTGTTGACAGCCGCAAGATAACAAACTCCCTTGGGTTTCAATACTCTATAAATTTCTGAAAACATTTTTTGAGAGTTTGGAACATGTTCATAGACATGTGCACAAATTACAATATCAAAAGAATTGTCTTTAAATTTTAATTTCATTGCATCTCCAAGCTGAAATTTCAAATTAGTTCGTTTGTATTTTGTCTTTGCATAGTCAAGGGCTACTTTATCGATATCAATTCCAGTGACTGAGTCGAAATTTTTTGCTAATACATTATCTATTATTCCAGTGGAAGCCCCCACATCAAGGACTTTTAGTTTCTTAAGCTTGCTGTGGCCAAAATAGTGTCCCAGCGTCTTCACCATACGCATAGCTTTCTGTTCCCGAGATTTGGTATCGTACATTTGCGGCCTCCTCGCCGCATAATCAAATTGATAGTTTCCACTCATGTGCTAAAATTTTAACAGATTATGGCTAAAGATACAGTTGGCATTACGGGAGCGAGCGGATTTATAGGGCAAAACTTGATTCAAAGATTAAGAACTGAGAATGTGAATATTAGGATTATTGATAAAGAAGAGGACTTGGTTGATCAAGTTGTAGGATGCAAGGCCATAGTACATTTGGCCGCTATTAATAATTTTTTAAATCCTGGTATTGAAAGTGCGAATGTTGAATACACCAGGAAGCTGGCAGAAGCAATTCAAGCCCATGTTCTTGATTGCCTTTTGATATTTACATCCAGTTTTGCGGTTTACAAAATTCCCCAAAAAGGAGATGTAGTCTCTGAGAAATATATAACTGAACCCAGAAACCGATATGGACAAACAAAACTTGAAGCAGAAAAAATTATAAAACAATTTGGGCTTAATGTCTGGATTTTAAGATTGTCTAATGTATATGGTCCAGGCATGGCGCCATTCAAACATTCTGTTGTTTCCACTTTTAGGGAATTGATAAAACAGGGAAAAGAGATAACCATTGATGGAGACGGATCTCAAACGCGGGATTTTGTACATGTTGATGACGCGGTATCAGCAATTCTCTTGGCATTAAAGAAAAAGCTAGTAGGAGTTAGAATTGTAAACATCTGTTCTGGGGACGATATAAATTTAAATGACTTAGTTAAAAAGATTAGTCAGGATGTTGGTAAAAAAGCAAAAGTTAAGTATAATGCGACGGCCGATATTGCCACTGCCGGTTTCTGGAAAGGAGACAGATCTTTGGCAAAAAAACTATTGGGATGGGAACCAAAAGTTTATATATGAGAATTGCAATATTTACTCACAACTACCCATTAACCTCCAAAGATAGGAAAGACGCTGGGATTTTTTTGTATGATTTTGCTCATGAGTTAGCTAAAAAACATAAAGTATTTATTTTTTGCCCCAATTTTAAGGGAGAAAAAGAAAATTATAAGGATATACCCGTTACTTGGTTTGAATGGGGTGGGGGAAAAGAGAAGTTTGGAGACTGGAAAACTTTTGATCCAAATACTTATTACAAATTAGCCAAATTGATATTGGCTGGACAAAAAAGTGCTTTAGACTTTGTAAAGAAGAATAAAATTGACTATATTTTGGCTGCTTGGTCGTTTCCTTCTGGTATTTTTGCTCAATATGCAAGTCAAAAAACCGGAATCCCATACGCAACATGGTCATTGGGATCTGATATAAACGTTTATGCAAAAATGCCAGTTTTTAAACAGTGGATTGGAAATATATTATCCAGAGCTCAAGCTAGATTTGCCAACAGCTATTTGTTGTGTGACAAAGTGAAGTTCTTGTCAAAAAAAGAATGTGTATTTTTACCGGCCATTACCAATTTTGAAAAGGCTAATATTGAGAAAATATCTTTGAATAAGAAAAAAACACAGTTTTTATATGTAGGCAGATTAGAAAAAATAAAAGGTCCCGATATCTTACTCCAGGCATGTAAAATTCTTCAAAAGAATCACCCAAAATTTGAAGTGCATATCTTAGGCGATGGTAAATTGCGATCCAAGCTTGAAGTTGAAAAGATTGACAATATTCATTTATATGGTAATTCTAATAAGGAGCGTATTGCGGGCTTTATGAGAGTTTGTGACTATTTGGTGATCCCTTCAAGAAACGAAAGCCTACCTTTGGTTTTACTTGAAGCCGCCAAAATGAATTTGCCTATAATAACCACCCAAGTTGGAGATTGTCGGAGATTGGTAGATATGTATAAGATTGGCTATTCAGTCAAACCAAACAATCCTCAAAGTCTATCAGAAACTATGAAAGAAGCAATGAAGCACAAGGATAAACTGCAATATTTATCAGGTCTCAAGAAGATTGCCAAAGAGTTTGTCCAAGGCGAAGCTGTAAGAATCCTGCTAAAATCTACTAAAGTATGAAAAGGATTGCTATTTTCGGAGCGGGGGTTGCCGGCCAAGATATCCTAAAAGAAATAAATCAAGACGATGACATGAATTATGATGTTTTGGGTTTTTTGGACGATAATATTCAGATTTGGGGCAAGAAAATCATAAATACACTTGTCTTGGGTGGGAGGTCAAAAATATCTGAATTAAGAAAGAGCAAGAAACTTGACGAAGTAATTATCGCTATTCCCTCGGCAGACGGAGAGCAGATATCTGAGATTGTGAAGCTTTGTTCGCAGGTTAAAGTGGGTTTTCGGATAGTTCCCAGGGTCAAAGAAATCATCGAAGGTCGAGCCCATCTGCAAACGCTACGCGAAGTCAAAGTAGAGGATCTTTTAGGTCGACCCGTGGTCAAGGCCGATGTTGAAGAGCTCAAAGACTTTTTTACAGGAAAAACAGTATTGGTGACTGGAGCCGCAGGTTCTATTGGTTCGGAGTTGTCTAGACAAATTTCAGCGTATTCACCCGAAAAAATCTGTTTTTTTGATTGGTGGGAGAATGGGTTGTTTGAGCTTCAGACGGAGATGAGAAGAGATTTCCCTAAACTTAAAGCAGAATATATTATCGGTAATATGCAGGATAAGCTAAAAGTGGATCGGGAGATGAAGCGTATACAGCCGGATTATGTCTACCATGCAGCAGCATATAAACACGTGCCTTTGATGGAAGATCATCCAGATGAGGCAGTCAAAAATAATGTCTTTGGCACTCTGAATTTCATAAAAGCGGCGGTGATAAATCGGGTCGAAAAATTTGTCTTGGTTTCTACAGATAAGGCGGCTAATCCAATTAACGCAATGGGCATCACAAAACTTATTACTGAAGGTTTAGCAAAAATTTATAATGGCAAGACAAAATTTATGGCTGTGAGATTTGGAAATGTTCTGGATAGTTTTGGTAGTGTAATTCCTACGTTTAGAAAACAAATTCTTCAGGGTGGACCTGTCACTATTACTGACAAACGGATGACACGGTATTTTATGACCATTCCCGAAGCAGCTCAGCTGATTATCAAAGCGGGAGTAATTGGTAACGGGGGAGAACTTTTTGTCTTGGATATGGGTAAACCGGTAAAAATAATTGATTTGGCCAATAATATGATTAGGCTTTCGGGATTTATACCCAACAAAGATATAAAGATTATTTATACTGGAGTCCGCAAAGGCGAAAAAATATCCGAGAAGCTATTTATTGACAAAGAATCTGTTATGACTCACAAAGAAGGCAAAATTTTCGTGACCAAAAGTATGGGATTAGACATAAACAAATTGCAATCAAGACTTTCCAAATTAAAGGATCTGGCCACATCTGGGCAAAAAACTGATTTGGTGAGAGAATTAAAGAGTTTAATATGAACAAGAAAATAGCTTTTATCTTAGGATCGGTATTTTTTGTCTTGGGTTTGATTACCCTGCCTCATTATGGAATTAATTGGGATACGGTTAATCATTTGCCTCGTGGACAAGCGTATTTGAGATATCTGACTACGGGAAAAAAAGATTACTCTGATCTCAAAAGATATTTTTATGATTGGAGAAATCGCGATCAATGGTATTGGCAAAAATCCCAAAGTTTACTTATTGATGCTAATTTACCCGCTGTCAAAGTTCCCACACGGAGCATGTATCAACTAGATAGTTATACATATAACGATTATATTGAGCATGACGGAAACGGACATCCGCCTCTGAGCGATATTCTATCGTCAGCCTTTAATAGAATTCTCTTTGGTAAATTAAAATTAATAAACGACATTGATTCGTACCGGGTTTATGGAATATTTTTGTCAGCTTGTTTAGTTGGTCTTTTGTATCATTGGCTTAGCAAAATTTATGGAAAAGTAGCAGGTTTTTTTGCCAGTCTTTCTTTATCTTTATATCCTTTATTTTGGGCGGAGTCCCATTTTAACACCGAGAAAGATATTCCCGAAACGGTTTTTTGGAGTTTCTTTTTGTATAGCATTTGGAAAGGCGTCAAAGAAAAGAGTGTAAAATGGATTCTCTTATCCGGTATCTTTTTTGGGCTGGCACTGGGCACTAAATTTAATATTTTATTTTCTATATTGGTAATTATCCCTTGGATTTTGTTCTTGATAGTTTTTAGAAAACTCAAAATATCCGAAACTTTGAAAAATGCTTTTTGGGGAATAATGGCCTTTCTTATTGGACTGGGATTATTTATCGGAACTTGGCCGTATTTATGGGCAGACCCAATTAGCAGAATTATTGGAGTACTCAATTTTTACAAAGGCATAGGAGCCAGCGGTGGTAATACTGTTAATTGGTATCCATTGCAATGGATTACCTATACGACCCCTTTGGTTATTTTATTCTTGTTTATTATTGGTTTGGGGTTCGCGGTTCATAGAATCATTAAGGAAAAAGACGATTTACCATTATTGTTTCTTCTTTGGTTGGTGGTACCAATCTTACGTGAAGTGGCCCCCGGAGCCAGTTTTTACGGTGGAGTAAGACAAATTATGGAGTATGTTCCCGCCATGGCCATCGTTGCCGGCCTTGGGGCGCAAGCAGTCTATAATAAATTTCCCAGGAAACTAACAACTACATTTTTATTATTAGCTTTTATGCCGATTACATTAAAATTAATAAGTATTCACCCCAATGAAAATGTCTATTTTAATCCTTTAATTGGAGGTTTGTCTGGGGCCAAAAAGGCAAATATCCCATATTGGGGATTTTCTTTTGGTAGTGCTTATCGGCAAGGAGTAAATTGGTTAAATACTAATGCCGAAAAAGATGCGCAGATTGTTTATGTCTATGAACTGATTCCCAATTTTCCAAGATTATGGCTTCGTCCGGATCTCATTTTGCACAATAATGGCAGGAGTGGCTATTTGCGTAAAGGAGAATATGCCATTACCCTAACCTATCAAGGACTAGAAAAGAGATCGTATTATGACATGTACTTAAATAAATTTATAAAGCCTGTATATGAAGCCAAAGTAGATGGAGTGGCAATTCTAAACATTTGGAAAAACGACAATGAGCACTTAATATCTCCTTGGAAAGAAGAAAAGATAAAAAATGTTATTTTGATACCCACTCAAACTGGTCTAAAGTTTGATCTAGGTAATGCCTACTCTCTTTCTAGGTTGGAAATTACTTATAATAACTTGGATTGTCCAAAATTAACTTCTGGGTATGTTGAGGTTTCTGCTGATGAGAAATCATGGGAAAGATTGCCGGGAGTGTTGCCTGAAGATTGGCGAATATCTGCAATGGGGGAGCAACCCAAAGATGGAAAATTTATAGAGCCTTTTGTAGGACAGATGGCCAGATATGTCCATGTTAGCTTGACTCCGGAGGACACTTGCCTTAAAAGTATTAAAGACTTTGATTTTTATGCGCTCACACCCTGAAGTTTCCATTATTATCCCCACTTATAACCGGGAAAAATATATTAGGGCTTGTCTGGACTCAATTTTCAAACAGAAATATCCCCATGATAAGATAGAAGTTCTGATAGTCGATTCAACGGCGACAACTGATAATACTTTAAAGATCGCCAGGAAATACCCCGTAAAGATTATTAAAAATCCTAAGCTTTTAGCTGAACCCGCTAAATCGTTAGGAATCAAACATGCCACGGGAGAATTTTTTTTATATTTAGATTCCGATGCCGAATTGGTTTCCGATACTTGGTTAAGAGACATGATTGATCCTTTGATAGAAAATCCTCATCTGGCCGGGAGTTTTACAAAATTCATGGTCAAGCCCACCCAAACCGCATTTAACCGTTATGTTTCATTTAATTCACTACAGTTGTGGTCTATGTTGGCATACTTATTGCCGACCATAGAAAAAGTGACAATCAAGAAAGGGGATCGCTATGATATTGTCAAAATTAATCATCAATACACCATTCCCATTGGCATGGCAATCTTTCGTAAAAAATGGCTGGATCAGGTAGCAAAGGACCCGGATAAATTTATTTATGTGGATATTGCTATTCCTATTCAATTAGCTGAATTGGGCCATGATGAATTTGCCTATGTATCCTCAGCAGGCTTCTATCACGAGTCTAGGAGCCTATTCCATCAACTAAAACGCGAAAGAAGGAATGTAGTTGTTACCTATTTACCTATTGTAGGCGAGCGTAAATTTCACTATGTGAATTTTAACAATCCAATTGATTTGCTCAAAATAATTTATTGGATAATTTATGTAAATGTGCTTATTCCCAGTTTTCTGGTTGGCATTTACAAGACAATTAAACATAGAGATTTAGCGGGTATGTATGAACTTCCGGCCAACCTGCTCCTTACGGATTACATAATCTGGTTATTTTTGACCGAGAATAATGGTAAGGAATTATTAAAGAATATTTTTTTAAGAAGGCCCATGACATTAATTAAGTCACGCGAACTTGATTATCAATCAGGGTCTAAATTTTCACTCTAGCAAAAATGAACTTTATATTTAAAAATAAGTATTTAGCAATAGTTTTGAGTTTATTTATAGTATTAATTTCCCTGTACCCGGTTTTGAATTTTTACTTTTGGCACGACGATTTTTCCACATTTTATACCGCTCGGACCGGTATTTGTATCTTTAGTTGGCCCTACCAGAATTATTGTCCTATATTGAGCCTTTTGGTAAAATTCCTCGGTTATCAGTCTTTACCGTATTTTGCTTTGGGAGTAGTATTGGCGGGTTTAACATCATTGGTATTTTATTTTTTTACGAAACAAATATCAGATTCAAAAGTGACTTTAGTAACCACATTAATTTACTCTACTTTTTACATAGGAGCAGGTGTCTTTCAAGAGGCGTATGATCCGATAATTTCGTTTCCCTCTTTAGGATTGTTATTATTATCCCTAATCTTTTTCTATCGTGCTGTTTTGGCCGGATATAAAAGATTGCCATTTGTCACAGGTTTGATAATTTTTATTTTATCTGTTTTGTCTTTTTCCGCCCGATCCGGAACTAATTTTGTACCGGCAATTGTCTTAATATTTCTTTTTGCCAAAAATATTTCCATATTAAGAAAATTTATCTTGACAGGAATTATATTTGTGACATTTTTCGTAGCTTTTTTTACTAGTCCCGTACCCCTATTATCTTCTCCCATTCCACCAAATATCAAATTATTATCAAAGTCTAAATATTTTCTCCAAACTTCAGGATCATGGATTTTGACTGATGAAATTCAAACGCGTTTCCTACCAAAGGCACATTCCGGGGCAATTGACAAATACAGGGTAATACTAGCTTCAATTTTATATCTTTTATTCATGTTCTCTTTGTTAAAAAATCTTAAAAATGGAAATGAGGTATATAAGATTCAGCTATTTGCCTTAATATGGATCGTCTCCATGTATTTACCATACGGACTGAGAGCAGATTTTAGATTGCCGACTACCCACCGATATTTAGTGTTTATTTTTCCGGGAGTATTAATAGCTTGGACAACTCTATCTAAATGCAAAGCCTGGATTCCGCTAAGTATTATGATATTTATGTTCAGCCTTGCACAAATTCATCCGTTTTTAACAAACCATGCTAAAACTGGCCAAAAACGAAAAGCTTTTTATTTTCAATTACATCAATTATTGTCAGTAATTCCTCAGAACAGTGTTTTATTTTTTAATACTTCTCCGGCAAACAGAAATATCATGGGAGACTTTTTTCGAGTGGGCTATTCACCTTCAGAAGCAGTTTTAGGAACAGAATATGCCGTCAACTATCATAATTTTCGCATTATTACAGAGAGTGATGTTTTGTCTAGAACAAATCCGCAAAACCTGCTGTCTTTTTATTATGATGGCAATAATTTATTTGATACCACCAATAATAATTATCCTTATGCTTTACCGTCAAAAATACAATTAGAATTGCGTGTAAGAGTAGATCCGTCGAAGGTAATAATTGCTAATAATTGCGGGAATTGTACATACACGACAGCGGAATTTATCGAAGCTTTAAAATATATCGAGACACAACAGCAAATAAAAGAAAAAGCATCAATTATTGCGTCTACCACCGGAGAGGAAAGTGATGCTACAAGTATGCTAGATTTCGATAATATAACTTACTGGATTGGAAATCGACAGAAGTGGATCAAAAACAATAATATAATCCTGAATCTTTCGTTTAGTTCTCCGGCAAATTTCGATGGAGTGATTTTAACATCAAATTCACCTGGTCATAAACCAAAAGATATTCAATTCACTCCCGACAACTTATCAATAAAAATTACCGAAACAGATGACGGAGATGTACCGGTTATCAACGAAATAGAGTTTATCCCATCGGGATTTGAGAATACCAATAAGTTGTTAGTACAAGAAATTTCCGCAGGAAAGAAACTAAGAGCTAGAAATGAAGTAGAAAAAACCGCCTTAATTAATTATTTATCTTCAAAGACCAGAGCGTGTCTAACTTATGGAACTGAAAGTAAGGGATTCTTTATTATCGCAGACAATATAACTCATATATATAATATTAATTTGCCGGCTTTAGGGATCGAAACTCCGAAGTTTGAAATAGGTTGCCTTAATGATTCTATGGAAGTAATTTTCGATAATTTACCAAAATAATTTTGTACCCCCCGATGAATTTCTTTAGTTGGGTATCCTTAAGGGTAGAATTTTCGATTAACCTCTCTTTTTGGTGTGAATACCATTTAATGAATTCACTGGTGTATTTAGTATCAAGCGGGGTAGGCAAGACCGGATGGGCCAGAATTTCAATAAGCGGCAAATGATGTTTCATGGCGTTTTGTAAGGCTGCCATAATAGTCATACTATTCATATGTCCGGAATAAAGTACTCCATAAAATCTATCTGGGGAACGAAGATTGTATTTTTTGAGCGTATGAATATTTATTTGTGAAAATATTTTTAGAACCAGAAATTTCAAGAAGTTAGTATTTATAAACGAATGTAAGTCCTGTTTAATATTTCCGGTCAAATGCCAGTTCTCATTAGCAACCCTTACAAACGGAATTGAAAATTCATGAGCTAGCATGGAAACGATTTTAAAAATTGGCGGAATCATGTGTATATGTTCATGACTATTAATGTGGTCAATGGATAGTCTATCCTTTTGTATAGCTTGAACGAATTGAAGCCGTATGTCTGATTCGATCAATCTCAGAAGTGTATTATTCGGCCATAGCAATTCAATTAAATAATTTAAAAAGTTTCTTTTATAGTCCCCACTTTTATTTGCCAGTTCAGGAGTTTTTGTCTTTCCATCGGTAAGGTTTAAATGAATACCTAACCCGATATTTCCTATTTTAGGAATAATGTTTCTAACAGATTGCTTGTAAGCAATGCCATTTGTTCTGATAGATGTACTAGTGGTTAACCCATTTTTAAAACAATCTTCTATAGCCAAATTAAATCCATGCGACAAGCCAAAATCATCGTTATTTATAATTACTTTCATCTCTGTTTTCTGGCAATAACAAATAATAGATCATAAGTGTTGACAGAAAATATTAATTTAGAAAACCAGCTGGGTATATCAATTCTGGTTATTCTGAAAATAGTTTGACGCATCGTCCTATAGAAGGGAACATAAGATTTCTCTATGATCCGAAACTTGTTCTTAACTAGAATTCTGTCTAGGGTGACACCGCTGAAGTAATTTAAATGCGTCGGTGGAGTGATAAGCCGCCACTTGTCACCTTGTATTCTGGCTAGCCAGGAACCGATGTCACCCGTTTCAATGACAATAATCCCACCGGGTTTTAAAAGTGCATAGACCTTTGTGAGATAAGCACCCGGGTTTTTGAGATGTTCTATGGTATCAAACATACAAATAACATCAAAAAATTCTTTTTTAAATCTAATTTTAGTTAAATCTCCGGTAAATATTTGAGAATCCGGAGAATTTCTTTTTGCCAATTTTGTAATCTGGTGATTAAGATCAACTCCATACGTTCTAAAATTTTTCGAGGCT
>Ga0209541_10017063_pt1 | contig 10675 bp, 10 predicted proteins | sample RifCSPlowO2_01_FD_184027 | JGI IMG/M metagenome (GOLD analysis project Ga0209541, IMG submission 184027) | Groundwater microbial communities from Rifle, Colorado - Rifle CSP2_plank lowO2_0.1 (SPAdes) (version 2) | ecosystem: Environmental > Aquatic > Deep subsurface > Groundwater | place... | reverse complement strand
TGATCGGCGCTTCAAAATCATCCGCGCCTACCTTGGCTTGTGAGCGCTTTCAAGCACCAATTTCTTTCATTAAACCCGAAAAGCCCTCTCCAGAAACTGGGGTTCAACAAGCGCAACATGGCATCCTCCTGTTCAACTCGTGGTGAACTGTCAATGATGTCCCCTTTTTTGTCAAAACATGCCGAAGCGTGCACTACGCGCGCTATCAAACGTTAGCAGCTCCTTTTGCAGGAGGCGCGTGACGTAATGCGTCGAATCCGCATACCCAGCCTGTCTCATGAGGCGATGCAGCAGCTGGAATGCATCTCCTTCCAGCACTATGGTTTCGCTACCCTTGGAGATGGGCTCGCGCGGTTCTGGGCGTTTCAACCAATCTGGTGGAGGCATCGAGCATCTCCCCGTCTCCACAGGCCGGAATGCCTGTGGTCTTTATGAACCATACCGTCTCAAAAGAGGATTATCAAACCCGCTCGGCTTCGCGCTCCGGAGCCGGCACTGCTGCCGCTTGGGCGGCATATTCGCTCTCCATATCTTCGATCATCTGATGTTTCTTGCTACCAGGGAAGCCAGTACCCGCAGGAATGAGGCGGCCGATGATCACGTTTTCCTTGAGACCGACGAGTCGGTCGACGGCTCCGCCGACGGCTGCTTCAGCCAATTTGCGCGGTGTGTTTTGGAATGAGATCGCCGAGAGGAATGATGCGCGGGTGAGCGAAACTTCGGTGATACCGAGAAGAAGCTGCTTGGCTTTCGCTGGCTCCCTATTCCCTTCTTTCGCCTCTTTGTTGAGCTGTTCGTACTTGAAGTCTGCAAGAATTTCTCCCGCGGAGACGCCCGTATCGCCAGCAGCGACCACAGAGACGCGGCTGAACATCTGCTTAACGATGATCTCAAGGTGCTTACGTGCGGTCGATACACCCTGGAGTTCGTAAATGCGGGTAATCTCGGAAATGATGTATTCCTGTGCACGTTCTTTGTCTGCGAGAAGATAGAGTTCGTCGAGATCGGCAGAGCCGTCGGTGAGAAAATCACCTTTCTCCACATGAGCGCCTTGCTTTACTATGATCTGTCGCATCGCGCTGATGCGATATTCGGAATCGCGCTTCGCGGCTTTTGCCGTCTTCGTTGTCGCGATATCGGGCAAAATATTGATCACGTGCTCGTCACCATCGCGAGTGATCTCGGTAATGACGCCTGAGACACGCGCGAGAGACGCCGGAATCTTTGGCATACGGCATTCGAACACTTCTTCAACGCGTGGCAGACCCATGGTGATGTCTCCGCCTGCGGTCGCAACACCTCCCGTGTGGAAGGTGCGCATCGTGAGCTGGGTACCTGGTTCACCGATCGCCTGTGCAGCCACAACGCCGACTGCTTCACCAAGATCGACGAGTTCTCCAGTGGTGAGATCGATGCCATAGCATTTTTGACAGACGCCACGAGCAACTTTGCAGGTTATCGGGGAGCGCACCACGACCTGTGTCACTTCTCCATTCTCTTCGATTTTTTTCGCGTCGTCGCGATTGAGGAGTGAGCCGCGCTTATATCCCCGCTCCTGCTTGCCTGCAGGCAGCTCCTCAGCAATAATGCGACCCAGAATACGATCCGAGAACGAACCGCCAATGTTTTCCTTGCCCGGACGATTGATCACGACACCCTCTTTAGTGGCGCAGTCAGCTTCCAGGACGACGACGTCGTGCGCTACGTCAAAGAGTCGCCGCGTCAGATAGCCCGCGCGAGCGGTATTGAGCGCCGTGTCGGCCAAACCTTTTCGCGCGCCGTGCGTCGAGATGAAATACTCGATCGGGGTGAGACCTTCTTTAAGGGATGAACGCACCGGGAATTCAATGATCTCGCCACGTGGGTTTGTGATGAGACCCTTCATACCCGCCATCTGGTGCAGCTGCACGATAGAACCTCGAGCACCTGACGTTATCATGTCGTGCACGGGGCCGTTTTTATCGAGCGCGTCGACTACATGCTTACGCAGATCGTTGGATGCTTTTGCCCAGATCTCGATCGTCATGCGCTTGCGCTCTTCTTCGGTCAAGAGACCTTCTTGGTAATTTGCCTGTTCCCGTGAGACTGCAGACTGACCTTCTGCAACGAGCCGCTTCTTCACATCAGGTACAACAACATCAGAGAGCGACCATGTGATACCGGCATAGGTGGCATAGCGAAAACCGAATGCCTTGATCTTGTCGAGAATGGCAGGGATGCCGTCGAGTGAATAGTGTGAGACGAGATTCTGAACGAGCGCTTGCATACGCTTGTTGGTGATCTCTTCGTTGAGGTACGGGAAATCATTGGGTAAGACGGAGTTGAAGAGGAGGCGACCAACAGTCGTTTCAAACACGCTGCCGTTAAACTGGGCATACTTTTTGTTCTCGCTTGGGAGTACTTTGATCTTTGCGCGCAGGTCGATCGCACCGAAGTCATATGCAGTGATCGCTGCATTGGTGGATGGGAATGCGGTGCCTTCGCCCTTAAGAGCGTCCACAGACTTCGTCATCCAGTAGCAGCCCAGCACGATGTCGAGGAGCTTCGAGGCTACGACGACGTCGCCAGAGCCTGGTTTCAAGATATTCTTGTTGGCCGACATTATTTTTGCGGCCTCCATTTGCGCGGCTTCGGAGAGCGGCACGTGCACGGCCATGGCGTCACCATCGAAGTCAGCATTGTATGCGGGACACACAAGCGGATGTACTTGTATCGCATTACCTTCTACCAAGACGGGGCGGAATGCCTGGATCGATTGGCGGTGAAGCGTTGGTGCACGGTTGAGGAGAACGTATTTTCCTTGGATCGCTTCTTCGAGAATTGGCCATACTTCCGGTGACTCATCCTCGATGAGGCGGCCAGCACCGCGGATGTTGTAGGCAAGTTCACGAGCAAGGAGTCCCTGAATGACGAACGGGCGGAAGAGCTCCAAGACCATGTGCTTTGGCAAACCACACTCGTCGAGCTCGAGGTCTGGGCCGACGACGATCACTGAACGGCCGGAATAATCAACGCGCTTACCCAATAGATTTTGACGAAGGTACCCATGCTTACCCTTGAGGTAATCAGCGAGCGACTTGAGCGCGCGGCGACGTCCGCCAAGAATACCCGAAACACCGGCACCGCGACGCATGGAATTATCCAAAAGAGCGTCAACGGCCTCCTGTAGTATGCGCTTTTCATTGCGGAGAATAACTTCCGGCGCATTGATCTGCTGAAGTCGCTTCAAGCGATTGTTGCGGTTGATGACGCGACGATAGAGGTCATTGAGATCCGACGACGCATGGCGGCCGCCTTCGAGTGCGACCATGGGGCGAAGCGCTGGCGGGACGACCGGAAGGCGCATAATGAACATCCATTCTGGGCGGACATCAGCACGGTGGAGGCTCTCGGCAAGTGCGAGGCGCTTGCGCAATTTTTCGCGGTCGGCGGCGCCAGAATTTTCATGTTCCCCCTTTAATCGTTTGATGAGCGTCGGAAGATCTATTTTGCGCAAAATGTTGAAGAGTGCTTCTGCGCCTATTGCCGCGCGGAACATCGCGCCGTATTTGACCGCGAAGAGATGGTAGGCGGCCTCGTCGAGCACGGCACCCTCGCGGATTGATTCGATCTCTTTCTTCGCTTTTTGCGCGAGATCCTTGATGCGTGTTTTTTCATCTGCGTTCGCTGAAGCTTTTGTCTTTGCCTGAAATTCCTGTTCAAGGTCCTTGAGAAGTCGTCCGCGCTCAGCTTCTTCTACCGATGTGACGATGTAGCCGGCAAAGTAGACGACCTTCTCCACCTCGGCAGCCGATAGGCCCAGCATAAGAGCGATGCGAGAGGGGATACCACGGAGGAACCAAATATGGGCGACAGGAGTCGCAAGGTCAATATGACCCATGCGTTCACGGCGCACGATGGCACGCGTGATCTCAACGCCACACTTTTCACAGACAATGCCGCGGAATCGGATACCGCGGTACTTGCCGCAGTAACATTCGTAGTCCTTTTCAGGACCGAATACGCGCTCATCGAAGAGTCCGTTCTTCTCGGGGCGCTGCGTACGGTAGTTGATCGTCTCGGGCTTCGTGATCTCACCGTATGACCAATCAAGGATGCGCTCCGGAGAAGCCAGTCGCATTGTGACTGCCTCGAAATCTTGCGGGATCATGTCTTTTTTCTTTTGGAGTGACATAGGTGTAGATGTGAGATTTATAATGTGCTGTCTTGGTTGCCCATAAATTCAATATCGATATTGAGGCCTCGCAGGTGTCGGACCAATACGTTGAAGGTCGCCGGCGTATTCGTTTCTTCGATACGCTTGCCGGATACAATGGCGTCAAATGCAGCGCTTCTTCCGAGAATGTCGTCTGATTTGATAGTGAGAATCTCTCGGAGCGAATACGCAGCGCCGTAGCCGAGGAATGCCCACACTTCCATTTCTCCTACGCGTTGACCACCGTTCTGGGCTTTGCCGCCGAGAGGTTGCTGCGTGGTGAGTGAGTACGGACCGATAGAGCGCATGTGGATCTTGTCTTCCACCATGTGGTGAAGCTTCAACATATACATGATGCCGACAGAAACGGGTTGTGCGAAGGGCTCTCCCGTGCGGCCGTCGAAAAGAATGCGCTTTCCATCGTCACGCATGCCTGCCTGTTTCAATTCGCTCTTTATTTCTTCATCCGTGGCACCGGCAAATGACGGCACGACAGCCTGATAGCCCAATTTCTCCGCCGCGAGCCCAAGATGCAATTCGAGGATCTGTCCGAGGTTCATACGAGATGGCACGCCGAGCGGTGTAAGGATGATGTCTACCGGGTTGCCCTCCTCATCGAACGGCATGTCTTCTTCAGGAAGTACGCGGGAAATAACACCCTTGTTGCCGTGCCGCCCGGCCAGCTTATCGCCGACCGATACCGTGCGCAGCTGCGCGACTTCTACATGCACGCGCTTAATAACACCACTTTCGAGTTGATCTCCTTTTTCGCGGGAAAATACCTTGACCCCAATGACGCGACCGCGTTTGCCGCCCTCCATCCGCAGTGAAGTATCTTTTACATCCTTGGCTTTCTCACCGAAGATCGCGTGCAAGAGGCGCTCTTCCGGTGTGAGTTGCGTCTCGCCCTTCGGGGTTACCTTACCCACCAAAATGTCACCCGGGCGCACTTCCGCGCCGATGCGCACAATGCCTTCTTCGTCGAGGTTGCGGAGTTTGAATTCGGATACGTTTGAAATATCGTGCGTGGTGACTTCGGGCCCCAACTTTGTGTCGCGCACAACGCACACGAACTCTTCCATGTGAATGGAAGTGAATTTGGCGTCCTTCGCGAGACGTTCAGAGATAACAATGGCGTCCTCGTAATTGGCACCAAACCAGGGAAGGAAAGCAACGCGGACATTCTGCCCTATAGAAAGTTGACCGCCTACGGACGTGGACATATCCGCGAGGACATCACCGCGTTTGACGCGATCGCCTACGGACACCGCCGGACGTTGATGGAGCGTCGTGAAGCCATTCGTGCGGGCGAAGTTGAGAAGCTCATAGGCGCGGATTTTACCGTCCGCGTTCTTGACTTTGACTGAACGAGCATCGACATATGTAACCTCGCCTGCCTCTTCAGAGAGAATAAGGCGGCCTGAATCACGTGCAGCGGAAGATTCAACACCTGTCGCAACGACCGGCGCTTCAGGCACCACCAATGGCACTGCCTGTTTCTGCATGTTGGAGCCCATGAGCGCGCGGTTGGCGTCGTCGTTCTCGACGAACGGAATGAGCGAAGTTGCAACGGAGAACGGCTGATTTGTCGCGACTTCCATGAAGTGAACCTGATTACGAGACACCAGTGTCGGTTTGCCGCCTTTGCGCACCTCCACCATGTCGGCGTTGATCTTGCCCCCTCCCTCGCGCGGCGTTGCGGCGTGCGCGATCGCATATTGTTCTTCTTCGAGCGCGTTGAGATACTTGATCTCCTTTGTTACTACCCCTTTCTCAACGACAGCATATGGCGTTTCGATGATGCCGAATTCGTTGGGGCGCGCGTAGAGCGACATGTGCAAAACGAGACCGATATTCTTTCCTTCCGGTGTGTGGATCGGACAGACACGGCCGTAGTGCGAAGAGTGCACGTCACGCACTTCAAGGCCAGCGCGCTCTGAAGTGAGACCACCGCGACCGAGCGTACTGAGAGTTCGGAGATGTTCGATCTCATCGAGCGTATTGTATTGCTGCATGAGTTGCGAGAGTTGGTCGGTCGTGAAAAATTCTCGGATAGCAGCTTGAAAAGGTCTGGGGTTGATGAGTGACACCGGCGTCGAGAGCTCAGCATCTACCATGGCCATGCGGTCTTGGATGTTGCGCTTCATGCGCGAGAGCCCTACGCGCATACGCTGTTCCAGGAGTTCCCCGACGAACCGCACGCGGCGGAAGCCGAGGTGGTCGATATCATCGCCCTCGCCTCTCGGATTCGCATTGAGTTCGGCGATGTTCGCGATGATCCGCGCCACATCTTCAAGCATGAGCGTCGATCCAGAGAGATCCTTATCGCCTGTCGGAAGATTGAAGCGACGATTGAAATGGAAACGGCCGACCTTTGAGAGATCATAGCGTTCTCCCGAAAGGATCGATTCAATGTGATCGCGCGCGTTGTCTGGCGTGGCAATATCTCCGTCTCGGAGACGACGATAAATTTCCACATATGCTTCTTCCTGCGTCTTAGCGACATCAGCCTCAAGTGTCGTTGCTATGGTTGCTCCCGCAGCTTTAAACTTAGAGAAATGTGCTTGCATTTCTTTATCCGACTTCAGACCAAGGACACGTAAGAGCGCGGTCACTGGGAAGCGACGTTTGCGATCGATCTTCACATAAATCGCACCGTCAGGATCGCTCTCTATCTCGATCCATACGCCGCGGGCTGGAATGATCTTCGCGGCAAAATAATTGCGGCCCTTCATTGGTACCGCTTCAAAAAATACTCCGTAACTTCGAGCGAGCTGGGGCACGACGATGCGCTCAACGCCGTTGATGATAAAGGTGCCGTGTGCTGTCATCCAGGGAAAGTCAGCGAGGAAAATTTCCTGCTCTTTCTCTTCACCTGTCGTTTTATTCTTGAGCCTTACGACCATCGAAAGCGGAGCCTCGTAGGTGCGCATGCCGCGCTTGGCGTAGTGCTCGTCCCAGCGTACTTCGCCGAAGGTAAACTTAACGAGTTTTAATTCAAACTTTTTGCCGGCGTGATCCGAGATCGGAGAGAATTCACGGAACACGCGCTCCGCGCCACCTTCCACGAATTCACGGAAGGACACAAGCTGGCTTTCCACGAGATTCGGCATCTTCACCAAGGGCTCCTGAAACTTCCCAAAAAACTTCTGGGGGCGCACGCTTTTTGTTTTTGCCATGCTTAGAGATTGTTAACAAGCGAAGCGAGTTTACAAGCTCTTAGCCCGCCCAAATTTTTGCCGTGCAAAAATTTAGGTGGGTGAGTGTTTCCCTCACGTCGTCGTATTGAGTTGGTGGACTATTAAAAATGTATGAAGCGTCGCTTCCACCCGACACCCCACATTTTTACCCGAAGGCGCTACCGTAACTCATCCGGCTCGCGAGCAAAAGTTGGCCCATTGTATCTTTTTTTTGCCGGGGGTCAACATTGACTTATAGCGAAAGATGTGATAATATCTTTTCCGCGGATGATCCGCAGGGAGATCGACCAATGACGTTGTCAGGTGAACGCGCAGCCGAATTACTTACCCGGGCCGCTGAGGCTATCGCCAAAGAGCTGAGCCCGAGCACCGTGGCCCTGTCGCTCTGGCAAGACACGATGAGGCCCAAAGAGGGCGGAAATGTGAATTACACGCCCCCTGCCGCCGTGACCTCGATTATCGGCAACGACGTTTCTCTAGACGAGGTGCGCGATTTGCTCAAACCGTTCCTAGAAAAATATCTGGCGCAGCTCTTCGGCGCGAGATCCGTCAGCATCACTTGGTAACCGCCCAATCGGCGATCGAAGGAGAGCGTAAGCCCCTTCGTTTCGGCGAAGGGCGGCTTTCTTTTTAGCCGCGTTTCTTTTTCTTCCCCAGCACCAATACAATGGTGCTGGACTCCGCCCACTTCGTTCGCTTCGCATTCCTCACGCCCGTTTTCCATTTGTTGATTTCGCTGTGATTCCCCGAAAGTAGAACTTTCGGGGGAACGGTGTCTGGGGGAACGGTGTCTGACACCGTTTAAGAATGCTGCTTTTTGTGTTGTAATTTCCACGCGTCAATTTTTTTGTGATTGCCCGTTAATAGAACTTTCGGAACTCTGTAGTTTTTATCTTTCCAACGAAGGACTTCTGGTCGGGTGTAAACCTCCGGACTTGAGACTCGGCTTGCTTCAAGAGATTCGGCTTTGCCGAGCACTCCCGGTACGAATCGCGCCACCGCATCGATCACCGTTGCCGCTGGCAACTCCCCTCCCGTGAGCACATACGGCCCCACCGAGATTTTTTTGGCCTTCAAGATTTTCTGCACCCGCGCATCCACTCCCTCATACCGCCCACAGATCAAGATGATGTTCCTCTTTTTGGAAAGTCTCTGCGCCATACGCTCATCAAACATCGCCCCGTCAGTCGAAAAAAAGAGTTTCGCCGCTTCCCGCTTCCCGATGGCCCCCGAGGTTGAACCTCGGGGGCCAGCCTTTTTGAAAGCGGCGTCGGTGGCGCGGAGTACTGCAGTCGGCTCCAAAATCATCCCCGGGCCGCCGCCGTAGGGGCGCTGGTCGACGCGCCTATGCTTACCTACCGCAAACTTTTTCGGATCATAAAAAGAGATCTTGATCAGCCTCTTTTCGATAGCACGGCCGATGATCGAACTCTTGAGATACGGCTCGATGGACTCCGGGAATAAGGTAATTATGTGAAAATGCAGCATAGGAGTTAGCCACTAGGGTTTAGCCACTAGGGTCGCGATGAACTTGTTTAACATCCGCATAGTTTCATCTAGTAAACTTTCTACCCTTTTGCTGTCAGAAATGCCTAAAAATTCTAACTTCTGAGCAACTGCAATGTGAGATTCGAGCTCAGCTCCAGAGCCGAACGCTATTCTTAAAAATTGCACGTACTCGCGACGATGTTTACGCGCGTATCCTTCTGCGATATTCGCGGGAATAGATGCTGCCGCTCTCCGCATTTGGCTAGTCAAACCAAACATTTCCTCCTTCGGAAACTTCTTAGTCAATATATAAACCTCAGCGACCAATTCGACACTTCGCTGCCAAACTGTCAGCTCGCGGAAAGAGTTCATGCCCTAGTCGCTAATGGCTAGTGGCTAACTACTCACTTTTGAGCTCATTGATGACGTCATCAACCGATCGGTCGCGTACTATCGGGCGCTCATTCATGCCCATACCGACCTCACGTTCACTCCCTTCCGGTTCTTCGATCTTGAGGTTGACACGCGCATCGTTCTTCATACCCACTACGCGGAGGATCGTGCGGATCGCCTTGGCGGTCGCGCCCGAGCGGCCGATGACCTTACCCATGTCGTCTTTGTTGACGGTGAGGGTAAGGAGGACACCCATTTCATCAAGTGTGCGATTTATTGTTACATCCTGCGGGTTATCCACGAGGGCTTTAACGACGTACTCCAAAAATTGCTGATCTTGTTCCATATCAATAGGCGTAAGTAGTCAGTAGAAGTTTAGTAGTAAACGCCACTTACAAGCTCAGCGTACAGATATATGAATAGGCGTCAAGGCCTATTCGCTCTTAGCTGGGGTTTCTTCGGCAAGGGCTTCAGGAGCCGGTTCTGCTGCTTGCGCAGGGGCTTCGGTGGGAGCCTCAACTGCCGGAGCGGCTTCTGCTGGTGCCTCGGCGGCTACCTCTTCCTTCTTGGCTACCGTTTTTCTAGGCAAAACGTTGATTTTCTTGGCATTCAAAAGCCCAGCAGAAACGAGCATGTTGTGCACGGTGCCGGAGGGCTTAGCTCCGACCGACATCCAGTACTTGATGCGGTCCTCTACCAAGGTGCGCTCCTTGCTGGTGGGATTATAAAAGCCAACGCGCTCTACATACTTCCCTGCCTTTGGACTTGCGGTGTGTTCGGTGACCACAATGCGAAAAGAGGGCTGATTGATACGGCCGCCCCGCTGCATTCGGATCTTCAACATAGCGGGAGCACTGTAGCAGAATTACAGGGAAAATCAATCCTTCAGCTTCACCTCTGTTTCTTCGGCGACCTGTTTGATCCAGCCGTCATGCCGCGTGAGCTGAGCGTCACGGGCGGCGTTTTCAAACTTTTCCGTCTCTTTAGTGGAGACCAAACTTTCTACAGCCTCGAATGTTTTCTTCACTACTTCTTTAATCTCTCTCGTTTCCTCCTGAACGATGGTGCGAACCTTTTCCTCGGTCACAAACGCCTTCATCAATTTGTCTATGTCCTTGTCCGACAACATGCGCTCATCTTACCATATCTCTACTTCGCCACGCGCTCCGCTTCCTCGAGTTTGACAGACAACAATTTAGAGACTCCATCCTGGCCCATCGTGACCCCATAGAGTTCCCCTGCGGCTGTCATGGTCGCGCGGTTGTGCGTGATGACGATGAGCTGGCTCTTTTTTCCGAGTTCTTTGATCATGTCGGCGTAGCGCTTTGAGTTGGCCTCGTCGAGCGCCGCATCGGTCTCATCGAGGATCAAAAACGGTGGGGGATTCACCTGGCTCATA
>Ga0209541_10017061_pt1 | contig 10676 bp, 11 predicted proteins | sample RifCSPlowO2_01_FD_184027 | JGI IMG/M metagenome (GOLD analysis project Ga0209541, IMG submission 184027) | Groundwater microbial communities from Rifle, Colorado - Rifle CSP2_plank lowO2_0.1 (SPAdes) (version 2) | ecosystem: Environmental > Aquatic > Deep subsurface > Groundwater | place... | reverse complement strand
CAGCCAGGCAACTCCTTAAAAGATTAGAGATTCTATGAAAATCTTTTCAAGAATAATACTGTAAAAGGCAAGCTGAAACTTATATTGATCTTTTAATTCTTTTCCGCTTTGGAGAAGAGCATTTAATTCAAGGTCGACTAAACTTATTGGAATAACTTTTCCACTGATCTTGAAAAGTTTTCTCATTTTTTCCAGTGCTCTATCAGGACCGTGATAGATTTTTTCAAGAACCGCGATAATTAAATTCCCAAGTGCGTGTTCATTTATGGATCTGTCATTAAATGCAGAAATTGCAACTTCCTGTTGAGCGGGGTCTTCCATTAGTGCAACAAGGCATTGTCTTGCATCTCCTGGAGGCAAAATTCCCATTTCTGTTCTGAGCCGACCAGAAGATCTGCCGGAATCCCAGGATCCAGCAATCGCTGTTATTTTTTCCGGATCATTTAGCTTAACTAAACCTCTAAGTAAGTTAAATTGACCGGTTCCTCCACCCAAAACTACTATTTTTTTGTTATGCATGCCATAAAGATTACCATAGATTTCTATCCCTGTCATCCCGGACTTGATCCGGGATCTATAAATAGTTAAAATACACATGTGAGCCGAAGTGATGGAATGGTAGACATGCAGCGTTCAGGGCGCTGTGAGCGCAAGCTCGTGGAGGTTCAAATCCTCTCTTCGGCACTAAGCCGGGGTGCTGAAATTGGTAAACAGACTACCTTGAGGTGGTAGCGTCAGAAATGACTTGCAGGTTCAAGTCCTGTCCCCGGCACTATATGAAACCTAAAGAAACAAAAATATTTGTTGGGCAAAAGGCTTTTATTAAAAAAGGCGATAAAGTTTTAGTTTTAAAAGACCCATTTTATATTGTGGGTAGTCAAAATACAGGACTTGATTTTCCAGGTGGAAGATTTAGATGGGGTGGAAATCCAGAAGATGAATTAATTAGAGAAGTAATTGAAGAAACAGGTTTAAAAATTAAAATTAATAAACCTTTTACAGTCTGGACTAACAAAAAGTCTTTGCACAAAATAATAAAAAAGCAAATATTTTTAATTGGATATTTGTGTGAATACGTAAGTGGAGATATAATACTCTCTGAGGAACATGAAAGTTTTGAGTGGGTGGATAAGAAAAGTTATAAAAAATGGGATGATGGAAGTGATTATTTTAAAGCTTTGGATGAATATTTTAAAATAAAAGAAACGGACGGTTAGCTCAGCTGGTAGAGCGTCGCATTTACACTGCGAATGTCGCGGGTTCGATCCCTGCACCGTCCACATATGATAATATTAATTCATGGGTTACATGGATTATGTTATAAAAACATTTGCACTAACTGCAGCTACTATTTTGGTAATGGGGTTGGTTTGGAATTTAAGCCCAAGGCTTCCAAGGTTTCCCTGGGATTTAAGACTGGATAAATTTGGATTTACCCTTTATGTTCCTTTTATTTCCGCACTAATTGTTTCTGCAATTTTGACAATGTTTCTGAATTTTTTCGGTAAATAGTGTAAAATAATTCCCGATGCCGCAGTTGCCAAGTTGGTCAAGGCGGGCGCTTGAAGAGCGTCTTATGCGAGTTCGATTCTTGCCTGCGGCACAAAGTATTTAAGAAACCCTTCGACTACGCTCAGGGTAGAATTAAAATTCTATGTGTGGAATATTTGGATACATTGGGTATCAGGATGCTGCCAAAATGGTGGCAATTGGACTGAAACGTCTTGAATATAGAGGTTATGATTCCTGGGGAATTGCAGTAATAAGTGAAAAGTTAAAAGTAAAAAGTAAAAAATTATTTGTTGAGAAACAAGTAGGATCCATTGGGGATACGAAAACCTTTAACTCTAAACTCTTAACTCTTAACTCCTCTATCGGTATTGGTCATACTCGCTGGGCAACGCACGGAGGTGTTACAAAAACAAACGCCCATCCGCATTTTTCTACTGATAAGTCATTCGCTCTGGCTCAAAATGGAATTGTTGAAAATTATACAGAGTTAAAATCTTCTTTATCTAAAAAAGGCTACAAATTTGAAACTGAAACAGATACAGAAGTAATAGTAAGGTTAATAGAGGATAAGCAGAGCTTGCGATCTAAAGATCTAAAGCAAAAACTAGCTTCCCACTTGTCAAGTGGGAACGTGAATTTAAAAGAAGCTGTTAGATTGGCATTTTTAGAGCTTGAAGGGAGAAACACCATAATATTAATTTCCAATGATGGTCAGGTAATTGCTTGTAGAAATGGTTCACCGCTTATAATTGGAAAAAACTTTAAAACCGGAGAAATTTATTTGTCTTCCGACACCTTATCTTTTGCTCCTTTTGCAAACAAAATGCTGATAATTGAAAACGGCCAGCTTGTTCAGATTATTGATAAAAATATTACAATTTCAGATTTATCGTCGGGTAAAGTTATTAAAAACAAATTTGAGGATATTGGTTTTGAAGCTGAAGAAGTAGAAAGAGAAGGATTCCCTCATTTTATGGTTAAAGAGATATATGAGAGTCCATATGTGATTGAACAGTTAGTTTCCAAGGACAGAAAAACTTTTGAGAATTTTGCAAAGATTATAAATGAGTGCGCCAATGTTTATACAATTGGGTCCGGAACAATAGGAGTTGCTGCGGCTCAGATCGCATTTTACCTTAGACTGTATGGCAAAAAAAAAGTAATTTCACTTATCGGAGCAGACTCTGTTGAATATTTGCCGCTTTTTAAAAAAGGAGACTTAATTATTGCTCCTTCGCAGTCCGGTGAAACAGCAGATGTCTTAGAAGTTTTGGAAAAAGCCAAACAAAAAGGCGTTAAAATCGCATCAATTGTTAATATGCCGGGGTCTTCTATGACAAGGCTTTCAGATTACAAATTCATGATGCAGGCAGGTCCTGAAATTTGTGTGATGTCAACAAAAGCTTATATCTTCCCTATTGCCTGGGGGTATTTAATTTCTAAAACTGTTCAGGGCAAATATGATGAGGGAATAAAAAATTTGATAACTTTGGCAGATGAAATGGATAATTGGTTAAAACAGAACAAAAATCATAAAGATATTAAGTTTCTTGCAAAAAAATTAGCCACAAAAAAAGATATCTTTTTGCTGGGTAAATATCAAAATTTTCAAATCATTAGAGAAGGGATGGTTAAGCTTATTGAAGGGACATATAAACACGCACACGCGCTTCCATCCGGAGACTTAAAGCACTACGTTATAACTCTAATTGAAAAAGGTGTCCCGGTTATTGTGGCAATCTCTGAAGACATAGTTAAACAGGATTTACTAAATTCGGTTCATGAAGTAAAAGCTAGAGGTGCGGATATAATAGCTATAGCTCCTAAAAATCATTCAGATTATAATACTTTCATTCAAGTTCCGGATTGCGGGCAGGTATCTGCTATTATGAATGTAATTCCCCTGCAGCTTTTGGCATACTATATGGCAGTTGAACTTGGAAATAATGTTGATAAACCCCGCAATATTGCCAAGAGTGTGACTGTAAAATAACTTGACAAGAAAATTCAGCAACTGTATATTTAGGTTATCAAATTATGGCAGTAGAATTTTTCAGTAAAATAGGTAAAGCAATTGATGCAGCTTTTGAACCAGCTCCACATATTCTCCCTGAGCTTCCAGAGCCAAGAGCTAGATTGCTGCCTCCTCCTACGCGATCGTTTGATAAAAGGTGGGCTTGCGCTGAGAATGATTCCTTGGGTGGAGGGATTAAGTTTATTGAAAAAGAGGTTTACAGACTCATTCAAGCAGCAAGTTCAATACCAGAGGCTAAAATAAGTATAGAAGAAGATTATGCATATTGGTCCAGATCTCTGTTTGGAGGTGTAGGAAGATGGGGATATGCTAGTGCACTTCTCCATATAGACCAAAATGAGATAATTCAAAGCTCTCTACCACAACCGATTATCAATTACTTAGTAGATATTCCTTATCCTGAAATGGACAATTGGAAACAACCTGGATTATGGCTTAAAACTTGGTATGGGGATACCGAAAGCGCTCCTCAAGCTCAAATCACTTTAGGAACCTATTTAAAAGACAGTGTAGGTTACCTACCTTATTGGATAGAAGCATCCGGGTATTTAAGATCTAAAATACCTAATTACTGGGATAGGGCATGGATTCTACAATCCGGCATCGCTCCACATTATGTACCAGATAATCCTTATGAAGTAGACCACAGCGAGTTAAGAGCAAAACCTCAATTTTCCAGATACAAAGATTTGTCTATTCACCTGGATCAAGTTGGAGTTTTTACAACAGTTAGAGAATTAACAAGATTTGCAGGTAATGTAATAGCAGCGCGTACTCAAAAACCAGTTGTTTAGATTTTGGAGCGGGAGACGGGATTTGAACCCGCGACATCCTCGTTGGCAACGAGGCACTCTACCACTGAGTTACTCCCGCACTCTGTTGCTCATTATATAAAAAATCCCTCCGTATTTCTACAGTGATCCGAATTTCCACATTCTAAGTGGGAACATATATTATACGATTTAGTTATGGCTGCGTAGTTTGAAATTTATTACCAAAAGCAGTTTCCAGCATCTCTTTTTCCCTTTTTGAAATAGCACTTGGGCCACCATCTGGGAATTGAGGATAAAAAGGTGCTTTAACAGCTAATATATCTTTTATTGATATTCCTCCGTATAGTAAACCTTCTACATATCTTAAGGCTCCCCTTGTAATATTGGGATTTTTCGGATCACTATAGCTTAGGTTTAATAGTGCTTCCCCAATGATAGCATGCTGGAAAATTAGCTGTCTTTGTTTAGCTCTTTCTACTCCATCTATAGATTCAGAGGCAATTCCGAACTTACTGCCTCTTATTGACCCGTCGTTTAAGCTGTCACCGAGGGTGAACACAGCTCTTTTAAGAGTGTTCTTGTCTAGAATAAAAAAGACATCACCATAAACCTGATCCCCTCCAAGTTTTTCAGCCCTACCATTAGCTGAAGAAAGAATAGTAGAGATGGGTGGCGGTGAATCAGGTAACCCCTCATACATTAACTCTTTCTCTATAAGTTTTCTTCTAGCGATATAATTTTCTGATTGTCTTCCAATACGTGTCCACGTTTTTCTTTCTTCAGGAGTAAGAGCAACAGCAGGGATAACAGATCCTACTTGGGATACTCTTACAGCAGCTTTTGGGGTAAGATTATATGTTAAGAAAACGCCATCTTTAATTCTTGCAACCTCATTTGAAATTGTTTCCTGAGCTTCTTGTTCGCTTAGCCCTTTTTCAGCTTGTAAATATCTGGAGAAATTTGTAATAAACCTGCGAATATTATCAAAAGATCTTTTCCCAACCTCTGCATATTGACCTGTTTTATCCTTCAGCCAGTCCATTTCATGATTTTGGTTGATACCCAAAACAATAAATAGCTCATTACTATCTGTCTTTTTTTCAGTATTCGATTTAATTACTTCGGTTCCTTCTTCCATAAGCTCATTATATCCTAAAACTATAATTAACAGGTTTTTGAAACGATTTATTTTATATTTATGACAGGACTTACGCATTTATTCTTCGAACGAACCTGAAAGGCGAAGTGAGAAGTTCCCGCTTACGCTCGAACAATATTATTTTGCGTAAGTCCTGTTTATGAGGTTAAATATTCGTTAAATAAAAATCCGGTCGTTTGTCGACCGGATTTTAAATAATAACGAACCATAAGGTTCACAGATTCTAGATCCTGAAATTAATTCACCCCGATTAAATCGGGGTTCAGGATGACGTAATCGTCACTTCTTTGAGTACCAGCCCCAAAGAACCAAAACTCCTGCAACTCCAACTACAATATAAACTATCTTTGCAAGAGCCATTCCGAGTATCATCTCAACAATATTTAAGTTAAGTAGTCCTACAAGTCCCCAATTTATGGCACCAACTACAACGAGTATCATTGCAACGGTATCAAGTGTTGACATTTTCAATTTATATCACCTCCTCTACCTCAATCATACTCATATATTAAGGATAGGTGTCAAGACCCGATATCATCTCTTTTTTGCATACCTCTAAAATATATTCCTGAGTTTATTTCACCGTATACTTTTTCCCGAGATCCTTTTATAGAATTGGGATCGTAACCAACAACAACGACTTCCCTTCCTCCGTGAGTTTCTATTTTCCCATCCGGTCTTTTCCTTGTTTGATAGTGAAAAATATTTACATCCTGATCGTACGTTTTATTTAAACCAAAAATCTCATCTTTTCCAACGGGTTTAGCCGGATACCCTTCTGCACACAAAACAACTCCTGCTGTAAACCCGTAAAAGTAATTTAATGTTTGGCTTGAAAGAGTTCCATTTGTGCAGGAATATAAAACCGGGTAAAGATCAGAAGAAATAAGCGGCATGAGAAGTTCACATTCAGGATCACCCCACCGGACATTTTGTTCAAATACTTTTGGGCCCTCATCTGTAAGCATAATACCTGTATATAAAACACCTTTAAATCCGCCCTCATCTTTTAATCCGCTAATAGTTGGTTTTGTAATTTGCTCCTCAATTTGGTTTAGAAGTGATCTAGTTATGGATACAGGCCCAAATCCTCCCACTCCCCCAGTAGTTAGACCATTTAGCCATTTATAGTCTCTAAAAGTTTTAGGGATGGTTAGAATAGTTTGACCATCCGAGAGAGTAAAAACTGACAGCTCTTTTCCTTGAAGGTGCATTTGGATTAAAAGATCTTTTCCTCCGTTGGGATATTTTCCAGCCATAATATCATCAATTTCTTGAAAGGCAGTATTTTCTGTTTCATGTATAGTTACCCCTTTTCCATCTGCCAATCCATCTACTTTTAATACAACAGGAAAGCCTACTTCCCTCACTTTTTGTTTTGCCAGTTCTTGTTGTCTATTTAAAAAAGTCCAGGAAGGAGCAAAAGGAACTCCCCATTCAACACTCTTTTTGTAACACCAGATTTTACTTGTTTCAAGCTTTGCAACATGTTGTCTTGGGCCAAATATTTTTAATTTTTCAGCTTCAAACATATCCACAATTCCTTCCGCAAGTAAAGCCTCCGGACCCACAACTGTTAAGTCTATTTTCTTATCTTTTGCAAACCTTAAAAAATCCTCAGGAGTTGTAAGGTCAGGAAGACTATTTTTGTATCCGGCATTACCGGGAGCAAGCCAAACATTTTTAACTTCTGGGGATTGAGACAATTTCCATGCTAACGCATGTTCCCTGGCACTGCTTCCACTTGGATTACTAACTATTAAGACTTCAGCCATTTAACTTATGGGCATATTGTTCTGGAGTTAACCATTCTGGGCTTGGGACAGATTTATAATTTGGATTTTTTACTAAAGTTGGTTCTCCGTTTTGATCCACTAAATAATATGCAAAACCTCTCATTTTTTTTATCGGTTCATAGTCTGCATGTCCTGGAAGAGAAACCGGATCAGCTTCTTCAAAGTTTACAGGACTGTCATCAGAAGTTACAAGCCATACTTTTCCAGTATTTGCAACTAAATGTCCGGTTCCTGAGGGAATAAATACATGATCACCTGGCTTTACTTTTATAGCATAAAAGTGTTCTATCTCATCATCAATAGGGTTGCCATCAGTATCTGTTTTCCTGCTTTGTAGTAAAACAACTCCTTCACCTTCTATTATCCAATATGTTTCATCAAGCTTTCCTACATGGTAATGTCCATAGGTTTTGATAAATTCATCGCCAACTTTTCCTGTTTCCCAAACTGTAATATTCTTTTTATCCTTGCCTCCGCGGATCATGTAATAGTGAATTTCAGGTCCAGGCATCTCAGGGTGCATAAGCACTTCTTGCATCATTTCATGTTCTCTTGCAGCATACGGTTTCAACATATATAATCCATTCTACCACATGGATTCTTTTGTTTTAATAATATTTGGAATAACTGGAAATCTTGCTCAAATTAAACTTATTCCAGCACTTTATGATATAGCAGAAAAAGGCTTACTACCTGAGAACTCTAGCATAATTGGGACTGCTAGAAAGCCGATGAAAAGAGATGAATTTGAAGAATATTTTCACTCGGTTTTACATGCAGAAAATAAACATCACAAACATGCAATAAAAGATGAGGTATTTTATAGACTCTGTAAAAACATGCAATATTTAGATGGTAATTTAGATGATCCAAACTTCTATAAAAAACTTAAAAAAATACTGCGTCATAAAAACAAAATTTTCTACCTGGCTACTTACCCAAATCTTTATGAGACAATTTTTAAAAATCTTAAAAAAAGCGGTTTAAGTAAACAACAAAGTGGTTGGACAAGGTTAGTTATAGAAAAGCCTATTGGATTTGATTTAAAATCTGCAAAGGATCTTAATAATCTGCTTACAAAATATTTCAGTGAGGATCAAATTTACAGGCTTGATCACTATCTTGGTAAAGAAACTATTTTAAATTTGTTAACATTTAGATTCAGCAGCGGTATTTTTGAGCCGCTTATTAATAAGAAATATGTGGATCACATTCAAATAACATCTCTTGAGGATTTCGGAATAGGAGCCCGCGGAGGTTATTACGACAGCGTAGGCGCCCTAAAAGATGTCGGGCAAAATCACCTTTTGCAAATGATTGCCCTATCTACCATGGATGCCCCAAAAAGTTTTAGTAACGAGGATATAACTTCTGAGAGAATTAAAATTCTAAAAAATTTAGCGCCGATCCCTGAAAAAGTTGTACTGGGTCAATATAAAGGATATACAAGAGAACTAAATGTTGATCCGAACTCAATTAAAGATACATATTTTGCATTTAAAACAGAAATAAAAAATGAGCGTTTTAAAGGAGTGCCGATATTTGTTAGAGGAGGGAAAAATTTAAAGACCTGGGTTACAGAAATTTCTGTAATTTTTAAAACAGGTAATGTATTAATTTATAGAATTCAACCTAATGAAGGAATAGTTTTAAAGATAAAGACAAAAAAACCCGGACACGAAAAATCCCTGGAAGATCAATATATGCAGTTTTGTTACAGGCAGGATCCAAATGGACACTTTCTTATTGATCCATATGAGAGGCTTCTTGTTGATGCAATTTCCGGAGATCAAACAAACTTTAATGATGCGAAAGAAGTAGAGGCAGAATGGAAATTTATTGATGCACTTGAGAAAAAATTGCCTGGTATTTTGGAATACAAGTCAGGAACATGGGGACCAAAAGAAGCTGATGAGTTAATTGAGGTCGATGGAAGAAAATGGATGGAGCCTTCAATGGAATTTTGCAGGATTTAGGAAGCTTGTTCGCTGGGTTTTGCAGATTTTCTAGCTGTAGGATATAAAGGAGTGCGCATTACTCTTGTACCACCTAACAATAATAATCCTAATCCAGTGATAATTATCCCAATAGGGCGAGCGGTTCTTTCTAAAGGTCTATTGCTAAATAAGTCCGTTTTCATAGACGATATAGCACTTTGTCTCACTTCTTCTTTTTTTGTTACTTCATAAGATTGCCTTAATCTTTCAATTTCAACTAATGAAGGAATTTCTATAGTTGTGCCACCACTTAGAACTATTTCTTCCGTAGTGGATGAAAGTTTCGAATTAAAAGATGAAATTATTGCCTTTGCTTTGCTTAATTCTAGTTCTGATACAACTGGAGGATTAGCTTCACTAGCTTTCGTTTTTATTTCGGATTGAATGTTATCTAAGTCTCCCATACCTAAATAAATAGTAACCACACCTGCAAACACAGGTGTCATTGGGTGCCTTATAAAATTTGTACTTTTTTCAACTAGATTTGCCATAATGTGTGGAAGTTTACTACTTATAGTGTTTACTTGTCAAGCATGATCTGGAAATGGAAATTAGTAGTATTTCCTAGCGATTTTGTCATCTCGAGCGTAGCGAGAGATCTCTAGATTTAATCTTGAGATTCCTCACTGCGTTCGGAATGACAACTTAGAGATTTTCACCTGGGAGGTGGGATAGATACGACACCCGGGGAAATTAGGATTTTTTGACTGGATGGCCGCCGAATTGCCAGCGCATTGCAGCAACTACTTTATTTCTGAAACCATTGGGTGAATCTTCTTTATCTTTGAATGAATTGTCTCTGACTTTTACAGAAGCTTTTATAACTGGTGTATCAACTCCCATTTTTTTAGCAAGTTTTATTGTCCAGTGAGCTTCTCCTTTTTTTGTTCCAGATCCTCCTGCTGAGCCAATTGTTGATGATATGTTAGAAAGCTCTGGGTTAACTTTTAGCTCATTCAAAGTCCAATTTACAAGTCTTGAATCAATTATGGATTTGTTATTATAAACCCTGAAAACTTCTCTTAAATCATAATCATATGGAGAGGTTTTCAAAATTGCGGTTCCCTCCCCTATTGCCTCCATCATTCCGTATTCAATGCCGTTATGTACCATTTTTGCAAAATGTCCGGATCCAACAGGTCCAAAATGTCCAAAAGCTCCGGGAGCAGCTGCAGCTTCAGCAATGGGTTTGATTTTGATGAAGTCTTTTCCATATCCTCCAATCATAAGGCAAGCTCCGGTTCTTGCTCCCTCCAGCCCCCCGGAAGTCCCTACATCCATAAAATGAATCTCATATTTTGAAAGAATTTTAGATCTTTTTAAAGTGTCTTTGTAAAAAGAATTTCCGCCGTCAATAATTAAATCGCCTTTGGAAAGAAGTGGAACGAGTTGTTTTAAAACTTC
>Ga0209541_10017059_pt1 | contig 10676 bp, 14 predicted proteins | sample RifCSPlowO2_01_FD_184027 | JGI IMG/M metagenome (GOLD analysis project Ga0209541, IMG submission 184027) | Groundwater microbial communities from Rifle, Colorado - Rifle CSP2_plank lowO2_0.1 (SPAdes) (version 2) | ecosystem: Environmental > Aquatic > Deep subsurface > Groundwater | place... | reverse complement strand
GGGGAATTTCGACCTCCTTCATTGTTTTTTCTTAACATTTTTCAACTTTTAAATATTAAAAGTGAGTGCGCAACGAAGTTGGCGCACGCACAGAGTCTTGTTAGCGTGAGCTATGTTTCCAGAGTTGCGCAGGAGGCAAAAATGGAAACACAATTTGAGTATACACGAAATCACCATTCTGTTGGTGATAGTTTTTACCACTTTGAATGGTGCCCTAAATATCGCTACCAGATGTTTAGGAAGTTGGAGTATAAAAACTTAGCTGAAGGTTGTATTCGAAAAGCTGCGCATGAATACAATATTCAAATTAAAGAGCTAAATGTAATGTCTGACCATTTGCATGGAATACTTAAAATTCCTCTAACAATGACTCCAAGCAAAGCTTTACAATTGCTTAAAGGAAGATCTTCTTATCTTTTCTTTCGCAACCATCCAAAAGCAAGGTTAAGATATCCAAAAGGACATCTTTGGAGCAGAGGAAAGTTTGCTTCAAGCATTGGTTACTCTAATATTGAGCAAACAACTTCCTATATCCGAAATCAGGAAATCAAGCACCAAGTTGAATTCCTTCACTAACTGGAAACTCTACACTTCAGTGTGGAGAGGACGTCATCCTTCAACTGTTTATTAATTTCTAAACTAATTGTCTTTTGTATTTCTTTATCTTCATTATGGGCTCTATCTCTAAACCAACTTACTGCAAATGTTACAAGTAAAATAAAATTAAAAGAAAGGATCCACCAACTATATTCTAAAAATTTCTCTCCATATATAAAATTACTATACATCAAGAAACCCACAACCCAAAATAATAAGGTAAAACCTCCAAAAATCTTCTTTCTTACAAATATATCTTTTATTTCCATTTTTTATTTATGTTATAAGTGTAGATGACTCAATTTGTTTTTCTTCTTTATTCTCTTCACTTTTTTGTTGTTTAACGTAATTATAACTAAGATAAAATACAACTAGAAGTGGTAAGATTAATATTACTAACAACATAATTGAAAAGAAGATTTGATTGTTTTCAGGAATGTATGAAAGAGATTGATAACCAAAACTACCTACTGGTGCTAAGAAGACCAAATAAGCTAACATCAATAAATAGGGTTTTGGAGTTCTTTGCCACATGTATCTCCATCCCCTTTTGTTTTCCAAATTTGCTTCAGCATCTTGTTGTTTTTCCAGTGCTCCAAGAATGTTCATAACTTTATGATATTTTTCAGGCGGTAAGTCTGACAAATCTTTCACGAACTTTTGTGATTCTTTTGACACTGCTATTCTTTCCGTTTCTTCCATGATAAACCAATAAAACAAGACTATTTAGGATTTACTATCTTTAGTATTAAGTCAGTCTTTTCTTTAATTCTCTTATGTTCTCTTCACGTGAGCGATTATTATCAAAAAAGTAAGTGTCATAACCACCAGCTTTAGCATTTGTTATGTCCATTTCAGGATCATTACCAATGTAAATTATTTTTGTTGGAGAAATATTTAGATTCTGTGCAATTTTGAGATATAGTTCTTTAGGCTTTCCAGGAATGTTAAAGTAATCTATTGAAGAAAAAATATGTTTAAAGTATCTCTTATTTTTTCCAAGTTCAGTTTTAATAAAATCTGTTGTTGTTGAAGAAAGGATCATTAAAGTAGCTTCTTTATTAAATTCTTTTATCAGTTCTAATGAATCTTCATAGAAGTGAGGTTTTGATTTTATCAATTTACAAATTTCATTAAATTTTAATTCAAGATTCAATTCTTTTAACCAATAGTCAACAGAATAATATCTATAATCATATTTTCCATATTCCTTAAATTTCGCTTTTAGTTCCTCTTTTGCTTGAGCTAAAGATAGTTTATTATGCTTAGAATAAAGAAGTGGCAAAGTTTCCATCCAGAATTCATCTGAAAAAGCACTATCGCTTAATGTTCCTTGTAAATCAAAGGCAATAATCGTATATTTCATTTTAGTTCTTTCTTATTAATCTTAACAAGAGGAAATAAGTCATAATTTTTTAATTCATCTCGTCCTTTAAGATATTCTAACTCAATTACATAAGCACAACCAACAACCATTGCTCCTTGTTTTTCTATAAGGTTTATTGCGGCTTTAGTTGCTCCTGCTCCAGCCATTATATCATAAATAATTAGAACTTTGTCTTTAGTATTAACCGAGCCCTGTTTAACTTGGTATTCTCCTGTTCCATATTCCTTGACAAACTTCTCAGATAAAACTTTTCCAGGTATTAACCCTAGTTTTCTTATTAAGATTAGAGGTTTTCCCATTTCATAAGCAAGAGCACTTCCTAAGGTAAAACCTTTTGCTTCAATAGAAGCAATTTTTGTTATTTCTTTATTCTTGAAATGATTTTTTATATCTTCAATAGCACTTTTAAAAATATCTGGAGATTCAAGTAAAGGAGTAAAATCCCAGAAAATAATTCCTTCTTTAGGAAAGTCTTTGAATGATTCAATATAGCCGAGATATTTATTTTTCATTTACTCCTCATCCACAAGAATTGCTCTTGCAGGAGCTCCATCAGTTCCAGTTAATTTAATTGGTAAACAGATCAGGAAATATTCTTTTTCTTTTGCATCTTTTAATCTCAAATTGTCAATAACAATTACATCTTTGGATAAGAATACTTCATGAACCTCATTTTTTCCTTCTCTTTCAAAAGATTGATAATCATAACCAAGACAGGTAACACCATTTTTTACAAGATATTTTGCTGAATCAACAGTCATTGCCACATGTTTTGGATTATAGTTTTTCATAGGATCTAAAGAATTTCTTGTTTTTAGTAAAACAATTTTTTTAGTAATTTTACATTTCTTTAATCTTTCAGATGTGATCATATCCTCAACATCTGTTAAATCTAAAACCTGGCATTTTCCGATTGTTTTGCTTAGAGGTATTTGATCAGCAGTCCATTTATCTTTAAATAAAAAGAAAGGTGCATCAACATGAGTCCCTGCATGGCATCCAAAGTCTAACCAAGTAAAATTTACAAGATCTTTTGGTTGTCTAAGAATTGGCTTTAACTTAGGCTGGGCATCATCTTTCCAGACGATTGTTTTCTCATTCAAATCCATTGATATATCAATTATTTTTTTAATTTCCATGTTGTCTAATTAACTTATTTATACTATTTAACCATTTATCCCCCCTGTCTAAAAAAATTCTTGCTATCTCTGAGATGATTCCTTTTCTATTTTTTCTGTATTCCTTTAAAAGTGTTTTAAACTCTTTAATATCCTTAAATTCTTTTTCTATCTTTCCAAATACACCCATAAATTCAAAATGATATTCTATTGGCAAGGGACACCATAAAGGACCATACATATCTTGTGAAAGCCATAGGAATTCAGTTGTATAATTATCTATTTTGAGTTCCTTTTCTAAAAGATATAAGTAATATCTTGTAAGATGATCTTTATTAATAAACTTTTTAACATCCTCATTTTTGAAACTATTTTTTACTTTATTTGTCAGATCATTTGTTTTAATTAGATTATTCAAATAATTGAGAAATTCTGTATTTGGAGTATTTTTATTTATAAGTTTTTTTATGAATATTTTTTTATAATCTTCGTTAGATATGCAATAGAAATATCCGATAAGATCAATTCTATTTTCAAAAGGATATGCTCCATAGCTATATCCCTTTAATTTTGTTTCCTTATCAAATAAAGAAAAAAGGAATATTTCATATTGTTCAGGATTTTTTAAATTGAAAAAATAACATACTATCTTAAAATTTAATCTTTTTGATAAAAATTTGAGATAATTAATAACTAAACTTAGAGTATGTCCTGACGTAATATAATCTTCAAATAAAATAAATTCTTTAGATAAGATCTTGGATATATCCGTTTCTTGAAAAATTGTTGATGTAATATTTTGATATATGTTTTTTTTATTATTGAAGTTAAGAATAATTTCCTCAAGAGACTTTTTTCTTGGTTCTATAGCTGAAAAAGGTATTAACCTAGAGACTTCTATTATTATCTCTCTTTTTGATCTATCTTTAATTTTATTAAATACCTCTTGTTTACCGATTTGTTCAAAATATGTTTCTAATTCGTCTTTCTGAATCTTATTAAGTTTGCTTATAGATTCATTTTTAGACATAAAATTTAGAAGAATTGGGGCAATATTCTTTGTAGGATCTCTTGGGAATTTTAAATGTGCCCAGTTAAGATTTTTTTTATTTGCAATTAATTTCTTGCATATTTCAGCGAATGGACGAGATCCAGATTCAATAACAACTATTTGATCATATTTACTATTAATTATCTTCTTGGAGGTCTTTTTTGCAAGATTTAATACTTTTTTATTTGTTAGAAATCTAAATTTTCTTTTATATACGGGATGCTTAAATTGTCTCAGATTGTCTGGTTCTTCATAAAGTTGGAGTAATTGATTATTCATTTTCTTTTGATATTTCAATAAACTTTTTTATTTTTTTCTCATCTTTTCTATCTTTTTTTGGATATTCTATAGAATAAGTTCCAACCCCTGTTGAAACATCTACTCCTTGAGGTCTAACTTTTTTAATTGCTTCTAAAACATTATCTGGAGTTAAGCCTCCAGCAAGATAAACGGGTTTTTTAGAGGCTTCTACCATCTTTCTACTTAGATCCCAATCGCTTGTCATTCCTGTTCCACCAGTATATCCTTTAAATCTTGTATCTAATAATATGAAATCACAATAGGGTTCAACTTGTTTTAATTTATCAAAACTTGACTCGTCCTTTACAACAACTGTTTTGATAATCTTCTTTTTTGTAAGTTTTCTTATTTTTTTAAGTTCACTAATATCAATATCCTCAGATATTTGAATTCCTGTTGAATTAATATAATTGGATAATGCTAAAATATCTTCGATATTAGTCAAATGAGTTACTAAAAAACTATCAACATTTTTTGGAAATTTCTTTATTATTTCTCTTACTGTTTGTGCACGAGGTTCTACTTCTAATGGCAAGACTAATCCACCCATAACAAATCCTATTGCGTCTGCTCCCTGCTTGATTGCATTCATAGCATCTTCTTCTCTGGAAACTCCACATATTTTAACTAACATTTGCTATTTCCTCCAATAATCTTCTTGATGATTCCTCAACAGAAAGAGAAGTTACATCTATTTCAACCTTTGGACATTTTAATGCTTCAAAAACTCGATTATATTCTTTTTGTCTTTCTGCAATTTCTTCAGGATGTTTAAGAAGATGTTGATAATATCCTCTATGTTCTTCTCCTGTTTTTAATCCAATTCTTCTAAGGCTTTCTTCTTGAGTAAGCGTAAAATGGATGTACAAATCTGGATTAATGAGAAAAGGAGAAAAAACAGCTCTTGCAATCTTATTCCTAACCCATCTGCAATCAGGTAAGAAGGAATCAACTGCTTGGACATACTTATCTTGAATAACTGTTTGATCATTAGCAAGAGAAGACTTTATACCAATGCCACTCATAGCAAAATAAAGATAATAAAGAGTAGAATCTGGGTGAGAATGAACAAATCTGTCCCATTTAGAATCTACTGGAAAACCAGAAGAATAAACTAAATTTTGGTTACCTGCCATTTCCATAGCCTTCCGAATAGAAGTTGTTTTCCCTCCGCCTTCAATTCCTTCTACTACAATAAATTTTCCCTTCATTTTCTAATTTTTGGATAAGTTTTATTTAAAAAATGAACATTAATATTTTCATTAAAATCTTTATCAGAAATAAGATTAGTTATATCCCCCAAGTCGATTAAGCTATTTTTATCTGGTTTTAATAAATGACCTTCGGTTGATAAAATTCTACATCCAGAATCTCTTGAATGAGCAATAGATGCTATAATATTTATTCCTTTATTTTTTTCAATGCATTCTTTTGAAACTTTAATAAATTCTTCATTACTTATTTCAAATTCTTTTTGATATTTTTTTCCATAAGCTCCTGGAATAAAATGAGAGAGTTTCCAAGATACTATTTTTCCCTTAACTAAATTTCCAATTCCTATAATTGAATTCTTATTTTTCTTTGTTACCACTGTGTTAATTTTAATTCCGATTTTTGGGTAATTTTTATGTAAATAATCAAGTAATTCAAAGATAAGTTTGTAATGATCCTTTACAGCCATTGTATTCCTCATATTATTATGAACATTAGAATTATCAGAATCTAAGGGCAATGCAATAAAATCAATATATTTCTTTATTTTACCTAATTTTTCTTTTAAAAGTATGCCATTTGTAGTTAAAATAGTAATTAATCCAAGTTGTTTTGCATATTTAATTAATTCATCAATATCCTTGCGAAGAAGAGGTTCTCCTCCAGTAAAATTAATTGCTTCGAGACCCTGATTTTTTAAAATTTGAATAGCTTCTTTAGCTTTATCAGAACTAATTTCTGGATTATTATCTCTCCAATATGAAAAACAAAACCTACAGTTCATATTGCACTTAGATACACACTCGAAAGTTAGATATTTAATTTTCATTTTGTTAGCCTTCTAATTTCCTTTTTGAGTCTGTTAAGTTCTTTTTCAAATGATACACATTTACCATTAATATCCAAGTGATGGAATTCGTCGTGTCTTTCAATAGCTTCTTGAGCTCCTGCAAGATTAATCATTCCTAGACTCTTTAGTCTTGTCAATTTATAACCATTATTTTCTAAATGTTCCATTTTGAATGGATTATTAGTAAGGAATATTATATCTTTTGAGGTTTTTAAAAAGTCCAAGATAACAAAAGTTAATTTGTAACCTAAATAATCTTCTTCTCTTCTTGGATCTGGTGTTAAACCTATTGCTTCAAATCCCCCCCACATAGATGCTTTGTCTATCTGTTCTGCTGAATATTCTCCTCTATGCCTCATTGAAGCTCTTGAAAATAAATCATAAGAAAATTCATTTTTTGTATATCCGCTTCCCATCCCATTTTGAGTATCCAAATGCATTAATATGAATCCAGGATTTTTATTCTTTACAAACAAATGTTTTCCATTTGAGTAAGTTGATTGCTTTTGAACCCATGCTTCAAACTCCTTACCATTTTTAACTTTTGGAGGATTTATTTTATGGAAGTATGCTGCAAGTTCATTGATGCTATTCCATTGATGTGCACAATTACATCTTTGCGAACCAAAGAGAAAAGATGGAGTGCATGCAGATTCGCTTCTTAAAACAACTTTTCCAGAATAGACATTTCCAACTAATCCAACATTAACAAATTCTATTCCAATACCGGGCATGTAAACACAAAAACCAATATGTTTTGCTAAATAAGGAGTTTTGGTTTTAGGAGATAAACAATATAGTGTTGCTCCCTTATTTGAAATTATTAGAGCTCCTGTTTCTTTATGTAGCCCTATCTCATAAATATCCTTTAAATCAGATTTTGCTTTATTGCTGTCTAATATTGGTCCAAAATTCTCAATCACTTCTTTAAATAAGTTAGGTTCATTGATAAAAAATACAGTAGACTTTGACTTATCTTTGGATGCAAGATTGGCTATTTTACTAAATATTTCTTTCTGTTTGTGAGTTCTTTTATTGAACTCTTCAATTCCATTGTTTATCTTATTTATTGCTTCTTTCATTTTTTCTCAATAATATTTAACTTTTTAAACCAATGTGCCCATACAGGTTCAAGGGCAAGCTTTTCAAGTTCTGATCTTAAGAACCACCCAATGGACTTTGTTTCATTTCCATTCTTTTTAATATCTCCCTCAACTTCGCATTCATACAGATACCAATAATGAACCCCAACTCCTTTACTGCACCAGTTCCAATCAAGCTCTTCTTCAGATAAAAGCCTGTAATTTAATACTCTTAAGCCACTTTCTTCTCTAACTTCTCTTAATAGGGCTTGCTCTGCATTTTCCCCTTCATCAACGTGACCTGCTAATGATGCAAACCCATATGGAGGCTTAACTCTATCAATAAGAAGATACTTGTCTCCTTTTCTTATTAGAGCTCCAACTGAATAATGCATTGGCTGCCCTTTCTCTGATGTTCCTAGTTTTGGTGTTGCCATTTTGTTTTCCTTACCCTTTTTCTAGGAATTTGGGGTTTATAAACTTTACGTTTATAACACGTTAAGTTAATGTTGCTAAAACGCAAAGCTTAAATAGGCTAGAATCGTAATAATTAAAATGAACTCAGAATATGAAACAGCGAGAGTTGCGGTTGATGCAGTTATATTTACAATTCATGAGAAGAAACTAAAAGTATTTTTACACTCTAGGGAAAAAGAGCCATTCAAGGATAAAAAAGAGCTTCTTGGTGGTCTTCTGCACTCTGATGAGACTGCTGAAAAAGCATTATCAAGAAAAGTTAAGGAAATATTAGGTATCGATAAATTATACTTTGAACAGTTTTTTACATTTACAGAGCCACATAGAGACCCGAGAACAAGAACAGTTTCTATAGGGTTTATTGCCCTTATCGATAGTCAGAAAATAAAAAATTTTTCAGACTGGTTTGACTGCAAATCAATAAAAGATTTGGCATTTGACCATAAGATTATAATAGAAAAAGCAACCAAATATCTAAAAAAAGAAATCAATTCAATAATTGCTATGCAGTTTATGCCCTCATTATTTCCATTAAACAAGTTGCAGGAAGTTTATGAAATAATAGAAAATAAAAAATACGACAATAGAAACTTTAGAAGAAAAATGTTTAATGAAGATGTTGTTATTGAAACTAAAAAAATTGAGAAAGAGGTTTCCCATAGACCTGCAAAACTTTATAGATTTAAATGAGGGCAATATTTAATAAACCTCAAATATTTAGGAAATATATGATAAAGAAAAGTATATTTGCACTAATATTTATTTTAGTCTTTATTTCATTTGTGCAGGGTATGTCAAATTCTCCACCAAATTTAAATCCAAGAGTAGAAATTTGCGTGAACGATGTTAGTCATTGTGATAATAACAATAAACAAATATTAAATACAGATTCTATTATTTTAAAGATAACCATAACAAATAAAGAATCAGTTTTAACCTGTTTAGGAGATTCAGTCATAACTTTCGATTTCTATAAAGATCCCTATGTCCCCAACCAGTATCTGAATACTAAATCCAAGACCATGACTCTTTCTAAAGAACTTTGTTTACCTCAAAATACTGAACAGACCGTATATATTCCTTTGCAAGATTATGCAAGTGTCGATCCCATAGATAGATCGAATAAATGGGTCATTGATAATGTTAAATTAAGTTATAGTCAAATCGGATGTTACTCTAATTGGGATAGCTCAAAGATTAGTGATTACAATAAAAATCTTTGCCAAAGTAATTATAATCAAAACAAGGTGTTTATTGGAGATAGAAGAATAGAAATCACAGCTAGCGGATCTTCTCCTTCATTAAGTTGGTATAATAATCTTGGTTCGACGGTTAGAGGTTTCTTGATAGGATTAAATGCAATATTGCTAATAATTTCAACAGGACTTATAATATTAGGCTTCACTGCTAAAAAAAGTAAAAAAGCCTCTTTTTTTATAGGGGGATTTATTCTTCTAATAGTTACTCTGGCTCTATTTGGTTTCGGGTTTTATAGTTAGATTAACTTATCATGTTGCATGAAGAATTGTAAAATCTCATGAACTACCTTAAAGGAATGTTCGACTAAGTCTCTATTCTCTGCCCTTGCTTATTATCCATTAACAGATCCTTTTCTCCATGTATCAAATTGCCTCTTGGGACATACGCAAATGTTAATATTTCTTTAAGATCGTTAGGGTTGGTCAGCGGAATAACCCTCTTATTTTCCATGTTAGTAACAGGACTTTCTTTTTGTAATATCTTTATGCTCTCTTTAAACAGAGAAGTTCTATTCCACGTAGAGAAAAGGTTAATGTTAGAAGCATCAGCAGAGAAGTCTCGTATTTTCATTGATACATTGCCTTTATATCCCTTATAGCCCAAAAATGCTTCAAAAGCCGTCCAGACATCTTTTAAGCCATTTGCATAATAGAATCTATCCAAACCACTTTTTGTATTAATTATCTTCTTGTTTGCTAAACTGTAATGTGCCAGACAAGACTCTTTAGATTCAGCTCCCATGAAATTAATGGGTATATTTTATTTATAAACGGTTCGGAATTTCGGACATGTAATATACCCAGCGCTTATTTTTCAATACTTTTAAAAACCTTACTTAGCTTTTAACATATATGTTATACTTAATAGGTCTCGGATTGAATGATGAAAAAGACATTACAATTAAAGGATTAGAAGCAATAAAGAAGTGTAAAGAAATTTATCTAGAAAATTACACAAGCAAACTACAAGTTTCTAAAAAAGATTTGGAAAAATTCTACAAGAAAAAAATAATAGAAGCTAACAGAAATTTAATCGAGAATAATTTTGATGAGATAATAAAAAAATCCAAAAAAGCAAATATAGCTTTATTAATAATAGGAGATATATTTTCTGCGACAACTCATATTTCTATATATAATCGATGCAGGGAATTAAACTGCAAAGTAGAAGTAATTAATAACTCAAGTATTTTAAATGTAGTAGGAATTACAGGCTTAGAATTATACAAATTTGGAAAGATTACATCAATTCCTTTTGATTTAAATGTTACAACACCAATAGAAGTAATTAACTTTAATCTAAAAAATGATTTGCATAGTTTAATTTTACTTGACTTAGATAT
>Ga0209541_10017058_pt1 | contig 10676 bp, 9 predicted proteins | sample RifCSPlowO2_01_FD_184027 | JGI IMG/M metagenome (GOLD analysis project Ga0209541, IMG submission 184027) | Groundwater microbial communities from Rifle, Colorado - Rifle CSP2_plank lowO2_0.1 (SPAdes) (version 2) | ecosystem: Environmental > Aquatic > Deep subsurface > Groundwater | place: Rifle... | reverse complement strand
CTGTTTGAAATCGGCTAAATTATTGCTACAGAATAATCTTTATGAGAATTCAATAGGTACGTCTTACTATGCAATGTATAATTTGCTTCTGGCATTATTATTTAGGGCAGGAATTAAATGCGAAAATCATGGTGGCTCAATTCTTCTGCTGAAATTATTGTTTGGTGAAGATGACCTGTACAAGTTAATCTCTGATGCAAAGAAGGAAAGAATTGACAAACAATATTATGTAACGACAGAAAAAGACGAGATTACAAAAGAAATCGCTGATGAATTGCTCAATAATGCCGAAAATTTTGTTTTGAAAATGAAGCTGCTTGTTAAGAATCTGAATAATGATTCTATCGATAAATTGAGGGAAAAATTTATGGCTATTTAATCGCTGTTCAACTCTTGCGAATACTTGGAGCAACAAGGAATAACTGCAAATGGTTTTTGCGAAGCAAAAAATTCTGAAGAGTTACTAGGAAGCCTTGGACGGCGGGACGCAGTCCACATTAATAAGAGAGAGTGTCGTTGTATTTTTTGTTTTTAGAGTTGGGGGCTGTGGTTTTCTATATATTCAATATAAATTTTATCATCTCAATAATGTTTGCTTTGTTTTTATAGATGTCAGATTCCCATACTGGATAAACTTTCCATCCCTCTTTTTTAAGAAAATCAAATTTACCTTTATCTTTTTTTAGTTGCGATATTTGTGCAGGATAAAGTTTTTTACCTTTTGATGTAATAAATGTTTTAGGGCTATATGCTTGATGTTTATATAGGGGATTTACATGAATATAGTCGCCCTGAACCTCAAATATAATATTTTCATTGGGGAATACAAAATCACAAATTTTCCTTCCGATAGTGTATTGAAAAAAGAAACCTATATTCTCTTTCAGTCCCATTTCTATAAGTATCTCTTTAAACATCTTTTCGGGTTTTGTTGGTCCTTTTCTTGAAGACCTTAAATACTTATGAATATTTTCAGTAGCTTTTCTCTTAACATTTTCGTTATATTTGAAAGAATCTTGTCTACATTTTGCAGAACAATATTTTGTTCTATATTGCCCTTTATCCCCAATTCTAAACGCCGCAGAAGGTTTTAGAGAATATTCTTTTTTACACATCAAGCAATACAATTTTATTTTCTCTTTTTTATTGTGTGCTATTTGTCCTATCTTAAAGCGAGTATCTTCTCCCGTTCGCATTGGAGTTTTAATTTTATGGAGAACTCTTAAGACAGTTCTTTTGCTTACTTTTTTTAGAGAAGCTATTTTAATAGAACTTAAACCAGAGTTATACAGATTTTTAATCTCTTCGTAATCTATGATTTTTTTATTATGTGGTTTTTGCCCTTTTTTAAAAGAGGATTTCGGAACTATCCCTGTCTTTTTTCCCTTATTCCAAGGTTTACTTCCTTTCTTAAATCCAACCATATAACCTATTAAGATGCATAATTAATAACTTTTTGTTTTCAGCCCCAAACTCGTAGAAAAATTTGCGTGAGCCTTGCGAACCTCTTAACCTTTGTTAGAAAAAGTGCAAGATATTTATAAGAGTATTGGTGAAAGAAGAAAGAAGAAAGAGAAACCTTTTTAAAACCAATAAAAATCCAAAGAAGAAAGATGGAAGGACAGATTCTACACTTTAGGAGAGGACGGCACACACAGAAGGACCATCAGATGTTGATAAGAATTCAAGAAATAGAAACAAAAGAAAAAGCTCAATCCCTCATACATAAAACAGTCGTATGGACATCACTAGGAAAACTGCAGAAGAAAATACGAGGAAAGATCACAAATATACATGGTAACAAAGGAGTGCTAAGGGTGCAATTTGAAAGAGGTTTACCGGGGCAAAGTATAGGAACAAAAGTACAAATAGAATAAAATGGCAGCACTGCGAAAATTTACAGGATATAGAAAATTAGACAAAGCGTATACAAGGAAATCTAAATACAAAAAAAGAAATTATATTCGTTCCATGCCAAATCATAATATCATTAGATTTGAAATGGGAGACAAAACAAAACAATTTTCTCATAGAGTATGTTTAGTTTCAAAAGGTTCCTTACAGATACGCCATAATGCCATAGAATCAACGAGACAGATTGTCAATAGAGCTTTGCAAAAAAATCTAGGAGAAGATTACTATTTTCAGATTAACCTCTTCCCTCATCACGGCATTCGAGAGAATAAGTTGATAGGCGGTTCAAAAGCTGAGCGTATGGCAACAGGTATGCAACAACCCTTTGGTAAAGTCATCACCGTAGCAGCCCAAGTGCGAAGAGGAAAAACAATTCTCACAACAAAAGTAAATAAGGAAAATGTGGACAAAGCAAAATTAGCAATGAGAAAATGTCTGCCGAGACTGCCCGGTTCTTATTCTTTTCTTATTGAAGAGAACAAATAAACTCGTTCTTCCTGTTCAGCACAGTAAACTTTAAGAAGATGTAAAAGGAAAAAGAAAAACAAGAGGTGAAAAGACTGATAAAACATATTGCTTGGTTCTCAGAATTGCATAAAGAGGACATTCCTCTCGTAGGTGGAAAAGGTGCAAATTTAGGAGAGATGTACAATGCACACTTACCGATTCCACCAGGTTTTGTTGTGACAGCAGATTCATATAAAAACTTCTTGCAAAAAACAGGAATTCAAAAACATATTCTAGAAAAACTCCATACCTTAGACATAGAAGATACAGAGAAATTACAAAAGACAGCAAAAGAAATTCAAGAAATTATTCTTAAAGCAGAAATGCCAGCAGAGTTAAAGATAGAAATAAGAGAGGCATATGATAATTTGAATGTCTCGCCAGAATTAAAACATCTCAAGAATAATGCTTTAAATTTGATAAAATCAGGAAGAGAACAGCCATTTGTTGCAGTACGTTCCAGTGCCACAGCTGAAGATCTTTTAGAAGCATCTTTTGCGGGCCAGCAGGAAACCTACCTCAATGTGAAAGGATCTGAAAATTTAATTCATAGTGTTCAAAAATGTTGGGCATCTTTATTCAAAGCAAGAGCAATTTATTACAGAACAAAAAATAACTTTCAGCATGATAAAGTTTACATTGCCGTCGTCGTGCAAAAGATGGTCAACGCAAATGCAGCGGGGGTTTTATTCACGGTTAATCCTTCAACAAACAATAAAGAAGAAATCATGATTGAAGGCGCCCATGGTTTAGGAGAAGTTGTCGTCGGTGGTGATGTGACACCAGATACCTATCTTGTAGATAAAAATACATTAAACATAAAATCAAAAAAGATAGCACGGCAAACTTATGGAATTTTCAGAGATGAATTTTCAGGAAAAAATTTCAAGAAGCAGTTCTCAGAAGAAAAAGGAAAGCAACAGAAACTAACAGACGAAGCAATAATAAAATTAGCAGAAGCAGGAAAATTAATTGACCAGCATTATCAAAAACCTATGGATATTGAATGGGCTATAGAAGATAATAGAATCTACATTGTTCAGGCACGACCAGTAACAACATTGAAAGCACGAGAGGAAGAGCAGGAAGAAACAGCAACGGGAAAACAACTCTTAGAAGGTTTGGCAGCATCGCCAGGTACAGCGTCGGGAAGAGTAAAAATAATTAAAGACATGTCAGAATTATCAAAGATGGAAAAAGGAGATATTTTAGTGACAGAAATGACAACCCCCGATTTTGTTCCTATTATGAGGAAAGCGGTAGCTATTATTACAGATGAGGGTGGAATTACAAGTCATGCCGCAATTGTGTCAAGAGAGTTAGGAATTCCTTGCATCGTCGGAACAGGAAAAGCAACAAAAGTATTACAAGGTAATCAAGAAGTAACAGTGAATGGTTCAAAAGGAATAGTCTATGAAGGAATTTCAGTACAGCAAGAAGAAAGAACAGAAGAAACATCAGTCTACAACGGAGAAGCTATCAATACAGCAACAAAAATCTATATGAATTTGGGAGAACCTTCCCTAATTGATAAATACAAAGATTTACCGTTTGATGGAATTGGTTTGATGAGATTAGAATTTATTGTCACAAGTGAAGTTGGAAAACATCCTTTATATTTAATAAAAAATAACCGAGGAAATCTTTATACAGAAAAATTAGTAGAAGGCATAAAAAAAGTAGCAAAAGCAATTGCACCAAGACCTGTTGTTGTGCGCTTCTCAGATTTTAAAACAAATGAATACAAGAATTTAGAAGGTGGAGAAGAATTTGAACCGAAAGAAGAAAATCCTTTGATCGGATGGCGTGGCGTTTCAAGATATATTAGCAAGGAATTTGAAGGAGCATTTAGATTGGAGTGTAAAGCAATCCATATCTTAAGAACACAACACAAATTAACGAATGTCTGGGTCATGCTTCCCTTTGTGAGAACAACATTTGAAGTGGAACAGTGTTTAAAAATCATGGGTGAAGAAGGATTAAAAAGAAAAGAAGATTTTAAAGTATGGTGCATGGTGGAAGTACCTTCTGTAGTTTTTTTAATGGACGAATTTTCAAAATATTTTGATGGATTCTCTATAGGTTCCAATGATCTTACGATGTTAATTTTAGGAGTAGACAGAGATTCAAGTATTTTAGGGAAGAAAGGGTACTTTAACGAAAGAAATCCAGCAGTAAAAAAAGCAATACAAGAAGTTATAGAAACAGCACACAAATATGGGAAGACAGTATCTCTCTGTGGTCAAGCGCCGAGTGTTTATCCAGAATTTGCAGAATTTTTAATTAAGACAGGTATTACATCAATAAGTGTTAATCCTGATGTCGTTGTAAAAACAAGACAAATTGCTTATCATGTGGAGCAAGTCTTAAGAAGATAAAAATAATTATTTTCTATTAAGTTCTCACAATACAAGTAGGTTTTCATGACCATCAAAACAATTCTTTTCAAGAACAAAAATAAAACTAGAAGACCCATATTATCTCCTTCAAAGTTATCAAAAAAGTTATTAGGAAGAATAAACCAAAAGCTTTATATAATATATACACTACTAAAAAGTAATAAATAAAAGACTAAAATGGCAGAAAAACTACAATTATCGGAATATACAAGGAGAGTCTTATCCTATGCTTCTATGTTAGATTTTGGAGAAGAAGTAGTCCCACGAAAGCTAGCATCAGACTCAAGAGAAAAAAGAGAAAAATTTCTAGATCTAGAAAGAGAAGATAGCCATTTAAGAGTATATCTAAATTCAGGAGATCTTCCTTTTCCAGAAGGACTTGATCCAAGAAAAGTTTCGGATGAAGATTTAACATTAACGAATAAAGCCCTAGTCGCATATCATACTAATAGATTGGAAGACTTAGCACAAAATTCTGATGTATTCCCAATTCTAGAAAGAGAAATTTATGCATCATTACCAGATGAATTAAAGGACACTATGTATGGGGATGTATTAGCAAGTCCAGTATTTTTAGGATCTGCTGCAGAGGGTCTTTCTGATGGATTAAAAAAAGCACAGAAGAGATGGTTAAATAGAAGGGCATTATTAAAAGCAGTAAGAGATGAAAACGAAAATTCTATAACGAAAACATTGAGAGAATTATATGCAATTGAAGAAAATGAAGAGCCAGAATTAATTAAAGTATTTGCCAAACTAACTGGGGAATATACAGAAGGAGAGGCGCTAAAAGCAGGAACTTTAATGCTTGCAAGAGCAGAAGCAGCAAGAGCTTTACCATATTTGCAAAAAGAAGGAAAAATTAAAGTATATGATCAAGCAAAAGAAACGACAGAAGGGAGATTTTCTATCTATAGAGCATTAAGTTCTTCATACTCAACAATGCAGGCAATAGCACAACAGCAAGCAGAAAATCAAGATCAAGAAGAACCAATCGCAGCATAACGTTATGTTCTCTTTTCAACCTTAATGATTTTTTCATGTCTGATTAATATTTTAGTTAATTGTGTCAAGGTCTTTACAAACTTTTCAGTCTTCTCTCGTGCATTATCAATCATTCTTCCATCAATGTCTTTTAATTCACGATGAACGATCTTTTTAGAAAGCTCTCGTAAATCTTCATAATAGTGTACATAACGTTTGTCTAATCGTTTTGTCTTCACAAATACATCCTCTAAAAATTTTGCAACATGTTCAGGACTTGGAGGTACTTCTCCTTCAGCCATCAATGCAGCATGTGCAGCATCTAAAGCACTCCAGTAATATTCTTCAATGATCGCAAAGAGATGAGCTCTTCCAGCATGATAATGATCATAAGAACGCTTCATCGTTGTAAATACTGCTTCAGGTGTAGGGCGAATTCTTCCTTTTGCTAAGAGAACTTTCAAAGGTTCAAAGAACCCACCGAAGTCAATTAAGGGCTCACCATAGCGAAGAACATTGATCGCAACAGGCTCACCAGCTTTTACTTCTTCCCAAAAAGATGTCAACGTAATTGTATTTACATGTATTTTATTTTTATATTCTTGTTGAGCAATCAGCGTTGCTAGCTCTCCACGATACCATGCAATCAATTCATTATCCCACTGTACGGTACAGTCATCAATAATAACTAACAAATCAATATCGCTCGTATGCGTCACGCTTTGCTTAGCAACAGAACCAAAGAGTGCAATGGCTTTAATCAACTCTTGAAAACGCTGGTAGGTTTTTGTAGCAAAATCATACGCAATCTCATAACTTTCTCCAAGATCTTTGCGTAATTCAGGATCTTTTGTTTTTTTGAGAACAAACTCTTCCCTCTTCACCTTTTTTTTAACCATAGTCCTCTTTTCTTTTCTTCGTATTTAAACTTTATTGATTCGGGGTTCCTGAAAATCTGCTTCCTTCACCACCTACTTGTCCGCCAAGGGTTTTAGGTAAAGTACTAAAGGAACTACCATAGAGATTAAAGTGTTGTTGTGGGAATTCAATAAAAGTATCACGATACATACCATAAGCACCCATCATACCACCGCGATGTTCAGGGTGCCAATAGGGTGTGGCACCAGATTCAAAGAGGGGTTGATCAAAATACGAAAGAATATCGAGATGGGGACTGACTTTAAAGTTTCCAACAAATGCTCCTGCTTCGACAACAGCCAAAGGTTTCTGATCTAATCCTTGCTTGGCCCACACTGCTTCCAGTTCTTTCATCATTTCTTTTGTAGGGACAATGCCCATCCCTGGTGGCATATGAGAATCAAAGAAACCAAACGTATCATTGATATGCACATGGCGGACAACATCAGCAACTTCTTTTGTTTGCTGAATGGCAAATTTCTGAATTTCTTCTTCACTCATTCCTGATTTTCTCATCATGGAAACATGTCCTAAGTCCCATGTGGCAGCAATAAGTTTCTCAGCAGTTTTCTTTGCCTCTTCCTCCTTGAGTTTTCCTTCATCAACAAGTTTTGTGGCAAGTTGCTGGCGTGCATCCTTGATACATTGTCGTAATTCTTTTGCGGTGGAGACAGCACGATCAGGAGAATAATTTTCTAGAACTAATAAAGGAGATTTGTCACCGTATTTTTTCCATGAAGTAAACATCGCATTGGCAGAGGTCCTGGCAACATTCTCGACGGCAAACTGATCAGCCATTCTCCAGAGATCGGGTGCTTCCATTTTGGCAAGGGCAGAGGTAATAATTTGTGACTGGTCATAATAATATTCATTGACTTTTTCTCCCTGTTTTTGCAGGGTAAGCAGTTCAGTAATAGGAATCTTTTCTTCTTTCCCATATTTTTTAATTAATTCTTTATTTTTTCTTTCAATTTCTTGTGCATAGCTGAGAATTTCGGATTGTGTTTTTTCAAAGAGTTCAGGAAGGTTGCTTACACTTGATTTTCCATTCTTTTGTCCCCATGTTTTCTTTAGATAATTGGTGAATTTTTCTTTGTCTTCTTTCTTTGCATATTTCTCAAATTTGTCATATAAATCGCTGTAGCTATGTTGTAGTTTATCATGCAACTGACCAATGTGGTTATCATAATACTTGATGTCTTCTAATGATTTTTGAAGAAGTTCTTTTGCATGAGGATCATGCTGGAGCGGAGTTTTTTGGATGGCTTCAACCTGTCGTTTCTTTGCTTCCATACGTTCACGAAGTTCATTCATATGGCGCACATATTCAAGCAGTTTTAATTTTTCATCATCCCATTGATTCTGATTCAGAGAATGAAGCTTCCCTTCTGGTGTGAATTCAAGACCTTCTTTGAGAATTTTTTCTTTTTCTTTTTGTACCTCTTGTTCTGTCCATTTTTTTTCTTTGCGCATATCTTCGAGATAGGCTTTAAGTTGTGCAGATGATTCTCCTCGTATACTTTTCTTGCGTTCATATTCAAAATTGGTAATTTGTCCTGTGTCTTGGTTCACAGCAATCTTCGAACGTTGTGCAGGCAATCCTGTCTTAAGATCAACCCCCATTTCCTTATCAAAATCTCGTACAGGTAAATTTCCTGCATGAAAGACCACAGGAACACCTCCATTGTCAGAAAGTAAACGAGCTTTGTCCAAGATACTAATCACATGTTCTTCTGCTTTTTTTCGTATTTCTTGGCTCCACTGTTGTCCTTCACCTTGTCCAGGAAAACCTGCTAAGTCTACACCATTGATAGGTCCATGCACGGAAATACGAGAGCCTGCAAGTTTACTCAATTGCCGTATTCCTTCTAAATGTTGTCGTGGAATATCATCAAATTTGGATGTTTCAACCGTACCTACTTCTACGTTCTTCAAACCCTGATTTAATAAATTGCTGAGTTCTTGTAACTGTCCAGGATGTATAGGACTTGTGGAAGCACTTAATTCAAACTCTCTCTGAGGAGCTTGATGGTCCATTGCCGTTTCGTAGCTTTTTTTGAACGTATTCATAATTTCTATGTCCAGGACATCATCCCATGTTGTTTTTTATATACATCATAGACTAAAAAAGATTTCTTTTTTGCTGCTTCGCTTGCTCCTTTAAACATAGCTTCCTCAGGAACAAGAGGCATTTTCTTTTTCTCACTCAAATGAAAATCTTTGGGTAAAAACGTATTCTTGAAATCCTTTCCAATGCCTTTGAAAGGATTTTCTAAACCGTGTACACGTTTCTCTTCTTTGACTTCCCCTTTCTTCTCTTCTTTCTCTCCAAGAATACGTGTCATCTCATTATGCAATGCCTCTAAACTTTCTCCTACATATTCTTCTAATAATTGTACTTCCTCTGTAAACTCTTGCTGTTCAAGAGCTTCCCATTCTAAATCATCTAAGCCGTAATGATAAAACTGCAATTCAACCTTGCCACCATGAAGATAATGTCTGCCGCCTTGTCCTTGTACAGAAGAAGGCAAACTTCTGAATTTCATCATAACTTCAATCACAGCATAATATTTTCTCTCTGCTTTCAAAGCTTCATAGGAAGCATGTACATTTCCTGGTTTCAATTCTTCTCTTCCTAATAAACTAAGCTCCATCTCCATCGTGCTAAATGCATGCACAATATCCGCATGGCGGAATTCTTTCATTCCTAATTTATGAGCAGCTTTCAAGTAGGGTTTGAGCCATTTGACATACAGTTTTAGACTATGCCTCTGCGATTTCAAGTAGGATTTCTCTAATTGATAGCGTGCACGAATCTCTTCTTCGCTAAATTCCAGCCAGGAATTATATTCTTCAATCTTTCTTCGTAAAATATTCTTAACACGTTCATTCACATCTAACCGATCTACTTCTTCAAAACTGTTCACAAAAAAGAAAGCATCTCTTAATGTAATGAAATTCAAATCCTGTGCAAGAGAATTAATGCTTCCACGTCCTTTGCGAATATCTACTTGATCCATCCAGATTCCTTTCAGAGCATAAACACCGTGTTTTTTTGTCGCTTTATCTTCGCTTTGAAAATCATCATAATGTTTAATTCTTACTTCAAATTCTCTTAGGTCATATAATAAATTGAGAATGCTTTTTATTACTTGATTAATCGCACCCAAATATTCCATAGCTTTTGCTTGCATTTGCGTATTCCTCATACCCATCTCGCCAAAATAACCAGAAGTCACAGAAGCTTCAAAACCTTCGCTGCCCTTTGCCACATCCAATCCCAAACCGCCAGGACTGCGTTCACGCATGAAGTCTAAGACCCAAAAGTAGACAGGTTCCAAACTTTCACCTAAAGAGTCATACACTAAACTATAAACTTCTTTCCCCCGTTTTTCTTTTACAAGAGGTAATAAAAGGGCAAGGAGATGAGAGCGATGTTCTTGATATTTGCTATTAGTGAGATATTCTTTGAGAAGAACTTTCTTGTCTTTTGCATCCTTGACTTTTTTCTTAATATCTTCTAAACTTAAAACTTTTTCCTCTTTTTCCATACAAAAGATATTTATAGAGAGGCATATATAAAGATTATGAATGGGACTCGTATCACGATTCTTTAGAAAAAAAGAAGAGGAAGATTTGGAAGATCTCCCGCCTTTGGAATCTCCGAGGGAAGATGCAGAAGAAGCTCATTTTTCTGCACCGAGAAGAACGCCATTTCAGGAAGAAAAAAATATCCATCCTTCTTTTCCTGCATCATCGCAAGCATTTTCTGATATGAATCTAATTCTCACAAAACTGGAGCTGATTAACCAACGATTAGAAGTATTGGATAGAAGAGTGCAAGTCATTGAAAAAATTGCACGAGAAAGTCAAGAATGAAAGCAGTTCTTCTAAACTATAAATTTCATTTCTCTTTTCTCTTCTTGCTCTTTCTTCTTGATCAGATAACAAAAC